>Ga0209780_1000908_pt1 | contig 17967 bp, 20 predicted proteins | sample WorMetexBAHAMAS2_FD_187384 | JGI IMG/M metagenome (GOLD analysis project Ga0209780, IMG submission 187384) | Marine gutless worms symbiont microbial communities from Max Planck institute for Marine Microbiology, Germany - Inanidrilus exumae... | ecosystem: Host-associated > Annelida > Digestive...
CAGCTGCAGAGCATCATCACACTTTGGCCGGTACTTATTTCCCATCCCACTGAGGGTAGGAGGCTAAGTTGGCATGGGTGGCCAGCCCAAAGACGATCACCCATCTCAGTTCTAACCGGGCTCGATTACAGTAACTTCGTTCATACGCCCAATGCCGTTATCGCTATCGGTACACCATATCACCATCAACCTGTATAAGTTCTGCCAACAATAACACAAAATAAATGTATAACAGCCCCTTCTCCAAAACAACATGAATGAGCTGGTACCAAATGAGATGTTGATAAGATGCAGGTGACAGCCCATAGCACGCAGGCTGCAAGACGGTTGGACACCCGTGTCATGTGGCAAACTGGGGCACGCAATGATGCCAGACCTTGCCAATAATGGTTAAAATCCTGCCACATTTCTAGATTGGTTTGAAGCAAGTGAGGCATTCACACTGACGATCCAACTGGATGCCAACTCATTTGGGTCAATAATGTCTCTGTGTTTCCATCATCACTAGCAGTTTTATCCCACAAGCACTTCCTGCTGCAACCTTCCCATTTTATCCTGGCTTGATACAGGCACTGAGTCATGCTGGCTGACAAGTTCTACTGAATGACGCACATAATATTTGCTGGATAACTTCACTGGTTTCATGTCTGCCATGGAAGTAAAAGGCACAATCTCCAACATTACCCCAACAATATGACTTTGACTCAGGCCAAACCCAATACCAACTGGCATCATGATCTGTCCACCTGTTTGGGCACAATTCATTTGGATGACCAACCAGCGGTCAACTATGGAGCTACGTCGATAGCAATATGGGCACCGTACACTTTGAGTGTGTCGAGTCCATAATAAATAACGGTGACCATTTGAATTATTGCACAACATCGTGATATAGACTACTTCATTACTTACAACAGTAACAGAATAAAGCCAACATAGTTACTGTAATTGCTACAAGCTACAACAAAAACTCCCAATATGAACTGTATGGTTATGTACTGAAAATAATTAGTAAAATAAAAGAAACATACCATCTCATCACCAAGAATTCCATTAAGACCATTGGAATGCATGAGAAGTAACCAGTTGAGACCGACCATCTGATACGGTGCAAGTGACATGCTGAAAGCAACACAATACTTTAAAGATGGTGACGGTTAAAAAGTTCTAATTAATTATCCGAACGTTTTTAATAGATAACTAATAAATGAAAATTGAATAAAGCTAGTAATTCAGAAACTGCCATTACATACTCTTTCTGAGGCATACATTTTTCCTGCAGGAGTTATGCGCAGAACAAAAGATAAATCACAATTCTTATCCTCAGTAACTCTATAGTGTACAATCAATTAGAACCAAAAAATGCTCAATTAATATTCCTCCCATGAGCCTCAGAAGAATAAGACAAGTTAACTAAATAAAATAAATAATAAGACAAATTTTAATTGCAAACAAGTTTAATTTCTTTAAAGATTAATTGATAAAGTAATCATTAAAAATTTTTGGTACAATACCGGCGTGTGACGAACAGATGGACACATGATGACAGCATATACCGTGCTAGCATAGCATCGCATGTTAATAATTAAAATAAAATAAAAAAATTCTGCAAACCTGGATGACAAAGAAGACGGCTGCTTCAAAACATAGCCACGACTGTTATCCAGTGAATCAACAGATTTCTGGCTAGCAACATCAGAAATGAATGTTTCTAGTTTGGAAGAAATGTGACTGCATCGTTCCATTAGACTCTGTAATGTACTGCGAAGCCGAATGACTTGATGACCTTCCTGGATGAGATATGACGGAATGGAGTTGCTGCTATGTATCTTACCCACCTGGAATATAATAAACAATAAATGTATCTAGTCTCTATGCCCATTCAACCCTACGAATGATCTCAAAAAATCATTTTACCAATGTTCACTCTTGCAATTGCAGTCCATTCAATAGCCCAGATGGGTACATGTTTAAGCAGAACTTTTTAAAATTTAAAAACCTTTTCTTGTGGCCAAAAATGACTCATATGGGTAAAAGCAGGAACTGAGTCCAAGTCATTTTGTTGGCGTCCATCAGTTTAATGACTGAGTCACTATACTAACAGGGCAATCATTCTTCGCCCCCAGTGCGTGTAGCACAGCCGCCAATTTGTGACACGCTAACTGCAACACTTTACATCCCTAAAAAGTGCCAATCTCTGCCACAGTGTCATTACTAGCAAGCAGAAGGTGCTCTAACCGTAACCTTAAGTGTAACCTAATATTTCTAAATTTCATCAACTCTTCACTAGTCCATACTCCACCTATTCTCCAAATTTCATGAAAATCTACCCGAAACTTTTCGAGGTATTCTGACAACATACACAAACATTTGGTTAATATAATAAATAAACCTATCTGCAAATCCTACAGCATAGTTCACTAGCAATAAACCTAACCAATGCAAATGCACAAAAATAATATAAACACATGATGAGGAATTTCAGCTGTTTAATTACCAGTTCTTCCCAGTCGTTGAACGGACGCATTTTTATAATAGTTTCTGCTTTCTTTCGAGAACAACCATTCATAGTCGTTAGCTCATCGACTGTTGCGACACTAAAGAACTCCAGAACTTGAACAGTTGCTGACTTTGCCTTGAACCAGCAAACAACTCATACATATACAACTAACCATTTTATATTTTTGTTTAACTATCCTTCTTTTCCAGAGTCACTCCAGGCTGGGCTTGGTCCACAACAGAGAACACTGGAAGATAACCGAAGCAGGTTTTTATAGGCAAGTGCACTTTCTGTCACCCATACCAACAGAGTCAAAGCACTTATGGCAAACCATGCCGCAGCAAATGTAGGACAAAAATATAGTATTCCTGCATTCAAATCACTACAGCAACAGAATATTGTACATTTAGTATAATTCTGCAAGTAACCGTGAGATACGGCCACTACTATGATACTTGGAAATTTAACTATTAAAACTACGACTGGTACATTTCTACAATCAATATTCTTCACTCTGTTAATGTTCTGAAGGTAATGATAGTTATATGCTGCAAACCACACCACAACGACTCGATTTATAAATATAAAAATAAACAACTACCTTATCACCTGCTTCTTCCAAGTGTACCTCATCATCTGAGTCTGAACCATTCGTTAGATTCTGATGTTCTACAACAATTGCAGATACAAAGTCGTTGAAACGAGTGTCAAATCATCATCAGACTGACATCTCCATTCAGTGGTAGTATGGTAATTGTTTTGCAACGCATTTTGGAGAATATAGCAGTTAAGAAGTTAATTTAACAACACGTCCACCGCTGTTGTACTGTGTGAGCAATGTACAATGCAACACGAAATACACACATAGACACATATTTAACAGTCATTTTTCAAATAAAACTGAATTAATTTGTTCTCCCGTGACTTTCTTCATCCACTTGTTTGAACTGCATCCTCTTGAAATAAACCAAACGTTTTCATTTTCCTTTTTCACAGCGCATCTTCCTGAGATGTAAACTCTGTCTAATTCCTCCTATCGCCATTGTTTCAATACAGATTCATTTGTAAATTCCACATGTCTAAACCATCTCAATCTACCATTCATTATCACCAAACCAACTAATTCAATCCCAACAATTATCTAAACGCTCCACTTTTTTTCGTTATTTCAAGACTAAAGTCACATGTCCATTTCAACAAACTTGACTACACGCTGGCGGCGGCGTGGGGTAGTGGTAACGGCGTTGGTCGTATCAACGAAGTTACTCTACGTCAAGCCCGGTTAGTACTGGGATGGGTGACTGTGTCCGGGTTCGACTCCCGGAGGCGGCACTTTATTTCGGTATGTAACCAGCCATCCAGGTCGACCCAGCCTTCTAGCCTCCGTGGGACGGTAAAATGAGTACCAGCCAAAGGGTAGTGATGCTCTGTGGCTGGGGAGTAAAGGCGGGCATGGTGTAACTTGCAGGTAAACTGTGTGATCCATGTCTGAGCGCATTAGAGGTAGTTACGACGATGCGCTATACAAATCGATGTATACTTTACTTAACTTCACACGCTCCACTTTCATTGGCCATGTCTTACTGACATGTAGCAGATAGCTCGTCATACAAAATGCATTTACACTTTAGTCTCAGTTTTCATGAAAATACTTTATCAAATAACATAAGCAAGTACTCAGTTTTTTCAATACTGCTGAATCATATCTTCCATCTGTACTACAAATGGCATAAATTCTGGAGAAACACGGTTACTAAGTGAAAGTAACACAACAGACATATCAAAACATAACAGACTACCAAAAAGATAACAAAACAACAAATGTAAAAAGTTGTTAAGAATCAATCACTTACTGCTGTCAGTTTCAGCACTATCAGCTGGAAGAACATGATTATTTATGGCTTTTGCTTGAGCACGTGAAGCAAACATCGCCTTTATACTGCCCACATTCTTTGTCTGTGACACTGGCTCTGGAGCTGTTAAAGACAATAAATCAGTTACAGAACCAACATTAAGCACATCGTTAATGCATTCGGACTGGCAAAATGTTGCACTACAAAACAAACCTATATATACAAACACTTGTACAAAACATATGCTTTGACCTCAAACTCAACAATTACTCGAGGAAATGATTCGTATATGCTGTTTCAGACATAAGAACATATAATCAGTTAGTACAAAAGTTATGCACTTAAGAGTCAACTGAACATGATATATTACGGTTCTGATTATTTCTAATAAATTAATACTACACAAACATAAATCAAGACATAGAATTAAACAACAATGGTTGCATATAATTATTCATAACTACAATATCATGATAAGTTTTATATCGTTATAACAAAGAAACCAAAAGCTGTATACGTTTATAAGATGCCAATGCCACAGTTGTGGCTTCCACATTAAATTTGTTCTCCCGCAAAATTCGCTCCAGTTCCTACAAAGTAATCAAATTAATTAAATAATAAAGGTCAATTTCACAAATATAATAAATGCCTACAACCTAAATGAATATGTGCTTGTGTATACTTTAAAACTGTTAAATTTAAACGGCTAGAAGTAAAACTAAATTCTACTAAACACTTTTAAAATGTTTTCAACAATGTGTACTGTCCTGTAAGGCAGACTCAAACATCACAGATAAATGACCAACCGGAACTAAAAACAGTCCAATGGATAAAACTGGAAGATAAAATTCACCACCTAAATGTGGTTTCGCCATCCATGTATACTTGAAATAAGGTGTGACTATGATCTCTGACATCTGACCTCAGGTGATAAGTAAGGGCTAGTGGCTAAGTTTCATTGAGATTGCTCACGTAGGCCATAAGACGTGTTCACAAAATTTGACCTGGATGGCCTGCTATGACCTTGACCTTTGATCTCCAGAATCTAATCAGGTCATCAAGTAGGGGCTAGCACATATTCCCTGTCAACTTTAGCAAAACTTTTCAAGCCATTCATGAGATATTGTGGTAACATATGACTAGACAAACGGACGAACAAATGAGCGAATGGACGAGCACATGTGTGGACAATGTGACAGTCTCACCAGAAACTCAGCTGCTGCAACGGGACTGTGCAACGCGCTATTTTAGTAAATTTGTCCTATGTTTCATGAGCTATGGGAATGATAAAGGTTTCAAACAGCACAAGTGACCCTCAAGGTCCTGGAAGGTCAATGGCAATGGTGCCATTCAATATGTCACATACAATTTCCTATTAGAATTACATTGCAACTATGTCTCTATCTTGCACCGTTTCCGAGATATTATCACTTATTTCCCAAAATTTAAAGAGGTCACATGACTCTGAAGTCTGAATCCATCTCTTTTGGAGTAATATATGATGCATGCACTCGTACTCCTCAGCATCAATCAGTACACGAAATTTGATGTGTCTAGCTTCACCAATTACAAAGATATCACTAAGGCAAAATTTAAAAAAGAGTCACATGACTCTAACCACACCCCTTTCAGGGTGGTTTCTCACCATAGGCTATGGTTTGATACAGTCTACAATACATGCATGCAAAATTTGATGATTCCAGCCTCATCCTTCCAGAGATATCATTGGGGGCATCAAAATTTAAAGTGGGTTGCGTGACCCTAAACACGCCTCTTTTAAGGTGATTTGTCATCCTTATGCTGGGACTTGACATAGCCTGCATGTGTGCAAAATATGACCACTTCAGCCGTTCTGGAGATATGTTTGGTGCCCACCACAATTTAAATGGTTCACATGACCTAATCACGCCCCTTTCAGGGACAGTTTGCCATCCGTGGATGAGCACTTGCTACGATCAACCTGTCTATCAAATTTGAAGCCTGTAACTCTACCTGCTATGAAGATACGGAAGGTAATACAAAATAGTGGAAATGGGGTGGTTTGGGATAGATAGGGGTCACTCAAGGTCACTGTAAATAGCGCCATTCGATAGAGCACATACGAGTTCCTACTAGTGTTCTAGGTAACTATATCCATATCTTGCACCGTTTCTGAGATATAGCTAGATGTTGGCCGAAAATCACCAATTTGAACCTACCCCATCTCTATTTGGCACCCCCATAGGGAGTGACCCCTTTGAAATTTTGGCGAGATTTTTGGCATCAGAAAACTAGAATCCCTGGGCTATCGTATGGCATTATTTGCGTGATCCTATGTTTAGCAATTTTGGTACAGTGTCAGCTTGTGATGGACGGACAGATGGACGGACAAACAGACAGACACAGGACGATAGCATATACCGTACTAGCATAGCATCGTGTGGTAAAAATGTGTCTTCACCGATACTGTCAGGTGGCAAAGACATAACAACTTAACCACCTTAATCACCGAGCCTTAAAGTAAATTAAATAGTTTTCAATAGCAACAAAAACAATCCATAGGCATATACAAGAATATTTCTTGGTTAAAATTTATAAATTAGGCAATAAAAATATGTGTCAATATTAGAAAAAGAGAGGACAGACAGACAGACGGATGGATGGATGGACGGATGCCACTGTTATTGCTAGATGCAGCCAATGTGATATGCATTTGGTGTGTTTAAGCATCAGCTGACAGTGGAAATTTCATAAAACGTTTTACAGCTTTTCAAAGAGATAGGTATTAACACCACTGTTCAGAATATTCCTTTTAAAAATTTATCCACAGTCACCTCTTAACCACAAACCTCTTTTCTGACCATAAAACTCTGGTAAGAACTCTCCCCAAAAAGCTGCAACCATGTAAACAACATTACATGATGCATCTGATGACACTGTCGACAGTGCAGCTGTGAAGTCATGACTGAAAACTGTCACTATGGATCAATATTTTTCTAACATACAAATTATCTTCATTTACTGGACTAATTTAAATCATACTTTGTAGTCGTGTTGTGAGATCCTTGTGTACAGATTTTGTAATATCACTATGTGTTTTCTCCTTCTTGCAACTGTCTGCCATCACGCAGATCCCTCTGGATAGACATTCATCCTATAGACGTCACCAGTCAATGGCAAGATTGCTGTAAGTCGGCCTCGATGGTCAACTATCCCTTGTGGATGACCCAACTATCTGGCAACCAGGATTCGATCTGCCATGATAATACTAGTCAAAAACAGCCTAAACCATTTTTGGACTAACCAAGGTCACTGTGCATCCTGCCACAAAAAATGGGGACTTGCAACTAGTGGCAATTGTCAGTATGGCAAACGTTAAACAATATTTCATATAGTCAACAACTGCCCACAGACCAAGCTGGATGTTGGCCCACCACAGCTTCACATGGCTCGTAATTCACACGATAACAACAACAATATCACTGACTATAAAACAAGAGGCTAGTTTTTTTATCATCTGGACAAAGCACTGTGTAACTCATTTAGCTGTTAACAGATCTACCACACAAATAACCAAAAAGTTCAGTGACCTGTTTTGGTATTTCAGGAAAAGCTTCCGAGAGAAACTGGACACGCTGCTGGACGGCTCTGAAGTCGACAACATCAGTGTTTGCTGTACTTGCCAAATTTGTCTGACTGGAGCTTGGACTTTCATCAGAAAAGCTCAGCGGTTTTGCTTTCTTTGCAGGAGGAGGTAGACAAGGACTTGATTCACAACTGCTCGACAATGTTGCCATTTCTTTATGCAGCTTTGGCGGAGTATTACCATCATTTTTAGAAGACATATCTGAATCTGCTTCTCTTCTTAGAACTGGAGGGTAATATGGACTTGACTCAGGACTAGCAACAACAGATGACTGGTAGAAGGCCAATCTCTTCTTCTTCCGCTGTTCCTTGGCTAAATACATCGACAACAAATGTTCCTTTACAAAAATTTGGAACAAACCGACTACCTGCAGATTTATCATATTTCAGTTATGCTAGTGCAATAAGTAAGTACATAGGTAAGTCAAGGCTGGTGCATATAACCTTCAGATGCCAATTATGGCAAATGAGGGCAGAGAAATATTAGTCTATTTGACAGCATAATTTCCAAACAGCAGCTTTAGCTTTCATTGTACATTTTGTCTGTAAACATGTATAAATAACAAAACATGGAATGTGACCGAGCCAGACGGTAGGCCATGACTAAAGGGAGTGTGCTATAAATACCCAATAAGCTGCTCACTGCCTGCTTACCCTTTTTCACCCCACATGTCAAGCACACACAATCACACAGCAACTTACCTACCATCCTCTCCCTGGGCATGCGCACTGGACCATTATGAATTCTCAGTGCTGAGGTCTAGAGTAGGCTAGACCTCTACCTGCAATAACGAACGAATTAATGATCCAGCAATACAATGTGTCACTTAAAGTATTTGATTTCCAACATATGGCATTAATACAACACTCACAACACCCAGGCTGGAAGTACTGCATCTCACAGAACGTTGTGTTTAATTTTAAACAGTCAGACAATATAAGCCATCAAATGCAAACCTTTCTCTAAAGAAGCCTGCTGTTGAACAATATGATCCACAGCACCCTCATAGTCGCCATTTGAGAAATTCAATGCCTCCTCTAGTAGGCCACGTGATATGTTGGGAAACATGGTTTCTAACTGAGAAACCTTAGCTTGTAGGTCACGTTCGGTGGACTGAACTGACACAGAAGAGCTGGATGTGGTCTGTGTGTCTGCTTCGTCATCAGAATCATCGTATACAACAGCTTTTCTATTCTTTCTGCAGCAAAACAACAGCAGTTTTAGAACTTTTAGCAATACTGCTATACTCTTCATTAAAAAACAAAGGAAGTGCAACAATTATCACACATGCCATGCATTATCTATATATATAAAGCTGCTGCGTCTGTCTGTGTGTGTGTGTCTGTCTTCATGCAGACCGATTTCCATGAAACTTTTCATCGTTCATAGAGATCATAGCTAGGCGTGAACGGATAAAAACATTAGGAAAATTTCTACCCTTAATGTGCAAAAATTCGGAAAACGGTGCAAAATTGCCGACTTCGAGAAAGTCCCCACGAGCGACGCTGGCCAGCACAATGGCCTGCGGTCTGAGTTCGCGAGCACGCCTGCGCGCTGGCCGGTGGTATGACAGCGGCACGGGCCAATCGCGCGCAGGCCTGGGGCATGGCCCGTAGCCTTCGATGCGGGACTGTATCAAATGCTTTTGTGCTTTTAAGTCCACTTTAGTGGTCCCACTTCCCGGCCGGCCTTTGGCCGGGTAAATGCTAATGTATGTATAATATGCTGCATGTCATTCCTGTTGCCAAAGCACTAAAGTGAACTTAAAGCACTGACTTCAATCATGGAAGAATCAACCACTGCTCTCATCCTTTCTGAATCTAGTTATCCACTCCTAAGGGAAGGGGCAGACACTTATGCCAATTCTCTGACAAAATGGATTCTGTTAAGTGCTATCAATTATTACTTAAAACTGTAAAAAGTAATGACACCAATAACTAATGTTATAAATAACAAGTGGTCAATGAATTTTGACAAAAGGGCCACATCTCGGGGGCAGGGTGAATTTTTCATGGAAACAATGTAATGTGACACCGACCAGTCCAGAGCACTGCAGTCAGCTGCACCAGTCACACAGTCATGCCGTTATTGAAGACTGAATGATCACTTTTCACAGCATACTAGTGATGCGACAATTATCAAGATCAAGATTTTTGGGGGGAAATCGAACGGAATCGATATCGCGATTTTTTGTGACTCGATTCTGATACCATATCGTCCTAGAGGGACCGGCGATCGGTGCAGGTCACAGAATGGGTTTTACATCCCCACCAATCTGATCGCGCCAAGTGTGGAGGAGTTTACATCTCTGTGAATCTCATTATGCTAAGTGCAGAAAAGTTTATATCAACTCTAAATACTGGGGCAAAAAATCTAAATCGAATCGACATCGAATTCTTTATAAAAAAATCCAATTGATATCGAATCGAGAGAGAAAAGCACACTCACCACATCACTACTGGCACTACAGCATACCATTACTGACAACTGAATTATCCCTTTTACTGCATACATTGCAGCAGGGACTACCAATGCTTTTCCATTGGCCGGACAATCCCTCAAAATTGTCCCTTCCCATTGGGGACCTCCACCCCAGCTAATACATGGTTCCTTGGGCCCACATGAGTCAGTTCCCGCTAAATGGCATCTCACTCGGTTCAGTCGTTTTTGCACAGCACATCTGTGTGACCACCACACATACAGTGACAGACTGTATCATTTCATTTAGCCAAAATTTTTAAGAAAACAGCTCAGACTAACTGGTAGCTGTGATAATCTGAACACTTAACAGAAGCAAATTGCAACTTTCTAGCAACTACGCACGGCAATGGTAAAGTAGCAGAATGTAGTTCATACCCTGTATGAGTAACAGTCTTCATGGCAGCATTAGCATTACTTAAACCATGCTCCTTAGACAGCCAAGGTGAAGCACCACTCGATAAACAATTAGTCTCTTGTAACTTGGTTACAGGTGTGGATTTAGACAATGAACCATCTACAGAGTGCTGGCCTATCAGTTGCCGACAAGGAAATATAGGACTGGTGGTCAAGTGTTCACTGCTTGAATCTAGTGTAACAGAATACATCATATACAATCAGAACTCATTTACTGCTATCACAACCACCATTTACTGTTCAAATAAATCATCTCACAATACTTGAGAAAACGACAGCCTATGTTCATGTTGAAAGGAAGATCAAACTAACTGCTGAGCAAACAAAAATCCTCCAAATAACTGCCACAAAAAGGGCGGGCTCTACTGGTTGAGTCATAAAGCATACTACATGTATGGCAGTCCAGAGCTTAAATCCAGGTCTAATTCCTTCATTGGTTTGCACTAGGACAGTAAACATCCTCTTAGATTAATTTCTCGGTGACTTATGAGTGTGTCATCTATAATCTACATACTCAGCAAACTCTCATGGTCCTGGGACAAGGGCACATTGGGCACAACTGACAGCCTCAACCTGGCAGACACTGGTTACATAATATCACAACGTAACATAATTATAATTATGACACAAATAATGTCAACTAGTTGAAAACAACACGATATTGAGCCCTCCTGGCAGTTCACGAATCAGTTCATTATTCTGGCTAAATGCCACACCAGCTGAATTGCCCTGCTGATATTGCATTTACACCAAGGCCAATTTTTTGGTTTTTACCTCCAAAGGGGCAGCATGCTGCACTGATTTGGTGAGAAACAACAGATCATTTTGGGGGTTGTGGCAGGTACTGGCATCAAAATCCTAGGTCTCACTATGTGTTTTATAGTAGTAGTAGTAGTAGTACAAATTTCTATACCACCATAAGGCCGTAGCTTCAGAGGCGGTGACAGAGCAGGTCAGGTCGTGTTAGTCAGTGCTCGCCAGGTGAAATAAATGTGTTTTATGCCTAGATTTGAAAACTGTTAATGACAGACTATCGAGAACTGTCCTAGGAAGTAAGTTCCAGACAGCAGGTGCCAAATGATGGAAGGAGTGCGCAGCAAAGTCAGTCCTGGTGGAAGGTCGTAAAAGCAAGGGGGTGCCAAACGATAAAAGATGCCGCGCACTGTGACGTGTCTGTAGGTGACAGCAAAGGTAGACTGGTGTTGTGGTGGTCCAGACATTAGTCACACTGAAGTACAATGCAGTAGTACTTAGACTAATATCGACATATCTACATATCCTGTCTGTACTGCAATGAGCAGATAGTTGTTTTTGACATCTATCTGGTTAGTTAAGTAAAATAACTAAATTACACAAGGCAGTACCATGTATAACTGTACAATGCGTACAGTGCTTGAATTATGTTAAACTACAATACTAGTGTGATGAATGTAATTATACCATTATACAACAACAGCAATAATCTCTAACCAACATGTCCAATACCTTGTGCACGGCTTGATGATGAGGCTGTAGACGGCAAAGACTGGCCTGAACTAGAAACTGAACTTTTCCTTTGGTATCGATATTTTAACAAACTACTGGTACCACTCATTCTTCATTCACTTCAGAAAATCACATCATCCAATGTGGCAATCACAAACTATGCGTACCTGAAAATGTATTACAATACCATTTTGACTACTAGTAACCAACTAGCCACAAGCATATGCATTCCACCCCTCACCCAGCCACACAGTCATCATCATTTAAATTCAGGCAACCTGGACACTAGATGAAATGCTCATACTCAGATTGCAGTTAAAGCAACTATCATGTTTAAGCTAGTGGAAGTCAGATTGCTGCTGCAAATCTATTTATGAAACAATCTGACTTACTGAATATGATAATGCATAAAATATGAAGCCAATTTCAGTAATAAACAAGTCAGAAGTTACTTATCAGCAAACATTTTATACTAAATTGGCACAACCAATTATAGTTTGCTACTGCCAAGTTCGAAAATGCCTGGTCTAGCCCATAGCTTATAGGCTAAACTGTGGCCTGGCATAGCACACGGACAGCAGACTTATTGGTTAGTGAAGCCGAGTCCGCACAAATTTTGGAAATCTGTGGAGGGTAGCAGAATCTTTGACATCACATGCTACCATGGATGTGAAGGCGGTTTTATAAACACATCGTTCATCAGATACCAAACAAACATCAACTGACAAATAAGATAAGGCAAAACGTTTAAGTAAATGCACAGCGGTAACAGTACTAAGTAAACACAAGGGCATAGAGCTCCACAACCGTAGTCCAAGGTCGAAATAACTTGTGTCATGTATTTAAAATACTGTTTTGATTCACATCTACAGATGTGTAGCCGAAGCTTAGCTTTATCCTATGCTTTTTTATGGAGCAGTTGCAAACGTAGATGACAAAATGGTGTCTGCTGTTGCGTATGGGTAATATGCACCTCTGGTATGTTGGTATGTGGAATAGGACGTCGGTCATGACGGTTGTTTTGAGAAGCTGGTGTAGTTTATTTTGTCGAGAAATAGATAAGTATTTTTTATGTTATAGTCACGTTTTATGTTTAGTTGTGATGTTGCACAACTAGGGTTCGAACGATACCGGTACTGGGGTATTGGGTATTGGCCAATACTTGCAAGTATTGGGTGGTATTGGTATCGCCCCAATACTTTTCTTAGTAACCGTGCCCAATACTGGGCAGACAACAGTCTGCGGCGCCGTCTGGCCACCCACGACGATCTGATAAGTCGTATGCGGGCAGACCGCCTTACCGCAGATCGTGGGAAAGCGATACATAGACACCAGGAGTGGGAGTGCGGAAAAGTGTGCATGTGAAATCCGATACCAACAGTTAATTTGTCACGCGTCAAGTCTCTCCACTCCCGGCAATGCTCAAACGACTGAAGCTGCTTGATGCCGCCAACACGCACCTTGGCCGCATCAAACAGCTTCAGACGTCCGGGACAGCAGCCGACAGCTTTAGCATCGCCAGTCATAAATAATCTGCAGCCAAACTGGAATAACTCAGCGCCCGGCGTGTCAGTCAGCGGCGTGGGTGATCCGCGTAGGAAATGAGTGAACGACACCGGCGGCTACGTGACAAGTACATGATTGCACTTCGCGGCTCTCTCCATTCCCACGGTCACTTTCGCCCGACTCCGCGGGTCTGCTTGGTTAAGTAGCATTCTCACTGCGGCCGTAACGCGCGCGTTGTTATCGTCGTAACGCGTGCCTTACGATCGTCGTGCGTTACATCCATAACGTGCGTGTTACGGCGGTCGACAGTCGTAGGTAGCATGCCTTCAATGCTAAATTTTTAGACCGTCCCCCGCGTTAGCACACATTCGATTGAGGGCGTGCCACCGCAGTGAGAATGCTACTTTATACTCGCCAGTAGTACTATGTATTTTTTATTAAAACGAATGACGTCACTTACGGTATCGGTATCGGTATTGGGTATTGGTATCGTGAGAAGCCAAAGTATTGGGTATTGGGTGCTGAGCTTGGTATCGTTCTAACCCTATGTACAACTGATCTTGTAAGGCAAGATATAACTATTGATCGTTCGACACCGTTACCAGCATTGCTAAGATAAGTAATGTTGGACAGTGTTTTTAATTCTGCGATACATGTTTGGCTATGACGAGTTCTGTGGATAAGCAGACGAGGCACAGAACTAGGTTACCAGGCAACAGCATCATATGGGCCAATACTGGACAACTTGCGGATTGCCAAATTGTGGACTAGTCAACTCGCGGACTGTACAAGTCGCAAACAGGATGACTCGCAGACTGGACAAATCGCACACTGGACAGCTCGTAGACTAGTCAACTTATGGACTAGTCAAATCACGGGCTGTACAACTAGCAGATACCGCCATTAGTAGTTGTTGTAGGGTCCGTTCGAAAACACGATCAGATATAGCGGATTAGTCTAATTTGTTTTTTATACAATCAGGATTAATAGGACCACACCGATGGTCGTTCGTTTATTCGTCCACTTGGTCAGATTTCAGGTCAAAACAGTCGGTGTCAGGCCTCCGACTGTTTGAAATAAAGATGGCAAAATGTTTGTTCACTTTTTACTTTTAGTAACAAATATAGGTGCTGTACATACAAATTACTCCGAAAGTAGGTGTTATTTCTTTCTTAAGTTAATACTGATCTACTTTTGCATATTTTTAGTGCCAGTTTGCAAAACTGATCGCAAAATATTATTCGAATCATGTAGCAGCAATGGTAACAGCCCACAAGTCCGGCGGATCGTTCGTTTTTTCAGGATAGATATCGTCGTATATATCTTTATAATGCCACACGCATATCACATTAATCGGGTCAAACCAATCAGATTTCATTTTGCGAAAGTCCCCACAGTTTCAATCAAATGTTGACTGTGGACATATTAAAAACTGATGAACATTGAGTAGAAGGTCGTCGAATGCATGTTTCGTATTAGGTCTATGCAGGCAGTTTCAAGTGGACTCCGCAGGTTCGTTCACAACAGCATGTTATGTTATGTTATGTTGCGTTGGGGTGGCATGTGGAATGTTGCATCGTTTTCGCTGCAAGTTTCCGTAACACACCTCAAGATGCCGCACCATGCATCCAGTATGAACGAACTTTAGAAACTATTTTGCATAGGCCAACAATTTCTTGCAATTACGGCATTACTGTTATCTGCAATCACTGTGATTTTCTATATCGAGACTCATTGCAAGTTCATTAAGGTAGGACACTACAACTGCTCAGTTATGTGACCAGTTTACATTATCAATTTTCCAAGCATAGCTAGACTATGTATATTATAATGCTTATGTAGACCTATGTAACATCTGCAGCCCTATTTCATGCATCCAAAATAATCTGCCTTTAAAGTGGAAACAAACAACAATATAGGCCTACGTTTTATTCATTTTTCCATAGAGATCAAACCGGAACAGTTTCTGGTACTGTTCCGGCCCGGAACAACGTCGGTTCGGTCCGGTCTCGGAACATTTTTTGTTCCGGAGCCAGAACATAAGCATTCTCTTTGTTCTTAGTGAAACTGTCGCGACGGTCTCACTTAGTGCACCCCTTACCGTCACGCACATACGATGCTGAGCAGTCAACGCGATGCCCGCCGTTGGACAAACAATGCAGTTCGGCGATAATTATCTCAACGCTGGTCATTTTCCGCCTGAAATGCCCCGAAGAGATGGCCGCGACAGCTTCAATTTCGTGTGACAACCGTCGCTCGCGGTGTCCTTTGAAGTTCATGATGCCGCCGGGACGCCGTAGGTGGTGTGTTCGGCCGGCGCCGCACGACCACCTACGTCGTTGTCGTATGCGGCGGCTGGCTACAGCGTGAACAGGGGAATGCATGCAGAGTGGGCAAAGTACACATAAAACAATGCCGCTTCTTGTGCAGCCGTTGCGACTTGTGAAACGGAATTTGGCGGCATCAAATCAAATGACCGTCGTTGCGTTAATTATTGCCGTGCTGGCGAGCGACTCACTGCCCTGAATGCCGCGGCGGTCTGTAGCATGGGTGGTCCGTGGCAGCTAGCAACTAGCGCGTATCTGTGTGTGTGGTTTGGTTTGGTTCGGTTCCAGTCGGAACAAGTTTGTGCTTTGCAGTTACTGATTCGGTCTCAGCACAGCAGCAGTCGGTTCGTTGGATCTCTATTTTTCCAGCATAAAGAGCATTACTTTGATACAAGAACCAAATATATTGCAAGCAATAAAATACACGCAAGATAACGTTTCAGTTTATAATGCGTCTACAATCAACATTTAATTGCCACTACAACTACTACTACTGGCGGCGGTATCCGCAAGTTGTCCAGCCTGCGATTTGAGTTGACTAGTCCGGGAGGCGAGTTGACTAGTCCGCGAGTAGCCTACATGTAAGCCGCATTAGTTGCATTAGTAAGCTGCATTAGTTGCGCAGCGACGGCTTACATGCGAAGCCCAATCTGGATCAATAATTAACAAAACCTCCGTTGGAGTATCACGTCGATGAGTGTGCTCCGCTGTCTATGGCATGCAACGCAGCTGTGTCTTAAACACAGAGACAGTGTCTGCGTTCACTGCCGACTGGGGCAGCGTATTCCACTGTGGGATGGTAGCTACAAAGAAGGAGTTCTTGTACTTAGTATTAGCCGATATGTGACGGAACTTGTAGTCATGTTGGCTGCGGGTTCGTGCATCTGCTCTTGTGAGGATGCCATCCACCGGTATTGCTGTTTTACCCTGAACTATTTGGAAGAGAAGTGTCAGTTTGATCTCGCGTCTCCTTTCCTTGAGAGGCTGCCACTGTAGGTCCTGGAGCATCTGAGACACACTGGACTGGTAGGAGTAGTCTCTCTTTCTGAACCTGGCAGCTCGCCTTTGGACTGACTCCAGTGCAAGTTGGTAAGTGATTTTGTGTGGATCCCACACAGCTGCACAGTATTCCAAGCGAGACCGAACAAGTGAGATGTAGGCAATTTCTCTCAGTTTTTCTGGGCAGTGGTGAAGCACGTGTATAGCGTGCAGCGTAATGCACGTGTATGCATTACGCTGTTCGGCGTTGTATGCGATAGTAAAGAGCAATACACGCCGATGTTTTGGCTAGTCCGCGAGCTGTCCAGTCTTGTAACTTGTAACTTGTACTGGTAGTGGATGTAACGAAAGCTTATAGTTCCACAGTCTGCGAGTTGTCCAGTCAGCGAGTCGTCTGTGCGATGCGATTCAGTTCTGCACTAGACCCAATCTCTTAATCAGATAACACTGTAAGAAATGTCGACTAAAATTAAAAATTATTCGTAACATAAAGTGTTAAAATAATATAAAACTGCATACACGATCACATACAACGCAGTCAATACCAACCGGCACAACAAAACTGTATCCGCTTTAAACCTGATAAGTAAGTAATCTATTCCAGCGCCACGGAAGTCTTTTGACATTCTGGCGCTTTACAAATCGGATTATTATTTCAGACATCTAAGCCGATGACGGACTTTGACAATTTTGACAGTGTTCCGAAATAGGGTGACAACTAACATATGGCAAGCGGAATTAACATTTATTTACTCGGGGAAAAGCTATAGCTTCGCC
>Ga0209780_1000909_pt1 | contig 17966 bp, 8 predicted proteins | sample WorMetexBAHAMAS2_FD_187384 | JGI IMG/M metagenome (GOLD analysis project Ga0209780, IMG submission 187384) | Marine gutless worms symbiont microbial communities from Max Planck institute for Marine Microbiology, Germany - Inanidrilus exumae... | ecosystem: Host-associated > Annelida > Digestive...
CTGTGGTCAACCACACTATTGTAACCGACCCTACTATCCGACAGCCCGGTTTTGATCTCCCTCGTCGTACATGGTCTCTGCTAAACCGTTTCCGAACGGGTCAAGGTCCATGTCGTGCAAACTTGCACTAATGGGGCCTAGCTCAATCACCTTCTTGTGATCGTGGCCAGCGACAGACCATGAACCACATTGTCGACACGTGTTCATTGATGAAATTTAAAGGCGGACTGAATCTACTCCACGAAGCAGATGATGACGCAGTCATATGGCTGGAATCTACAGCGACTGCAGCACTCGCGAAATGAATGAACTTTAATTTTAAGCATGATACGTGAAGCATCCATATTGCTATTGCAACTTTCTAAATGCTTTTAACAAAATTATTAAAACTAAGTGGGCAAGTGTCATACGCATGTGTAGCTTCGGCTGATTATTCTTTTCTTTTCATAAACACTGTTCTCATTGCAGGCAAGAAGGACAGGGTTCCACAAGCGAACTGCGAAACCGCGATTTCCGTAAAGATCTCGAGGACCGTGAACGCGTTTCAAGGGACAAACGTGACCGCGGAAGAGGTAAAGGCATGACTGTGATTTTTTAAATTTTAGTACAGACTAAGACATGGTTAAAAAACTTTTTAAAGCCCGACCCAGTGGGTTTTTTTGGGTTTTATTGAGCTACAAGTTTTTGGGGTTTTTCCCATGGACAAATGGGTCACTCCAAGTACGGACAGTCTTGACAGGATGTAATTAACTGCACTTTTGATTGCAAGTTTTGTTGTTTAATTTTTTTACAGAATTGAGTTAATTTTAGAATACAGTTACAGAACTAAGATTTATCATATGATATAGTATAATCGGTTGTTATGCCAAGCGGCAGCAGAACACAATATAGCAATACGTGACAAATCACACTGAAACACAATTCTATACACTATAAAATCTTTCAAAAGAGATAAAAAACAAAGTAAAAAACTAAAATCACACAAAAACACAGAATATATGAGCATAACGAAACACTTTATGACTCAGTTGTTAAGCCCATGATCTAACTCTATTCACTGAATTACTCGCAGCTTACTTCTCTCCAGTAATGGTTTTTATTTCTCTAATATTTAGAAGCTATGAAAACTAATTCCTTAAACTTTTACGTCTGTCATTTGAGTAAAGTATTTCTTGTGGCATAAGACATCAAAATTTGATTTAGTTCAGTTAGGTTTTTTGGCCAGGTTTTTAAAAGTAGGTTTACCCAAAAAACCTACTGGGTTTTTTGGATACATGCCCAGGTGTCTGAACCCTGGACTAAAATGCCTTATTACATTACACATTTTACCATTTGAAGGCTGAGCGTGCATTTGTAGACACGTAAATTGTGACATTTTTTCAAAACACAGGAGCAGCTAAGGTTCGTTTGTGTGGCACAGCGGTAGAATGTCGGTCTTTGGCCGACTAACTTTCCTTGTCCTGCGCTCGACCTGTAGCTGATGGGTGACCATTTATGTGGGTAAACCGTCCGCTATAAGTCAACCAACTAGGCCAACTCAGTCTTTCATCCCTTTGGGGTCGATTGATGAGTAGTAAGCTGCAATTGGATGTGTGCTACCTCAGTTAGGAGTGGCGCCATCTGGTGAACGCTTACGAAGGAAAGGCAGGCATAGTGTAACTTGCAGGTAAAACTGTGTGATCCATGCCTGAGCGCTTTGAGATATACATACACTGTGTCCCAAAAAAGGAAGACACCAAACTCATGGCCGTAAGCGGTAACACATTTAAGGTGTGGTGGGATCTTTAATTATCACTTTGCTGCAAATTTACCGCCTAGTATGTCAGTGAAAGAATTTTGAAAATCGGTTAAAAAATGACAGAGTTACAGCCATGAGTTTGGTGTTTTCCTTTTTTTGGGACACAGTGTAGTATATAAATGGCACTATATAAATACATTTCCTTTTCTTTTCTAAGGCCAAATGCCCTTTTGATCCCATGATTTATAGATGAACTGATTTAGTCCGACATTTACTTCGTTATTTGTCGTCTGTATTGTTCTGAATCAGTGTATCCTGTTTACTAAACAGGATACACTTGATTCAGAACAAGTGAAGAATATGAGAAATTTATCCTTCTAAACAGTGTTTAGAAGGATAAAGTTTCTCCTATTCTTGAAGATGCCAATCTCACATGTACATATGTATTCACTTAATGGGCGAGAGTGGAAAAGTAAAACATGAAAAGAAGATAATCGATGAAGATTTTAGAAATTTGCATTAAATAGGAAAGAATGGTTCACATCAGCTGTGAAGATTCATAGATGGTAACCAGCCCAGTAATGGTGGTGGTAAACGATAAATTTTTTTGATGAATCTGGAACTGACTTGTCCAAGTTTTGCTTTCAGCTGCAAAATGAATTCAGTATTTAGTGTAGTAAATGTTACTCGGATTGCTCGTATTCGTGTCTTCTGAGATTTAGGGATCTTGTTATTATTTAACCCCAGATCCAAGTCCTAAATCAGGCCATAATTCTAACCAGCCACCCTTTGGAAAACAAATGAGTGGTTTCTCAACCAAGCTGGAGGAAAGATTGAACTGGATTGACATGGTCAAAGCAAGAAAGCTAGCATACTGTTGTCACACCGTGAGGAATAAAGGGAGTTGCCTGGCGAAATAAATAATGGAAGGAACAATGCCAAGTGCATGCAGGCGAGGAAGACCATGCACGGCCTGGATGGACAACATCAATATTTGGACAGGACTCCCCGTGGAAGAGTCAGTCAGAATGACAGAGGACGGAGATAAATGGAGAAAGTACGTCCATGGTGTGGCCAACCCTCATCTCAAGGACGGCTATAGAACAGAACAAAACCCTTTGGACTAATGACACTGCAGGCTTGTGAAATGTTCCATTGATGATAATGCTGATGTGGTTTCAGACGCGAGCAGTGCCACCTCAAGCAGCAGCGGCAGCAGTAAGAGGCCGAGACTTGATCAGTTGCCGGCGGCGAATCTCGATGCTGATGATCCACTTGATGATGAAGTAAGTGACCGCGGTTTGCCAGATTTGTATTAATATGCAATGATGCAGTGTAATCGTAAATTAATACTCGCTGAATGTTCGGTTGATATGCTTTCAGAGCATTGACAGTGTTCATTGGATATGAGGGAACACATCCTGCTAACTTAGTTGACCCTTGAAACACATACAACCAGTTCACTGGCCAGCCAGTTTCTGGGTTCATCTGGGTAAGCAGGTGAGTCCCACAGATCTGCAAGGAAATTTACAGTTTACATGGAGCAACATCGCTTCCATTAGAACTATGGTGGTGGAAGAAGAATGGATAAGGCCAAGCCGCTGTGTTGTTTTGCATTCCTTGAGTGCTTCGACACTGTTGCTTGGGTGATAGGAAGGACATCTGACCCATACCACTTGTCCCCTGACGTTTTGTTTGGGAACAGGTGCAGGAAGAAATTGTAGGAAGAATCGTGTAATTGGAAAATGGTCATTAAAACTGATTGTATGGGAAGAGGTAGAGGTGAGTTGCAGTTGATTGCAAGGCGGCATCCGACTTATGTGTTAACATACATACATCACATACATAAGAGTTTTTTGTATAACACATATAAATTCAATAGAGTCACTATGCGCCATCAGATGACGACGGTGACGACAGAGCTGAACTGATGGCTGAGCTACAGTATGCCGGTTTGGTGGCAGTTTGAACTATTGCAGGGGCTTTTCACCGCTCAAACTGTTTTTACCACACGATGCTATGCTAAGTAGTTAACTATGGTGCATTATGACTGTTTGCTAATCTGTGCCTTAGAATTATTCGTCACTCATTAGTTACTTACTCTATCTGCTTCGTAGATATAGTGATGCGGTGATGACGATGTGATTAGGATGATGATGATGAGGACGCAGACAGCGGTGACGACGAAGCTGAACTGATGGCTGAGCTACAGAAGATTAAGAAAGAAAGAGCGGCGGAAATAGCTCGCAAGGTCTGTGCGTCATCTAGAGGCACTTGAGATAACTGGCTCTGTAGTCTACTATGGGTGGCGGCGTGGCGTAGTGGTAATGTCGTTTGTCGTTGGTCTTGATCAACCAGGTTAATCTATGTTGAGCTCGGTTAGTACTGGGATGGGTGACTGTGTCCGGGTTCGACTCATGGAGGCGGCATTATATTTCGGTATGTAACCAACCACCCAGGTCGGCTCAGCCTTCCACCCTCCGTGGGACGGTAAAATGAGCACCAGACGAAGAGCGGTGATGCTCTGCGGCTGGGGAGTAAAGGCAAGCATGGTGTAATTTGCAGGTAAAACTGTGTGATCCATGTCTGAGCGCATTAGAGGTAGTTACGATGATGCGCTATACAAATTGACGTATATTTTACTTTACTGTACTTTACTTTATGAGAAAGTATTATCACTACAGTGGCACAGTGGGTAGAGCGTTGGACTCGCAGTCATTAGGTTGTGGGTTCAAATCCTACTCAGGGCAAAAGCTGCATAACAACATAGGGCAAGTTGTTTACACCTATGTGCCTCTGTCACCAAGCAGTATAATTTGGTACCGGTTAACGGGCGGTGATGCTCTGTGGCTGGAAAGGTAACCACAGGCCTGACAGAAAGTAATGGCAGTCTACCGCCAGTTGGATGACTTGTAGACACCTGCGGGCTGACTGCTTGTACACCGGGATCAGCTCCGAGCCCAACTCTCGGTAACGAGTATGGGAAGCCTTTACCTTTTCTTTCTTATTATCAATATATGAGAATATAGTCTGTTTCTGCATAAATGGAAGTAGTCAGTGATGTTAATCGTGTATATCCCTAAATGTGAGGGTTTGTTTTGTTATTGCTTTCTCCACCTATGTATTGACTACCATTTGCGAGGTCAATCTGGGTTATCTCCTTTCCCTGTGGCTCCCCACAGCTGAACTGCATTAAATACCAAATGTAGAGGGTCATACAGCAGTGTGTCTGTGAGTCGTGGGTTGAAAACGTTTAACAAATCAAGCAGCGACTGATCAAAGTCTAGCAAAGCTGTAATACAGTATTTGAGTGAAAAGATGCAGTTTTCTTGCTCTGCCAGTTAGTGCAGATGCACTGGTTAGGCGAAATGGAAAAGACTAAACCAGCTTTTGATTGCCTAATTTCCAGTTCCAAGCACTGGTAATATTTCAACCTAAATTATTACAACAGCATTCGCTGGGCTGGCGGCTTGGAACACTCTTTTGTCATCTGTTCAAGAGCTGTTTGACACTGAAAGTTTGAAACGCCACCTCAAAACTGTTCTTTTTCAGCGATGTTACTGTTGCAGTACCTCATTTTTGGGGGTTGACTCATGCGGTCCAACGAACTATATATGAGCCGAGGTCAAGACTGGACGAATCCATTCACAGCAGCAAGGGGTTTCAAGTCGGCGATGAGGCCTTTTGCCAGATTACTTTCGACGCTCGTTTTACGAGAAACAGTGTAGTAGCTGTATCTGTCGGCACACGCAGGAAGCAGAGAAGAAGGTGGAAGAAGAAAGGATCCGGATGGAGAACATCATAAAAGGCAACCCGCTGATGCAGTCGGTGCCCGATAAACCAGCCGACTTCAAAGTCAGACGAAGGTTCGTTGTCATGGGTTAATTTGTGACGCGTCAGTTTTTCTAGTCGTGCAGTGTGTTAGTCGTCCTGGAAGCGACCTCAGGGAAGACCAAGCTCGACATGGCTACGAGTGGTCTCGGACGACGTCCATCCAATGAACTTCGGCATCCATACAGCCTGGCGGAAGGCAACTGACCGAGAGGAATGGCGTCGCATCATGGGCACAGCAAAGAGAAAGAGAGTGTGATAGCTGTTACTGAAAGTGCAAAAAGTGACTTCTCTCTAGTGGTGCATGTCCTGGCGAATAAGACCTTGAGAGGTCTACGAGGTCACTGCAGCCATTCTCTCTCTATGAAAATGTCCTGTCTCTGGACTCGCTGTAACGTTATCCAAAACTCTAGATTTTTAAAAGTTTTTTTGTCTTACCAGAAGTGTTGTCATCCAAGTGTGATCACTACAGGTTGTTGCTAACAAGTAAGTAAGTAAGTAAATTTATAACTGAATAGAATGCTTTGTTTACAGCACTGCATCGTCGCAGTCATTGTAGACTAGTGTTGTCAGTTCAGTTTATTATCTGGAATTAACAGTCAATCATCAGCAGTTATACTACTTTTCACCATTAATTATTCTAACATAAACAAGACTTCTTCATAATCGTCTTGCATATACCACCTCAGACATAACTAGATGCATGGCAAAGCTCAGCTTCAGCCCGCCTGGCATTTTTTTCAATGTTTTGTTCTAGACTGTAAGCCTCTGCTGTCTGTTATATAATATCCATGCGTAAGTCTGACAGTGTCTCCCAATGCGAAAATTTAGGGGGTTGGCAAAAACTCACCAATCATTCTCAGCCATTTGTGGACCAAAGGTCACCAAAATTGGGTGCTTGTAGGGGAGTCCCTGTAGGTTGACATGTTTTTTCCGATTGTTAATATCTCGTTCCATTGCAGAGATATGGTTGGTCAGTCAAAGTTCACAGTCCCAAAAAAAGCGTAGCTCCCCCCAGCCCATGGGGCATAAACACCCCGGGGAATTCTGACCAGATTTTTCAACTAGTTCTCATAAGTAAATATAAGTAAATAGTTTTCATAAGTAAATATGTTTCCAAGTTTGGTTGAGATCCGTTCAGTGACCTCAGAGATTAGGCGTCGAAAAAAGAAGAAAGAAAGAAGAAACCACAGCGGTAAAATAACCCTTTTGCATCGCAATGCCGTGCGGACTAATCAACGCCAGATGAAGAGGAGTAACACTCGCTGCGATATTGAATGTTATGACCCACAGCAGGATGCATGCGGCCGTGGAAAATGCCGTAATGGGAAACGTCTAATTAAATCTGACTAACTAACATCAACTAACTGGTGCAGCTGCACTGCTGTATAGACAGGGATAGATGCTGTCACCATTTGGGTGATCGCTGAATGCATGTTTGCGCGCACGTGTGTGTGTGTTCAGATGGGATGATGATGTCGTGTTTAAGAACTGTGCTCGCGGCGAGGTCGACAAGAAAGAACGGCGCTTCATCAACGACACTCTGCGATCGGACTTTCACAAGAAGTTCATGGAGAAATACATAAAGTGAATTCAGACGGAACAGACATTGCGGAAGAAAAATGGTCAATTTGACTGTCTACTGTATATTGATTGACTTGTGTACACCCAAGAACGAGTGTGCAACTTTTTGCACACTGTTACCATCACTGATTGCTACATGCTGAATACATCAAGAAATTAGAAAAAGTCTGCACTCACAAGGGTGTAAATACCGATGCTGACAATGTTTTTGTGTTTTGTGATTTTGACCTTTGAACTTTCGACCCAAAATAAATGGGTTTCCGGGACTCGCCGTGGAACATTTCTTTGTCATGTTCGGTGATCATAGCTGTATTGGATTTTGGGATATCACGCAGAAAACAGACAGACAAATAGAGGTAAAAAGCCAACTCCCCAACTGCCATTGGCATGGGTAATAATAAGTATTCACTTTCTTTTTTTCTTTAGTGCGGGCCGAGGTCCAGCCTACTTCTGGACCTCAGTGCTGAGACCATGTAACGGTCTAGTGCCCTAGCCCACGGAGAGGAGGGGAATTGGTAGGTGTGAGTGGATGTGTGCATGAGTGTGGGAAGGCGGGGTTAGTAGGAGGTGAACAGCTTGTCAAGTGTTTCTAGCACACGCCCTCTAGACGTGGTCTACTGTCTGGCTTAGCCCTGACTGGTGCTGTGTGTTGCACCAGCCAGTGGCTGACAGCCTTGATGCTGCCATTGAAGCTGTCAGCAACGGTCACAGTTTATAGAGGACACTGTCGAACCATCTTTTGCGGAATTATTTCATGGATTGCTGGCCCCTTGTACTATGTCTATGCATGAGTGCATATTGCATTGTTTGCCTGCCACTGCAGGCGAATGTGCCTGCCCAGCGCATGCGGCGGTCGAATGCCATTGCAAGCTGTGACAAGATGGTGATGTGTCATTTTGCCAAGTTATTTGCGACACTGGTTATTATTACTGTGAAAAATGCACTGATTATATCGATAATATTGCGATTACACAGCAGGGACACTTAACATAGTCTGAGGTGTTGCTGGAGATAGTACATTCAGCAATAGTGTCAGAAGGGTATCCAGTCTTTGTCTAACACTAGCAGTTCCAAGTACCAAATATGTGTATGCAACCTTACTTTACTTGTGTTGATGTGCGGAATTGTCTGATTAAATGAGCGTAAGCGTGATAGTTGTGGCTGGTATTTATATGACACGTTGTGAATATTGGACAGAAAACCTATACAGCATTGTAGCAAATCTGATGACGTTAGGTTGACGAACCTCGTATGTGAAGTCGGTGTGTGTTGTAGTATACGTAACATCATTTGTTTAATTCATACTTATGTATGTGCATAGCGTCATACAGAAAGAAAGTTGTGGTAGTAAATATTGTGCTTGTGTGCAAGTTGGCTAGTTGAAATTTGTTGCAAGTTGAAATTTGAGACACAAATTGAACAAGGTGTCGCCCTAACGGGAGGTAACCATACTGGCCCGCCGTGCCGCCCGACCTCCCACACGCTCGGCCCGGCGATGGCCGACCGACCATGCGGCCGACCTGCCCGCCCGCTAGCAGCGTTACAGACGACAGATTCCCGTGAGCAAAACAATACTGGCCAATTAGGCGGGCCAGTAATAAGTGTGCGTATGGGTGATAACGCTATCTTAGAAAACAACCCAACTTGCAATTTATTTGCTGTATGAATTGTATATGGTGATGTGCTTTTGTTAGTCTTAATGAGTGAGTCTCTACCAGCACTACTGCACTAGCTATGTTGGTAGTACTGTTACTACTGTAATAGAATGTAATACTGTGCTGCAAAAAAACAATCTGTTATTAATGAGTTTAGCCAGCACAAAGTAGTGCCAGATGTACTCCATCTAGTGTAGTGTCTAAACATCTAGGATGTATAGCAGGGCATTTTCAGTGAAGAATAAGGGTTGAGTCAATATAAATTATGGTGATTTGGTGAGTAATGAGTGCTTGTCTGTGCCAAAAGATTTTGTCTAATCTTATTTAATATTGTTTATGAGATACTGGTGTTAATTCACGTGACGCATCATTCTTATTTCGCCACTGAAATGGATGCCAGGTGAATTAACATGGCATCCATTTCAGTGGCGAAATAAGAATGATGCGTCACGTTTATGGCTGTACTTTTTGCTTTACTTAGTATGTACTGTGTAGCTGTCACTTACTGTGTCTTTATAAGTTGCATGTGCTGAGATGTGCTGACAAGTAAGTGGGATAGACCATAGATAGAAATGAAACACATTAGCATAGTAATAGTAAGGCCGCTTTGTGATAAAATTAACAAGGTATTTTTTTGACCACTATCTCAGAAACGATTCAACACAGGTTTTGTTAAAAAAGGAAAACCATATATATGGTTTTTGAGTTTGGACTAGTCAATTTTGCTTACCACTACTCGACACTGACAGGTGATAATGTGTCGATCCCTCAACTTCACGCATCTGCTCTTTTAGCTATACGCATCGAGACTTGCCAGGCTTGCAAACAATACCGTTACTACAGAACGCCAATATGAAGTGCAATACCTTAAGTGATAGTTAATCACCACCCTACTGTAAATTCTGGGACACCTTTCCATCTCTGTGTGGCCTGGTGGTGTCATGGTTAGGGCCCTGAACTAGCAACTCCAATGTCGTGGATTCAAATCCCGGCTGTTCCAGTGTAAGGTAGCAAATTTTGCCTAGTTGTTCACGCACTTGTACCTCTTGTCAACAAGCAGTATACAAGACGGCGGTGACGACGCGAAAGGTTCTCACGACCGGTGTTCCAGCAAAGAACATCATGTCCGACACTCCGCCACCCGCCAGACACGTTCTGCTGCAGGTCCACTGCTAACTGTACCAAGAACAAATAGGCCTGCTGTTTTTGCCAGACGCTCATTTTCATACGCTGCACCTGTCACTCGGAACAATTTACCTGCTGACGTAATGTTGTGTAACAGCGAATCTAGCTTTAAGAAACATTTAAAGACATTCCTTTTTAATACCTGCTTTTATGCCGCCTGATTGACGCCTCTCCAGCGCCTCTGAAGCCTCCACGTAATGGCGCAATATAAATATGTGTATGATTATGATAAATAAGAGCGGCCACGCTGTACGGCTGGGAAGGTAGCCGTAGGGCTGACGTTGCACTGGTCGTAGAGCTACAGCTAAGTAAGGGAGATGAGCACCCGCCTAAATTCCTTTATGTAGCACGACAACTTTTACCCATTTTCCGGCTCAGGAAATGATGTAGCAACACCCCAAGGTGGGGGGGGGTCATAAAAACAGTATATATTCCAGAAGCTTAACTTTATGGTCGAACTATAGTCAGACCACACTCCAGAATGCCTGGCTTGTTTTGCAAGGCGTTCACTCGCGCAGACAACCTCTGACAACGGTGACGCTTCAGCGGATGATCAGGTTTGTAGGCTATGCCCAGTTGATCATAGCGTAACTCATTCGTTTACGTTACGTTGTGCACAGGTGCTTTACGACACGTGACGTGGGTGTGTCTGGTTTTGTTTACGTTTTGAGAAAGTTCAACCCTGTGGGATGAAAAAGGTTTTATTACTAATTGTTTATACGAAATGTGGTTCGAACTAGAAATTAGAAGAGCACTACAACCTGCTGTCGGGCGGGGAACTTTAAACAAGGAGAAGAAATATGTAATTATGTCAGACGACAGTTGCGAGGACGATGCTTCTCTTGTACTCACTCATTGATGTTGCAAGCTCCGTCTTAGTACCAAGAAATTATAACGTCTGTGAAACCAAGTTGCTTGTATAGTTTTACCAGTCTATTAGGACTGCTGGTGACTGCATTGGTGTTTACCTGCGTACTCTAGAAATCATCCTCGTGTTTTCTAGCCTCACATAAAAAATTCACCAGTGTGCTAATTTCGTGAATTTTAGGTACTGCGGTAACCCCAGCCACACTGCACTGAGCTAGTCAACTGCCAGCGTTTCACACAGGGCTGCCGACTTCGGTGTCAGTTCGTCAATCGTAGATTTATGTTGCACATAATCACAGTGCATCTAATGCACTGGATGCTTTCCATGGCTGACCCACTGGATGCTGTGGGTGCAGCTGCAATGCTGCATCCAGAGAAATTGACTTATTGGCCGCATACATGCAGTGCATCCAGAAGAACTAACATCAGTAGCGATTTAGCACATTTCTTTGACACTTAGCAGAGGTCTTTTTAGGCAGAAAACATGCAAATACATTTTTGGCCAGGACTTTGCCTCATATTCCATTGGGAATATTGTACGATGCTCTTCCTAACCTCCTTGATGAATTTGAGTGGCTGGTTCATGACAGGAAGGGGGCAGTGAAATGGGAGAAACCAATAATAGCGAGAGGGATGGAAAAAAATGATAAGTCGATGTTCGTGATTCCGCATTACTTCGCCGAATTTGAAAATTGCCCCACCTTTTTGTGGGCATGTCCAAGCCTTTGAATAAGGCACAGCAGTGCTGTTATCTTTTATTGAAAGTGAATGTTAAATACCATAAGCTATATTTGAATCATCACATCATAGCAGTGATTTCTTTGATGTTGCAGTGACTCATAACAGTAGCAAGTGTACTATGCAGTATGACTGGAAGAGTTATTATTGTCACCGGAGGCAGTTCTGGCATTGGCTTTGAGGTGTGCAAGTATCTTGCAGAAGGTGGTAATGACGTCATCCTCGCATGCCGAAGCAAGGAGAAGGGAACTGATGCGGTCCACAGAATAAAGCTGTTGTATCCGAATGCTTTAATACAGTTTATGGAGGTTTCTATGCATTCTTTGTCTAACAAATCATTTGTTATTTTTCTACAGTAAATGTGGCTTAATTTGGTGAGTGTTACCACATGGAAGTGCTATATTTTATTAAATGGGCAGGTGGATCCGCCCACGGAAAGGGACTTCTTTATCTATTGGACGTAGAAAATTTGCAGCATGCGTATGTCCGTGCAAATACTGCGTGATTCTAGTACTAAATGCATGGACTGTCATATCTGTTATGATTAATGATTGTTGGTTTATTGGACTTAAAAATATTTCGGCCTTTGTTATGCTATGTGCAGCTGTTCTAGCAGTTGCTCAGTTCTTTCATTATTTCCAACTTATCCATTCAACTACTTTTATTATATGAGCAGGGATACATTTAGAATTTCAAACTCCCTTCTAACATTTGAAATTTAGGAGTCATAGTTTGTCAAATGAACGTCATTTTTGAATACAAATTTTTCAGTCTCTCAGGTAGTAATTTTTGAGGGGGCCATGTGGTCATTACTTTGAGTGAAAATCGATTATCACTATCACCGACATAACTAATTTGGCATGCGATAGGGTCCATGTGTGATTGCGTAATTGCAGGTGGACCTTGCATCTTTAACATCGGTGCGAGACTTTGTGAAGGAGTTCATGCAGAGAAAGCGAAAACTGAACGTTCTGATCAACAATGCGGCAATGATGCTTGGCTCACGTGATCTGACTCCCAGACACACTGCCGATGGCCTTGAGATCACCATGGCAACCAATCACCTTGGTTGGTTTAAGCAGTCTTCTGTTTTATGCCTTTATCATCTGACTGTAGTGTCGGCAAAGTCATTACGTTTTCTGGCTGTCCGTTCTCCCTTTCATTGTTTCGTCCTTTCGTACAGACAAATATTGTTACCATGATATCTCATGAATGGCTTGAGCAATCTCAATGAAACTTACGGGGTATATTCACTAGCCCCTATTGATGGCCGGGTTAAGTTCTCGAGGTCAGAGGTCAAGGACACAGGAGGCCGTGTATATGGCAACGGCATCTAAGTTTGTCTCTGGCAGTATTTTCACGTGCACACATAAACACACACACACACGTGCACTCACAAGCATTAGTTTATTGGTTATTTCCCAAGTAAACCTGCATTATGTGGCTGCCTGGATGACCCTGAAGGCTGACTATTGTGGTTGAGTGAAGGTTGTGCTGTACATCACCTCTGCAGCACCAGTATCCATGCTGTATGTCAGGCGGAAACACTTATGTAATTGTCAGTGTGACTTAAGTTAATGGTAATGAAAACTAATTCATTCCATTAATGGGTAGAATTTAATTCCATTAACGATAACTATAACGGAAACGGAAAAAAATGAAAAGACGAGAAAGAAATGATAATGGAAAAATTAACAACTGAAACTAAATAAATATTATGTCAGTTTTTGTTGTACAACTATCGCCGACATTGTGTGCTAACTAACTAACTAATTAACGGATAAAAATTTAATAACGATAACGGAAATGGAACAAAATTGAAAAACTTATACTGAAACTGATGAAATGTCCACAACTTAAATCACACTGGTTTTTGTTGGCTTTGTTGCAGGGCCGTTCCTGCTGACAAATCTGCTGACTGATTACATGACTCAAACCGCCGCCATCGCCGACGAGTGTCGCATCGTTAACGTCACGTGTGCTGCGCATGACAATCGAAGCAGTCGCAGTAGGTGACTCTCTGTCTTTGAACATTGTGGCTTTCTGTACTGCATGTAAGCTTGATAGTACCCTTACATTTGGTGACATCAGCCACTCTGCACTTGGGTTAAATATAGTTTGGCCAAGTGCACCTTAAAAATTGGATGCTATTTATTTGTTATTAAATCGTACCCAAGGTACAAGTAAAAAGAACACAAATACAGACTTCACAGACAAACATACAGACAGACATACAGACAAACTATCTTCAGCTGCTTTTACGCAGTCGACAGATTCAACAGACCAAAGCGGCTGAGCTGTCAGCGAGAGACTTAAGTGTCACTCTGCGTCAGTTGAAATCTTGTCAACTGCTCTACGAATAACACAAAGTGATCCCATGTCAGCTTGAGTAGCACTTTCTGCATTCTGTAAACACGTCGTGACCAGCGACTAAATTGTCACACAGCAAGCAAGCGATGTTCGCCATCACATAGGCCCACGGGTAACACTGTCGGCTCACTTTAAGGCGTATTCTCATTGCTGCGACTTAACTTGTTCCGAACACGTTGAGAATTATGAACTACCAGTTCCGTTCAGTCCCGATGATGAGAATGGTTTAAAGTAGGGATGCGCGGTATACCGGTATGAGAAAAATGTTTGAGACTGTATATTATCGTCGGGCATTTCCTAATATTGTGCATCCCTGCCTTAAAGGTGAGCTGTCAGTGTTATAAACGAAACTTCCACCATGCAATGCTGTTGATAACATCACATATCACTACACCAGCTCACTGTCATTGAGCATACTACCGTGGTGGATGGACACAAATTTGCACTGGTAAGGCATGTGAGCCGACCTGACAAAAAATGCAATTTTTGCTTACTCGGTTCCCCACCCATATTTGTCGCTTTGGTGAGGTTGACCTCATTTGAATTTCGTTGAGATCTTTGACATTAGAAAACTACTGTCCCTGGGCTAACGTATGGCGTTAGCTGTTTTTATGCAATACCGGCTTGTGACAGACAGACAGACAGACAAGGCCACAGTGTATACCGCACTGGTGAAGTGTCGCACAGGTAAAAATTGCATGCAGACAATGCATGCAGTAATGTTTTAACTTACTTCCTTTGAGCAGACATAGTTTATCTGTATACTTGTGATGTTTTTTTTTTGGTCAGAAAATCAGTACGTCTTATTTTTGTGACCAGATTTGGAGATTCTTGACATTGACAACTTCCAGCTGGAAAATCCGGGGACATTTAACGGCATGCAGGCGTACAAAAACACGAAGCTGTGCAACCTGCTGACGACATACAGGCTTGCTGAGACATTGCAGGGACAGAAAGTTACAGTCAACGCCGTCGACCCTGGTAATTTTAGAACTGAAAACTAGAAAACTGTCATTGTGGAACTTTTGACAACTGTGTTAATTAAGAACTTTTAGATTGCAGGTACAGAATTCTTATTAATGAAGATGGGCAAAAAATTATTAACTTTGCAGCTAATTTTTAGTTCACATTTTTGTCAGCTCATTTGGAGTTCAGAAGAGATGTACGGTTTGAAACATGCAATGTATTAGTAGTTTATTCAGCAACAGGCTCGAGACCCATAATTACATTTACAGTGATATAAAATAATAAAAGTAAACAATAAAAACCAAAACAGTGCACAATTAGTTCATACACGTGTACAGTAATTTGCGCCACTTATGAAGTAGTTTTGAGCGGTAATACATGTCAGATTCCACGTATGCAATTAATAGAGAGTTCGAGCTGTTATGATATGTTGTTTATGTAATCCCACCTTGTCTGCTTATGAGTGCACTAAATCTACCACATCGTATCGTATCGTATTATGTGCTATTGTATCGTGTGGTGCAGTTAATTTTGTTATGAATACAGGTTATGTGCCGAAGACACAATTGTACCGGAACACAAGCCGCGTGCAGCGCGTCTTTAACGTCGTCTGTTTCCATTATCTGCTGCACTGCTTTAGACTTTCACAAAATGTCCGAGATGCTGCGTTGCAGATTGTCAACCTGGCTATCAGTGAGAAATATGAAGGTAACCAACTTGTCTCTCTCTCTGCTCAATCCTTGCTTTATATTTATATGCAATAGTTTCTATGCTTCATACTACTACTACTGCTACTGTTACCTTTTTTTGTTTTAAGGGGTTACTACTCCCCCCCAAACAGCAACGGCATGAGGCTACATAGCTTTTGTTTGTGTTCCTTCCTCTTTCGACTCCGGTTGCAGCCATTCGGATTATCCATCTTGTTTCAAGTTGTTTGTGGTTGATGAATTCATTCGTGATCTTGCGACATGAAACATTGTTCTGTGCTTCTATCATACAAACGTGCTCGGTTATGTCATCCTACTTGCAGTTATTAGATATTTCATGAAGTACAGTCCAGTGCTTGAATACCCACTTTCAAAACTCTTGAAACTTATGTGGAGTGTTGAGTTCAAATCGCTGCCACCTGAAAAAGTACCACCATGGGCATTTGGCAAATGTCCCTTCCAACTGCCAAAGCTTTGGGATTTTTGGAGTACATTTCTTACCAACGGGCCCCATGTGGGCCCAAGGCAATCCCCCTTTATACCTTCAGTCCTTCACTTCATCATTTTCCTGCTTACTACTCTTATCTTTTAATATTATTAACTTTTCCTTTTTTCCCATTCTTACTCATTTAATCTGTTTTCTGGCTTTTCCATCCCCATCCCTTCCCATTCTACCAGAATAGTTTCACTCCATTTTCAGGCTGGATATTGTAGGAAGTGATAAAACCTGGCTTTAGTTTTTTGTGTTGATTTTGTGTTGATTTCATGTTATGTGTATTTTTTAGTTAAAGATGCATGCTTGTTTTTGTCATATTTGATTTAATTTTGTCTTGCGGTGTGATAGTTGTCTCCGCCTGCTGTAGGTGCTAGTGTAATAATTTAAATGAGCCTCTCGATCCCTTTACCTTTTTGGTTGGTTGCTGAACAAAAAGGCGTCCAGTGTTTATGTTAATATATCGCTGGCCTTCCTTCACTGGGTAGGGATGGCTTTTCACCCCTGACCTTTCGTGTCTGATATAGCCACATTTGTGCCGAAAAGGGACATTAAGCTCCAACTAACTAACTCTCGGAATTGCCAGATGCTCCTTGCTTGATCTTCTTCCTCTGTTGGTTGCAGAAGAGAATTCTCGGAGATAAATGGCATGGTTATTTGATATGCTTGAGTTACGATGAATGATCTGCGCAGGCGAGAGTGGCAAGTTCTACCGTGATGGTTCGGAGGTGCGCTCGTCAGCCGAGTCATATGACAATGACCTGCGCAATCTCGTCTGGCGAACAAGCTGTAGGCTGGCACACTGCCACTCCGGCGACGTCAATGACGACACGGATGGCGTCAGCTTGGGCTCGTAAATGCACAGCACAGCGCAACAAACGTGAAAAGATTGGTGGACGTAGGCTGGACTTTGTTGATTAGAAGCACAGCAGCAGGAGCGAATTTGTAACCCGTCATTGTGTTATACTCGTAGGTACGAAAGCTATACTGCGGCTCCGTTAATGCGACGCAATTCGGGCACCGCGCTCCCGGGCCCGGACGGCGTGGCGTTGTCCGGTAGGTTACGAAATCGGTAGGAGGTTGCATCGACGGGCCGTGATGGGCATGAGCGTGTCCCGTCCCGGCGGTCGGTGGTCCCTCCCGTCTATTGTAAGCAATGTTGGTGTGTCTCATTGGTCTGTATGGGTGACGGGGTTTGGGGGATTTATTATTATGTTTTTTTATCGGCATAATATCAGTTATCTGTATTGTGTAGGCTGAATCCTGGAAGGATCCCCTGTCTATCCTCTTAAACGTGCTATGATACACAGCCTTCTGGGTTTTCTTCGAGCTCGTGTTTCTCCCAGGTTCCGCTGGGATTGCGCGGGTCTATCGCAACTGTCAGCCTTCGCTTTGCCCCTCTCGCTGTTCGAAGCTGAGTCGAGTTTGGCTTGTCCGAAAGCCACGTAAAGGTCGTTCGCGTTCGAGATTCTCTCGGCCACGGGTGGTTCACGTCCGTCCTCAGGTGTCTGGGTTGGGTTACACTCGCTGTCAGCGTGTAATGTGTTAATCGTCTCGGGTTGTTTTCTTGCTGCGCGGGCCGCCGCACAAGATTTCAGTTTGCTGACATGGATATAATCGCGCAGCACTTTCCCACTATGGACGTGTGCCAATTTATACACGTGGTGTGGGCCCCTGTCGATAACGGAATATGGTCCCTCGAATTTCGGGGCGGTTTTGTGGTCTTGGTCTGCCGTCAGGCAATCCTTTACCTTATATACTCGATCCCCAATTTGAAACTCGGGTGTAATTCTGTTCTTGTTTGCCGTTTTGCCTCTGCGCTCCCTGCATTC
>Ga0209780_1000910_pt1 | contig 17964 bp, 14 predicted proteins | sample WorMetexBAHAMAS2_FD_187384 | JGI IMG/M metagenome (GOLD analysis project Ga0209780, IMG submission 187384) | Marine gutless worms symbiont microbial communities from Max Planck institute for Marine Microbiology, Germany - Inanidrilus exumae... | ecosystem: Host-associated > Annelida > Digestive...
AACTAAATAATAAATTATTATTTTATTACTTAAATATTTTATCTATTACTTCGTGTAATTTTCTTCAAGTATTTACTAGTTTGTGGAGACTAATTCGACTGTAAATGTTTGCGCTGTAATTACATTTTCAGAGCGTGCGTACTGTGCTGGTTTGTTCGAGCTGAACTGAATGTAATGTCCGCTGGCATTGTTGCTCGCTGCTGTCGGTATCCGTTCTTTACACCGCGCAGCAATTGGATGCGGCGTCCGCTGTCGAGTGGTGACCGAGAGAAGATCTTATTTCGAGCACAAACGTCTCGTCGATATTCTCCTCGAATTGAGTCCGTTTCTATTTGTCCATGAGTCAGTGTGTACGTGTGGTTGGTCGGTCAGTCTACGCTGTGTGATGGCAGATTGCGTTTGCGGTACCGTACCTTGCGGCCGCAGCGCTCGCCTGGTCGAGATTAATGTCGTCTAATGCATTCTGGTCGCGTGACGCCGGACAACGCCAAACCGGCGACGCCCCTCGGCGCTGTCTATACGTTCCGGCGGCGCTTAACGGTCTTTGCGTCATCGTTACGTCGCTAGATGTATTGTCGCTCAGCAGCAGCAGCAGCAGCAAGGCGTGAGCCGGGTTAATGACCATCAACGTGCGTAGGCCTACGTGACGATGGTGACACTATTCACAGTTTCAGCAACCGCGCCCAACTCTTATCAAAGACATCAGTGCACTGTGTATTTCTCATACTCAACCTATGTGAACTTTACGAAACAATAATATACGCAAACCCATATATTGCGACTGCAATTTTACTGAGTCTGTAATTACATTCTAAATTTGGTGCATTGCAATTTATGAAAACCAATACGATGATTTTTTTCGGTTTAATTAAAATGATTGGATTTCGGCAAAGGTTGTCTCAGGAATTATGACGCGGGACATACCCATAAAGATGTGTTTATTCGTTCTGTAATAACCCTATAATGTACATTACCTCTGGTTTGTCAGTATCAAATTACATAGACTACGTTGTACACCAAGTAGGCCTATAAGAGTTCTTTGACTACAAACTGTTTCGACTCGTCGTCAAAGGAGCACAGAATGTCATGTAACATCGCCTTCGGCCGATGTGTCTAACCACGGTGGTCTAACCGTGGTCTAACTATCATAACTGGCGCATACACGAACTCGCACGGTGCATGGCACTTAACACTTTGGGGCATTGAGTATAGCGACATCGTCTGATCTCAGCAAAGAAAGAAGACGAAGTCCTGTAGCTTTATGTGTCATTGATGCTTTGTATCACTGAGTGATTAACCCAGTTTAGCCGGAGATAGAGAACGGCAACGACAGACCATTCAGTGACACCGAGACGGGGTATATGGGTGGTCAGTGTTTAGGGGACCAAGAAAGTCGACTTGGATAGCAGCATAATTGAACTATTTACTAGTCCCAAGCACGCCAAGTTCCTTTTTTTGTGCGTTGTGCACACTTAGTACTACCAACAAAAAACTATCTGTAGGCCTATATACAATATACATGCTTTGGTAATTCATTTTCGCGGTGTGCTATTATGCACGGTTTCCACTGCGAGTAGTTTTTCAATTTTGATGTCAGTAAGGGAATGTCAGAGACGGAGATGTGAGTGTGGACTATGGAGAGGCCAAAAGAGCTAACTGTCACGGGCCCACGTTAGCTCTCGGCGGCCCTAGGACCATTGTATGTAATAATTATGATGACCAGACTGACTGTTTTTGATGGATGATAGGCTACACAGAACAGCTTGGGCGAATGAGATCCACGACACACGAGGAGTCTCGTCTTAAGTAGCGTTCTCACTGCGGCCGTTTACGGCGAGTTACGGCCGTCGACAGTTGTAATGTGCCGTCGACTGCGATCGACGGCGATCGAACGCGTGGAATCGCGGGGGACGGTCTCAAAAATCTAGCATTGGGCACGCCGTCGAAGGCCGTAGCACGCCTTCAATGTTAGATTTTTGAGACCGTCCCCCGAGTTCGCACATGTTCGATGTCGGTCGACCGACATCGACGGCACGTTACAGCTGTCGACGGTCGTAACGCGCCGTAAACGGCCGAAGTGAGAACGCTACTTAATAATCTAACAGTATGTGACATCCGCAAGTTTGCAGAGAGTATGAGAAGGGAAAGGAGAAGAAAAAGAGGAAGAAGGGGAGGAGAGCGCGCAGCGCAACAATTATATGTGAATAGTTGTACACAGTCATGGATGGCACGGCCTTATAACTGTTCATCTAAACTGCATCGCATTTCCGTGACATCATGGGCCATTGTATGATACGATACGATACGATACGGTAGATTAATCTGCGCTCAAAAGCTGATGAGATGGCCAGCTTAATCTAGCACACGGCCCAGAAACGACAAATAAGGAAAATATAAAATCAACAACCGAATAGCTCAGAAGAAACGGTCCAGGCAAAGGTCCGTGGAGGCAGTCCGGGAAGAAGAATTGAGCGTCGTATATTATTTTATGCCACAAATATTTAAGTTTAACAAAATTAACCCGGTCATTTGTCGATGCATACGATCGAAATACTGTCGCTATTAACTGTAGGGTGCATATCATAAGGGTTAAAAAGGTCCACGTCCGCGGTGTAAAGTGCGTCAGAGGCTGGCGCAGAGTGACAGCTGTGACACGTTCTCATCCGTCCGTTGACGACAGCACTTCCGACGGCTGAAAGTAGTCGGCGTGTGAGACACCTGCCCCGTGTGTCACGTCGGAATTACGCTTCCTTCTTAAACCAGAAGCTCAGCTATCGCAGAAGGACCGCACGACGCACAATGCCACTTGAAATGTCAGCTGCTGCACAGCTGTACGAAAATCACATTTCAAAAGGCTCGCAGTAAACGAATAAGCTTCAAGGTCATCGGAATTATCGCTACTCGATAGGCCATTATATGACTTCCTATTAGTGGTCTTTTCTAACAACGACTCCATCTTGCACCGTTTTCGAGATATTACCGCATTTACAGTGTACGTGACTGGCAGTGACCTTGGGAAGTCCTTCATTTTCAAAAAAGACAATTCAAAGCCACGTGCGTTTTCTGATTCATGTGTAAATATTTCGGCAGATGGTACTGTCGTGGAAGTACAGTCGCGGCAAAAAGTTTAAAAACCCTAACAGATTCAAGAAGATGGTGTGGTGTTTTTAAACTTATTGCCGCGACTGAATCATACTGATCACAGAATAGCATTGCATTTAAATAGAAGAACATCATGTCATTTATGCTATAGAAATGTACGACGGCAGAGAAATGGCTGTTCGTTTAGCTCGTCACAGTGATATCGTGCGTTGCAATACGTGCAACGGTGCAAACAGCGCTCGGTGATCGCGTCATTTGCCGCGGCGCATACAGAGCCGCTTCGGCCATCTGATAACCATATCTCGACGTACTTTCGTAATTACATTCATTCATTATGAAACAGACGCAGAGTCCAGAAACGTTGGCAGTGCGCCTATATTGCTTGTCATTTACTTCCTGCTGTGCCACACTGCAACTAGGCCCAACACGGCTGTTATAGCAACAGCTTATGTTACGACAGTCACAATGACTGTAGTGTGTAAGAAATTATCCCGAATTCCAACATCCGCCAAGCTGTTGACTTTTTGATACAGCGTGACAATTATTCTGTTTAAGTCGGGAAAGGAGCAGCTGTGCATGTAACTCTTCCGTTGCGTAGGCTTTTACGACGTATAAATACGTTACATAAGAAACGACGCGATATAAGGAAATACATAACATAATGCCAAAAACGTGCCAGGTAGCCAGCTAAGTCTTTCACACGGAACGATAATAAAAAATCAAAGAAAAAGAACTAAAACCAAATAACCGGTTAGCAGAGAACATCCGTCCCGAATCCCTCTCTCTTCCCTCCAATGGACAGCATCTGAGCCTTGATGATTGTCTGGAGGGAAAAATAATAGCTGTTCCTTTTTGTATTGTGTAAGACAGTTGTACACAATGATAAGCACACACATGTGAACAGTTCTTAAATTTTGCATGTCGTGTATACTTTTAGATTTTTTGCGTGTTTGTTTAGGTTTACTATTTTGTGTTAGCTTAGATCACTTTATTTCTATGTTGCTTGGTTGTGTTGTTTAGTTTTTTAGTACCAATCCAAGAGATTGGCTGGGAAGAACATTTCCGACATGACCTATTCTGTGTCGAGTGGGACGTAAAAACTCAATCAGGATCCTAGTTTGTGAAGGCACTGCCGATGTAAAACATGCAGCACTGCAGTACTTTATGACGGGAATGATTTGTTAAACAGGTGAGTTTTACGCCTGGAGTGAAAGAGTGAGGGATTACGAGCGTGATAAATCAACTTTACAGAAGAAGGTGAGCTCATCTGAGCTGTGCGAGATTAGCCTAGATGATTCAGAAGAATAATTATTGGGCCGACGAAATGAGTCACAGAATTAACTATAGACAGAAGATAATGCATATCGAAAGGACCGATATTGATTTGTAGAGCAAGGTTAGCAACAGACGAGGAGCGAGAGCAGTAACCCTCAATTCAAGGTCAAGTTATACCAATATGTAGCCTAGTAGGCTGAGTGGTTGTCGAACTGTGTATGACAGTGACCGGACCTTGTGGAGACTGCGTCCATTAACCTTGAGTCAGTGAAGCTCGCGCAGTAGTACGAGAGTGTTGTAAGTACGACGACGAAAGCCTGTGGAAATGGCACGATTTAACTCCACCCGCCAACCCTAAACCCCTAACCGATCGTCACCAAAATTAATGTTGCATAGATGATTACGTGGGGGTGCATACCAGGCTGCAAAATGTTATCCAAATCGGTTGAGCTTAAGGGGTACGTTTCGTTTCTGCGCATACGTACCACTAAGATTACTCGGCTATCTTGTTCGTTTTTTTGGGTTCTTCCAATCACGCTCGCTCGGATTTTAACGCAAAATACGCGAAAATACGCGGTTCCGTGCAAGAATGTGCCCTCTGGGCGTAATAAATAAACTGTCATTTTGTGGCCCGGTTTTGGACAGAATTTTTTGACCGCAAACCACTTAATAGTAAAAGTATCACCTGTAAACGACCTTCATCGTCACCATTGCCTCAATAGAAGTTGCTAGGCCTATAGCGAATAGGCAAATTTGGGTCGGGATTCCAAATATGTAACTGTTTTGGCTCCTTCTTTACAGGTGACTTGGGGCATGTACAGACAGCTGTAAGACCATTGACACAGAGCCATGCACTATTTTAGCCGATTACTCAATTTACCATGATCGTAGGTTCATACAAGTTGTAAAGTTAAAGACAACTCGGGATCAGGAATTTGAAATGTGTGGGAAAAATTTGTCCCTCCTCATGCACTGGGCAGAGGTTATGTGATACGAACGCGTTGTCCATGCCCAAGGACGTCGTCATAACTCACAACTCAAGAATGGGTAGCCATATACTATCATCAAACGTGTTGCAACTTGCAGGGGTTGATCACGTGACCGGCAATGTACGATCACAGTCCAAGGTCAAGAGATCAAAGGTCAAACTCACGAGGTCATGTACGTGTCAGCAGCGAAAACGCTACAACTTGGCAACGGACGTTCGTATCAGTCGCAAACTTGATGAAAATTGTCATCGCATGGCGAGCAGCATATGACACACTTTTCAGGTCAATAGGCAAAATAGACCGGAAAGAGAAGTATGGCGGACTTTCAGCTTATCTAAAGAACAAGAAACTCCGCTACCGCAGAGGGACCGGACGGCGCGACGCGCTATGTCAGTTGAAACATGGTAAACTAGTGCACAGCTGTACGAAAAATCACACTCGAAGAGGCTTGCAATAGGCGAATGACTTTAAAGGTCACTCAAGGTCATCAGAATTGCCTCTATTCGATAGGCCATACATCACTTCCTGTTAGTGGTCTCTAGTAACCATACGACTCCATCTGGCACCGTTTCCGAGATATTACTACATTTACAGTGTATGTGACAAGCTGTGACCTTGAGAAGTCCTTCATTTTCAAAAAGATAGTTGAAATCACAAGCCAATTGCACATTCCGATACATCTGTAAGCATATCGTAGATAATGCACGCTATATTTCCCGAGATATGGACGTTAGAAAGGTTTCAAACAGCAAAAGTGACCTTCTAACTTTCTAAGTCATTCAAACCATCGGCAAAGGTGCCATTCGATAGGCCGCATACGATTTACTATTAGTCTTTCATTGCAACTATATGTTTCTATCTTGCATTGTTTCCGATATATTATCATTTGTTTCCCAAAATGTAAAGACCCTGAATACATCTCCTTTAGGGGTAGGCTAATCTATCACGCTTGCAATAAGCCTAGTATTCATCAGTTAGCAGTTCAGTGTCAATCAGCAAACCAAATTTGAAGAGCCAAGCTTCACCGATTTCAAAGATACGACTAAAGCTCTAAAGCCTCCTAAATTTACAAAAGCTCATAAAGTGCTGAGATAAGCGACCGGATCGAATTACATTAAAAATGTCGATTTGCGGCCAGAAGGCCAGTCATCACTAGGGGCAACAGTTTTTGAGGTTGTATGGCTTTAAAACTAGTTGTAATGGCCTTAGTTTGCGTAAAACGGCGATTTGCGCCGCGGAGAAAAGTTATTACAAGAAGCGACCGGACGCCGTGGGCGGGTATACCCGGTCGCTAAAATATAGGTCCCGTGACCCTAACCACGCCCATCAGGGAGTAGTTTGTCATCGGAAGGCTATCACTTGACCTGACTTGACTTTACATGTATACAAAATTTGACGACTCTCGCTTCCGCCGTTCCGGAGACACGATTGCGGGCGTCGAAAATTATTTTAAAGTTGATCGCATGAACCTGGACACGCCTCTTTTAGGGGTGATTTGTCTCATCCATGAAATGAGATGCAAAATGCAGTCTGTCCAACGCTTACACTCAACGAACAGTGACCAGCGGCGTGACAACCTGGCTGAATAGCACCCGTGGTTCACACAGTTTTAGCTGCCACCCAACACGTTTATCCACGAATGGAATGAGCCATCCTGCATTCGATAGCTAGGACTTTGCATATCCTACCTGTTTTACAAAATTTGACAACTCTAGCTTCAGCCGTTCCATATGATTGGTGCCCCAAAAATTAAAACGGTTCACGTGACCTGACCATGCATCTTTCATGGATGGTTTGTCATCCAAGGACTAGGACTTGCTACGATTAACCCAACTGTCAAATTTGAAGTAGCTATCTCCACCCACTACGAAGATATGAAAGGCGGTACAAAATGTGAAAAAGTAGGTGGTTCAGGATAGTGAGGGTCACTCAAGGTCAAGGTAGAGCACGTACGAGTTCTTATTAGCCTTCCATATAGTAGATATGTGTCTATCTTCATGCATCGTTTCTGATATAATAGCGAGACATTGGTCGAAAATCGCCGATTTTAACCGTTGAAATTTCGCCGAGATCGTTGGCATCAGATAACTAGAATTTCTGGCTATGTTCGTATGCCGTTGTTTCTTTTAGCTGTCGTGGTAGAACTCCAACTTGTGACAGACGGACAAACGGACAAATGATGACAGCATATACCGTGCTGGCATAGCGTCGCGCGGTAAAACATCAACGGAAAACGTCCTCCAATTGCGGAAATATCGCTACAGGGATATCGGGAAACGGAAATCGAATGGTGATAGCAGCATTTTGACGGGAAGCTCATAAATAGTCGTTTCGGCACAAGCGCAGAGAAAATACAGCTATAATCGCTCTCAATGCTGCCAAATCTCCAAATTTGAAGTTTTTAGTATAAAATCGACGCCGCTGAGACTGACTGCTGCAACAGATTTAGCGCCCTTTTCACAGCTTAAAGCCCGGTCCACACCAGCAACATTGCCGACGCAACTGGCAACTTTGCTGCGTTCGACTTTGTAGCATTCGACAATGTTGCTTCCACGTTGTTGCTGCATGGTGTGGATGGGGTTTTACGTGATTTGGCACATGCGCCGACATATTTATGGCCTTTACTACAGGGCCGTACACTATATTGGCGAATAACAACTCGATTTATCTACATCGTAGAGCCATATAAGTTGCAAAGTTGATGGACAAATTTGGGTCAGGGATTTCAAATATGTGGGAAATATTTGCTCCCCACAAACGCATTATCTATATACGAGTAGTAACCAATGGACTCGTAACTCAAGAACAGACGGGTGTATGGCCTCCAAACTAAGTAAACAGATTGATCACATTACCCGCCATGAACATTCACTGTCCAAGATCTAACGATCAAACGTCAAGGTCACAAGGTCATGTAACGTATCAACAGCAAAAAGCTATAACTCGCCAACATCAGATGATCATATCAACTACACACCTGATGGAAATTATCGTCACTGGGGCGAAACATAAACATACAACACACTTTCTAGGACAGTACGTCACTTACAGCGGAAGTAGAAATATGGCGGACTTTCAGCTTTTTCAATGAAAATTTACTGAAAATGTCCTCAAGTCGCCGAAATATTTCTCTCCATGAAGCAATCTGGGTCAACAAATTGAATACCCATAAAAATTTTTACCAGAAGCTCATAAATAGCTAGTTCTGCTCACAATTATTGAAAATATAGCTTAAAATTGGTCTAAATGCTGCCAAGTCACCAAAATTTGAAGTCCTTAATTTGAAATCGACGTCGTTGAGAACGATCACTTTAACCGACTTACAACCCGTTCACAACTTACGTAATGCGCACACGCAGACAGCTTTATTGGTCTTTAACACACGGCACTTTTGGCGGATAACTCGATTTATTTTAATCTTAAAGCCATATGAGTTAGAAAATGAATAGAGAGATCTGGAACAGGGCTGTTAAATACATGTATGTGGGAAATATTAACCTCCTTCATACAGGTCACGTGATATGCTGAAAGTATGCGCAACGACGGATGACGAAAAACTTCAGCAGTTATCTTCCGATTGAGAAAATATCTACGTCTTAAAACACCAAACACTAAAAAGGTGATATTATATTTAGCAGACTGCGAGGACGTTGAACAGAGGTGATGTTATGAAGGTATGGAGGTTGGGTAACTACCTCGCAGTACTCGTTCTTTATCCGTTGTTACTCTTGCTCGGCAACTGACATCATCCTCTCTAAAAACAACTGGTCGCTCCTTTCGTTATGCTTCATCTTGTCTCTGGAATCAACTTCCTTAATCTCTTTGTCACCTCATTCTGGTACCAGTTGCTCCATTTCCGACTCAACTGTTCCTTCATCCACAACTTCTTCCTCTTTTGATTCACCACTCTGCTCATCCATAATTCCCTCTCTCTTTCACTGCCGGCTTAAAACCTAGCTGTTTCACAAATCCTACCATCCGTAGTTTCACTTCTTCCTCCCGAACTGCCTTCACGTACTATCGCCCGGAACGTTTCTTCTGACCTACTCGGTTTTTAGGTCGACCTAATAAAGTGGGTCTCAAATGACCGTCCGTCCGTCCATCCACAAAAAGTTTCTTCAATTCAATGAAATTTGGCATGTAGTTAGAGGTCGATAAGTGATGCACGATGGTATGACCCGATCTAAGGTCAAGGTCAAGGCCACAAGCCCTTCAATGTTGGAAATCTATTTATTTTCAAAAGCTATCTCCTCCGACATTTACAATTGGAGCTGGCAACTGATCACTGATTCTTAAACTAGGGCACAATATCTAAATTTAATCCGACCGGATTTTTGATATTTGTCCTAGTTTTTGTGTCACTTGATTTTGAACTTGGCAGAAACGTCAGTTACGAAGAGTGGACCGTCAGTCCCGCACGGGGCTAATTTATTGTTTATAGTTTTCCTTTTTTCGTTTCTGTGCCATGCGCTAAACGGCCATCTCATCAGCTTTTGAGCACATGTAAATATACCGAATACCGTATCATATCGTATCGTTATATTTACGTTGAAGAAAAGAATACGTACCGTCTTCGTCGACTTCGTTGATCATGTCCATGAGCTCCTGCTCGGTCGGATTCTGACCTAGACTTCTCATGACCATTCCGAGCTCCTTGCTGTTAATGTATCCGCTGTGGTCCTTGTCAAATAGCTCGAACGCCTCGCGAACTTCTGCACATGTCAAGTCAGGTCAGAACTATACAAGAAAGCTTCCAAAAGCTACATTATTCAATAGTAATAGATAATTTATCAGATTTATTGTTATTACATTACCCCGTGAATAATTTATGCGTATAGAGAATATATAATTAAATTAAATAATGAAGCATCTCCATATGCATTCGTTTTAGTCGAATTTCTCGTGTTCATGTTTCGGATGCTACACAGGCCTAGGCCTAATAGTCCGGTAGGCTTGCATCAGCAGCGGTGGCATGGTAGGCGTAGGTAATTCGTGCGGAAAGCAGAGGCTGAGAGGTCGCAGCATACTGTTCCCAGTCATAGCGCTGGTCCAGGGTATGGGTGTGTCTAAAGCGAAAACTCAGGTGGCGAAAGGAAAGAGAGCACAGCGCTATGCTTTACAGCGGGCGGTGTGCTTTAATGAATACAAATAGAGTGAAGTGACGTCACAGTGATCTATAGTCACGATACGATATCCATGTTGTAGGGCATGATGTTGTACTGTTCGATGGTATCTGGTGATGATTTGTCACGTTATTTAAATAAAACTGAATCAGTAGGTTTAATAAAAGCTTAGTACTAGTGCCAGATCTTTAAGTGCTAAGATATTTACATTTCCTTGCCTTACAACATAACGGCTGAGCTAGCATAGATAATAATGTCGAAATCACGTCACTATCACCCTATCTGTTTGCAATACGGACTTATCGAAAATAAAAACATACCAAGAATAAAGTAAATGAGAGAGAGAGAGAGAGAGAGAGAGAGAGAGAGAGAGAGAAAGAATACGAACTATAGGCTACAGTTCGGATGTAAACGGCTGAGCAGAATATGTTGTTCTGTCGAGTGCCAAATGTGCGTTTAGCCTACAATATTTCTACAAATACTGGGCCTATTATTTTAGTCACATTTACTTTAGTAACTAACCTGCTATCTGCTGATCCGTAAGTTTCGAGACGTCGTAACTCTACAAACAAATGACATTCGTATTTACGACTGCAGATAACAATTAAACAACTTGTACGACTTATACGAAATATAACTCGAAATCCAGAAACGAAGGCCACATTACTAGGTACGTAAGTAAAGGAAAGGAAAGGAAAGGAAAGGAAGGGAAGAGTATTTATATAGCGCCATTATATCCGCGACGCCACACAAAACAAGAACATGCTATAGACCTGGTGCTTATTGACGATGGTGAAAAACAGCATTATTGTCCAATAAAAACTTTAACAGACTGATGCCAAAGAAATCGTGTAATCCAATGTACTATTGCAAACGATGCTTAAATGGTTTTACTACACCTGGTGCACTAAAATCGTACACCGTACTGTAATGAACAGGATGCTATAAGAGTAATTCTTCCGGAACCAGGCACCGTGGTGAACTTTAAAAAATATAATAGATCGATGAGAGTTTAATTCGTTATCTATGCAGATTTTGAGTCGTGTATTAAACTACCTGAGAGGCTTACTTGGCAAATCAATACAAACGAGCCTTATACGAAAAATCAAAAAACACATATTTGTCTCATTTGGCATGCGTGCAAAATGCTTCAACGACAGTGTTTACACACCACACACGGTAACTTTCACGGCAGAAAACGAAGATGATAATGTTGGACAAATTTGTAGATAAACTTGAAAAAATTATAAAGCAAATTAATTATCTTATAACCAATCAAAGTTTGCAAAGAAAATTATATACATAAAAACAAAAAATATTGTTTGTCACTGTTTGTCATATTTGTTAAGGCGAATTAGGCGAAGACCGAGTAAAAGATTATTCTCAGCGGCTTAGAGGCGCTGCACATAATAATTGTAACATATAATATCAAATTCCGAAATTTATTCCATAATTTTTTCAGCTGCAAATATGTCACAATAAAGCTGAATCGAGTTGAGCTGAGTGGAGTATAACTGTCACCTTTTCGTAAAAAATAAAAGCTGATAATGGGGAGGAGATTAGTTGTATACCCAAAACAGAAGAAACCTATATGTCATTCAGAAAAGACGTTATAGTTGATAAATTTATAAAGGATGAAGAAGAAATAATCGATAAGCGTAAATTACGATTTATTGACACTACAGCTTCAAATGTATGGCATCAAGTCTTGACGCTTTATCTAAAAACCTATACAAGAACCTAGGTCGTATGTATTCTGGTAAACAATTTGAGCTATTACAGAGAAAATGTGTATTTCCATATAAATACATCAGTTCAGTTAATCGACTAAAAGAAACTGGATTATCTCCGAAATTTGCTTTTTATTCAAAATTAAATGATACTAATAGGCCTATTAGCGATGAAGATTATGAACACGCTCAGACAGTATGGAAAGAATTCAGATGTAAAATATTAAGAGACTATCTCGATTTGTATAATAAATCTGACGTTCTAATTCTTGTAGACGTATATGAAAATTTTTAGAGATTTATGCATAAACATTTAAAAATTAGATCCTGCATGGTACTACACATCCTCAGCGTTGGACGAGTCTATTATCGGCCGCGAAGGGGGATTGCACACCGCGGACGTATTAGCTTGGGATACTGCACTAAAGTACACTGATATAAAGCTAGAACTACTAAGCGATCTTGATACGCTTCTAGTGGTTATGACCCTAATCGACCTTCAAAATTTATTTCATATACTGATGCAAACAACCATGTCGCGAAAATTACAAACATATGGGTTCAAATGGATGAATGACAAAAACTTGAGAATTGGAAGGAGCTGCCTTGTATAGTGTATACTAGAAGTTGATTTAATATACAGCAAAAATTCGCATACCCTTCACAATGATTATCCACCTGCCCAGAAAACAAAACCGCTAGATTCTACCGTGACTAAGCTTAAACTAATTTCAAACTTAAACCATAAAAAGAAATATGTGGTTCACTATAAAACTTTAAAGTTGTGTGAAAGATTAGGACCAAAGATGACTAAAGTTCATAGAGGTATTACGTTCTATGAAAGTACATGGTTAAAAACGTACATAAATTTAAACACTAAAGTAAGAACAATATCAAAAAACGATTTCGAAAAAGATTATTTTTAAGCTTATGAGCAACTCGGTATTCGGGAAAATGATGGAAAACATCGATGATCGTGTAGATATAAGGCTAGTATGCGATAAAAATAAAGCTAGTAAATATATTGTAAAACCCGACTATGATCGTTTAAATATTTTCGACGACAATTTAATTACAATTCACATGAAGAAAACTAAAGTGTATTGCAATAAACCAATTTACCTAAGATGTCCATACTTGATTTATCTAAAAAATTAATGTATCATTTTCATTGTAATTACATCAAAAGTAAATATTGTGATAACTACTTATGTCTAAAACAAAAGTTGATAATGATGTTCACAGCAAGTGAACCACGTGTGAACACGAGATTAAGAATGACGACCTGCTTTGCAGTGTTTACCGCAGAGGACAGGGGCGAGAACAAGGGGGCTTGGGGGCTAAGCCCCCAAAATGATAGCCCAAACATAAATCATCTAGCCCCCAAAACACGAATTTAATAAATTCGTTTTACCGTCCAATATGCGTCATTTGCATTAGCGGCATAGATAAACTTACAAGTAAGCAGTAATGGACGAAATATCTGTCAAATAGTCAAAACCAGAGCGCAATATTGCTTTCGCACTTAGTTTTAAAATTGCTCTCAGCATCAGGGAGCTTCGTCCCCCTGACTACGGGCTTTGTCGCTGGACCTCACTGATGGCATAGCCTCCAGATCCGCACTAAGCTCGCACTACCGCCTTTCGCCATGACTCGGGGCGCTACCCCCAGACAGTATATTTTGGCCTCGCCCCTACCGACTGCTAGTGTGTAATCGCTCAAGTGTCATAGATCGTCGCAGGCAGCAATGCACTCTGAAAAAATCATTCAGACCGCGCCAAATGGTCTTTCACAGATGATATGTGTTTTAGAACGTGAAACGGAACGCCAATCGACGACGCGCTTATGAGATTTCCGGGAGAAAAACCAGCCGCGGCGGAATCGACTGCTAGATAGGATATGTCATTTTGTGTCCAGTATGTCTGTGCTATATTGCGTGTCGCAGTGGTCGACCACAACGCGAGATGTCCCAGCAGACAGGCTTGTCTAGTCCTCTACGCATTACTCACACTGCAGGCTATAGCTGATATGACGCACGCCACTGAATTTACAGTGATGAATGGCCTGTCTTGTCTTGTTTTCGTTACCGTCCTCTTTAGGTCCTCTGATGGGCTGAATGGCCGTAATAAAATCATGTTAGATATGGGTGATACATTTATGGCTATATAGCACATTTTATTGACATACTGTGATATGTGATCTGCAACGTGAACTGCAATACAGCCGGAATTTTTATTTAGTTAACAATATTAACAATAATTGTTATTAATGGTGATTCGCAAACCATGGACTACACATAGCCAACCATCAATTATCGGCAAGAATACTAAGAAAATAGATTGCTGTTTGCAAACAAGTCGAACAACAGTCTCTATCTTATCTCGATTGGATACATGAACTGGCATTGTGTTCTCTATACATAAGCACCGGCATGTCTTTCAGCACATCTATACTATGATTTTTAATGCAGAAGCAACATCGGCCAGCTCGTATAGAACCTAACAGCAAACAGCAAACACTCAAACAAGCAGACGAGCAAATAATAATAACAACAATAATAATAAGAGTCCTTGCCAATAAATGTAAACAGCGTAACAGCGGAAAACAGTCAACCTTTGTAATGTGCCTATCATTGAATTTGTTAATATTAGGCCCTATAAAGGCCTATATATAAAATCGAATTTGTGTGTGTGTGTGTGTGTGTGTGTTTCTTTGCTCCTTATGCACGGCCACAGTTTTGAGCAAATCTGCACGAAATTTGGCATGTGGTATCCTTATATCCCACAGATGGTCAAGGGGGTTATCGAGCGCCGCTCGAGCCTGCGGGCGCGAGAATCGAACGCCGTAGGCGCGAGGGTGGATCGCTAGTTCAATGTATAAAGTGGATTCAGTACGTCGAACAGAATGTCGGCAGCGTCATGGCATTCCCTGGCGACAGTCGATAACGACCGACACTTGCTTTATTCCTTGCGACATTTCATAGTTTATTCACAATCGCACTGCGACAACACAACCGGACACACATCGTCCGACCCTCGTCTAGCCGCAGAATATTTATCCAGGCATACAATATTTATGTTTCCCCGACCGACCGACGGTCGCGTAGCATTTCCCGGTGGAAGAGCGCCACAGGCAGCAGCCGGACACTGTACATGCACACCGGACACACTAGCTGGATTCATTCGGCGTCGCAACGACTCCATGCTATCATCTGGCATCCATCTGACGGATTACTAGCACGCTGCAGCCGGGAGGCTGACCGCAGCTCTGTGTATCAGCTGAAACAATCTTAACATCGCCCAAATGGATTAACGTTGTCTGATGCTGCACTTTATCCAGCATGCAGGACTGTTCGCTTGCCGACGAAACGACACTTTCCATCGAAGTGTCGGTCGCATTCGCTATATCGATAACGTAATATCTCACGTTCGGACAGTTATTATGTCTCTACCAAGTATCGACAGTTGTTCATCTACGCAATACTATATGAAGTAGGAACATAGAGGAAGTTCAATATTATTGCGCTTCCTAATAGGAGACTGTAATACTCGTCAAGAGCTAAAATATACGATGATAGAAACAACGCCACAAATCTATATAAATTTATAAGCATTTACTTCTGTCTTCGTTCCATAACCACTGGAGATTTCGAGGACAACTCTAAGCAGACAGACTATCGTTTCAGTTATCGCAGCGCCACGACATCTGTAGGTAACATTTCATTAATAAGTAACTGAGTCACCATTTGCACAGGCCCTACGTCACCAATGCTTTGGCTTTTGTTTTTCGCCAGTGTAAGAATCCTATGCTTGCATGCCTCATTGCAAGCGTCGCTGGCGGGTTCGGCATTTGGCAAAAAAACTAGCCAAATATTTCTTGTAACCGACTTTTATGTGCATATCATTTTCTTGCATTGATTGTACTTGGCAATATGCGTTTATGTGTTTCATTTTATCATTATTTTTCATTCATCATTTTATCATGATCCAGCAGTTGTGTAATGTTTTAATGTATATATTATAGCGTCAAACTATTGCATGTTTCATCCTTCCCTATAAAAAGCTTCCGCCTGTCAGCGAATATGTTATGGTAGGAGGTTCCTGGATAAACTGTCGTCGAGCTCGATGCTATACTGTAATCTATTGTCACGAACCACGATACGATATCCATGTTGTAGGGCATGATGTCGTACAGTGCGAAGTTAACTGGTGAGATATGTCACGTTATTTAAATACAGTTGAATCAGTATATTTAAGAAAAGCTTAATCCTAGCACCAGATCGGCAATCTGACTGTAAGTGCTGCAAAATGCTGACATTTCCTTACCCTACACATGTGGCGCGGTATAGGTGGACTTCCGATCAAATCCTACTGGGGCAAAAGCTGCGTATAAACCTTGGACAGTTGTTCACACTTATGTGCCTCTGACACCAAGCAGTATAACTTGGCACCAGCCAAGGGGCCGTAATGCTCTTCGGCTGGGAAGGTAACCGCAGGCCTGGCTGAGAGTAATGGCAGCCTGCCGCCGGGTGGATGACTTATAGTCAAACCTGCGGGCTGACTGATCGGGATCAACCGGGATCAGCTCTGCATGGGCCCAACGTTCGGTAACGAGTATGGGAAGCCTTTACCTTTTACGTACATCATGACGACCAGAACAGCTGACATTGACAGGAATGAAGACATGACGTCACTGTCACCCTGTATACGATACGATACGATATATTTACGTGCGCTCAAAGCTGACGACATTAACAGCTTAGTCTAGCGCAAGGCACAAAAACAGAAGAAAAAACTAAAAACAACTAGAATGTTGGCAATTAACGTGTCAATTCCCAACGTGAAGATCGCCCGTCTTGTGCAGTTTTGACCGTGACAATTCGATGTGTGAACAAAAAACGTGAATGCTCACACTTGGCTTACTGAATAGGAACACCGGCTGTCAATGCTGCTCGATCAGGTGTTCATCTATGTTAAAACTCCTATGCATATCAATTCACATACCAAATTTCAGCTTGGATTTTCAAAATTTCAATTTTTTAACGGTCAGAACGGTCAAGAGGTTGGAACTGCATCACTATGCCAAATTTTGTGGAAATCGCTCCAACCGCGGCCGAGATATGGCGATTTTTCGATTTTTCAAGATGGCGGACGCCGCCATGTTGGATTTTTAAAATTTTTAATTTTTAACGGTCGAAACGGTCAAGAAGGTCGAAATGCATCAGTGTGCCAAATTTCGTCGAAATCGCTTGAACTGCAGCCGAGATATGGTGATTTAGCAAGATAGCAGCGCTTCTTTTTCGAAATTTGGGATTTTCGCCCCTCATGTTTGTTAGGGGGCACTTTTAGGAAATCGGCATAGCAACGCTTCTTTTTGGAGTAAAACCACGTCATGTGGAGAAGTTTCGAAAATGTCGGTTTGCAGACGTCGGAAAAAGTGAGTTGGGAAAAAAGGACAGAAGCCTCAAAATTTACAAAAATGAGTACTTGGGGCAGTTAGGGGCCACTCAAGGTCATTGGCAATGTCACCATTATTAGACCACGTAACACCTGATTTCTAGTAGTCATTAGCTGTAATGATAGGGCTATCTTGTACCGTTACTACGACACTACTGGAACTGGTCCGGCATTCAGGTCAGTCGTGCGTACACTCGCTCTCACTTTTTCTTAACTTTTTGTAGTTTATAGCTTGACTTCCTTTGTAATTTTGGTACCGTTAGTTTTATCTTAGTGTGTGCTATTGCGT
>Ga0209780_1000911_pt1 | contig 17960 bp, 15 predicted proteins | sample WorMetexBAHAMAS2_FD_187384 | JGI IMG/M metagenome (GOLD analysis project Ga0209780, IMG submission 187384) | Marine gutless worms symbiont microbial communities from Max Planck institute for Marine Microbiology, Germany - Inanidrilus exumae... | ecosystem: Host-associated > Annelida > Digestive...
GGTTAGTGCTACGGTTAGGGTCAGTTTAGTTTTATTTGTTAGCAGTAACACTTTTGGTGCGTCGAGTGTCGCCATCTGCCGACGTTGTGTATATAAGATATTCGTTGCATATGCACAATGTTGTTTGATCCTTTGTGTATATAATAGATCTGTTGTATTTTGCACAAGGTTGTGTATATAATATCAGGGTTTCCCCAAAGGCCCAAAAATTGCTAGCGTTAAATCGGCGTTTCTGTTTTTTACCCACCAAAAGACTATACCTCTTATTTTTATATGGATAATTATAGGTGCAGTTCGCCACACTGCACCTATAATGCAGTGATAGGTGCAGTTCGCCAATTTCTTTGTTTCTTTTTCATATGCCAACAAAAAGACCTAGCCCCTTTTTCTATATATACCCCACAAAAGACCCTCTTTTAATGATAAATGATGAATTTCTTGTAGCTGGTGTATGCTAAGCTGAGTACAGCTAAATCGGCGAACAGGTAGTGCAAACATTGGCTCATCCACGAACCCTGCTTCGCGCCTCTGCAAAAATTCCTTTGATAAATCCGGAAAACCTTATGGGTGTCAACAAAGTGCATATAAATATTACAGTTTAGTACGGTTAGGGTTAGTGTTAGGTTTACTGTGTCGATTAGGGTCAGTTTAGTTTAACTGCTTAGTGGTAGTAGTTTGGTTGCATAATGTGTCGCCATCTGGTGAATGATCTAATAAGTTAGGCGCACTGCACCTAGCAAAAATTTATACGTGCAGTTCGTCGAACTGCACCTATGACTGAGCTTTTTGTATTGACCCAATATATACCATTCAGTAGGTGAATGCATGATCAATTATATTGTAATATTATTTATCAATGTCAGTATGAGACAGTGCTGGAAATTGATCTGGCCCACCCCGGCATGGCCCACGTATCCTGCACGAAAAAATTGTATGTCAGAGGCTTGTTTTTGGTGTTCCACTTTTAAACGGAAATCTAGGATTAGGGTTAGGTTAATTGCAGTTTAGTTGAGACACATGACATCATTTGTGTTGATATACCTCTAGTATTTTTTTATATCCTAATAGTAAAAATCGCCGATTTATCCCTAGCAATTTTTGGGCGCTTACGATCAAATTGCCGATTTACCGCTAGCACCGACCTAAATATTACTGCATACTGCGGTTGCTCTAGCCTAGTACTGGGATAGCAGCCAGAGTGCCAAATGCCAGAATGTGGGTGGAACAAGGCCAGTACCGAGAGCGCCAAACAGGCTTAACCCTAATCTTGACGCTAACCCTAACGTTAATCTTGTTCGGCATTTGCATTCTCGGTCGGCATTTTACACGTTCGGCATTCCTGTGTTGGCACTGCGGGCCATTCTCTGGTACTATGCCTCATTTGCCTGTCATCAGAACTAGCCGTAGCGGATGTTTTGCCATAAATCTACGGAATGGTACAGGTACAATGCCGCAGATTGGTCGATCACTGGTCTTCATTGCTCATATCATACTCACTGATGTTCTTGCCAGTTTACACTGGCTGTGAGCACCCGAGCACATCAAGTTTAAACTGGCGGTCATCGTCTACCGTGCCCTCCATGGCACTGCTCCTCGGTATTTGGCTAATCAGCTCTGCTACATTGCTGATCTAAAGTCGACTTCAGTCGGCAACGTCCAGGCTTCTCAACGTCTCACTGTATGCCCTTCACGACTTGTCATCATCATCATTTTATTTGTTCAAATAACATTGGTATAACCATTTAACATATAACAGCAGAACGGGACAACAAGGCACAAACGTGCACTGACATTTGACCTGTATACGTAGTAATTGTAAATCATGCAAGTTGACATAATGCAAACAGTGCATAAAACATATTACATTGACTTGAAAATAGCTAATAACTAACAAAATCATTAAAAGGACCACGTTTAATAGTGCGTTTAAAACTTTTGACTGTACTAAAATCAACTTTATTGGGTAGTGAATTCCATACGTTTATGACACGCTCAGAAAAAAAAATAATATCTAACACTTGCACTTGACCTTTTCCTGTATAGTTTGTACTTATGAACTCTGGTGCTCAAATGTGGGGCCCACTCGAAAAGGCTCTCCGACTTCATGTCGACATGTCCAAACTATATCTTATAACACCAGACAAGACCAAAGTGGAGTCGACGCAGTTCTAGGCTTAACAGGTTCGCACGCTTCAAACGTCTAGAGTATGTCAAAAATTTATAACCAGGTAGCCTCTAAGTGAAGCGGCATTGAATAGATTCAACTGCGTCAGTGTCACTGTTGGTGACTGCTCATACTTTACTGCTGGCTCTGCTGGAACAGCTTACCTGAACTAGAAGACATCCAGTCTTCCTCGTCACTGACAACATTTTGGCAAAAACAGTTCTCTTCTGCATAAATAACACAGATCGCAACATTCATGATGGCTGCCCCACTGTTGGCACATCACATATGCACAGACTGCCTAAAATGTCAGCCACATCCAACAACCTGTCATCTACATCCACAGCTGCTCCTTAAAAAGTATTTTAAATATGTGACACCAGACATTTCAGTCTCGGACTGCAGCTTTATAGCTTTATGCCCTTGTTTTTAGTGTATGCTCCTTGGAATGCTGGACAGCATTCCATTCGTATTGTGGGACCATTACCCCAGTTCTGAGAATGAGAGACCACCGGACCAGCAATGCATTGGTTCTCCCAACTGTTGTAAACCACTGGTAACTGGCATCCATATTAATGGAAACTGCTACTGATTGTTTCTGTGAGCACTGAGCAGTGCTGATGCTGAGTGTAGCTTCTCAACTTTCTGTAGAGGTACAGACTCTAAATTATTTGTGAAATTTTATGACTCCGGTTATCTGAATTGCTGCACAGTGTTCTCTGTCCACCAACAGAGTGTGGATGCCTTAGACAGTGATGAGATAGTGTGAGTTTGTCTAAAAATTTGATGTACAAACAGCTGAAGTTGGACTTATTATAGAACATTCGTATTTAATGGATTGACATGAAGCTTCATGTTACCATTGTAACACAGTAGCACTTTTAGTGTCAAAGTTATAGCAAACCAAAGTAGTGACATTTTTGATACACAGTGTAGTTGCTGGATGCGGGAACTACTGACGGTGATGACCGGCGTCGTTTGTTGGTGGTTTCAGCGACTGGCTGCGGTCGTAGAAGAGAAGAAGCAGTAGCGTTAGTTTCTGTGCGCTGCTGGCTGCTGCCAAAAACCGACGCAGTGCCGGCTCCTCCGTCTGTATAGCTGTACAATCGGTGCTTAGTAGCGGACTGACCTGAGGCCGCCACGCTCCGGCACCGCCCTATACTCCGGTCCGGTCTAGTCGCTTGGCTATCGTATATGTACAGCGTCGTGCGCCTGCAAACAGACTGGCGCCGTGCGTGCTGTACTCAGGCATGGTGTAAATCTGAGTTGTCGCGCTGCGATCTAGAGTGAACTCCGACTCCGAACAGCCAGCGTTAAGTGCAGTGCGGCGACGGTTTCCACGAATGTCGTGTTGATCTTTGGGTTGTACTCATTGACTTCATCTCGTCTCTAATGTTAAACAGTATGGCCCTGATCGTGTGTGTGCAAATGTGGAACAGTCGTGGAAACGTGGGAACTGATTACCGAGTACCGACCTCTTTAGTGGCCGTATTGAACAGTCGGTCCGTTAATGTTTGTGACTGTCCGGACAGTATCTTTCACGAAATGACATTTGACCTACATATTTGGCATGGTTATTTGTCTGGACCCTATCTAGGACATTCTAGGTCAAGTTTCAAGTTTTTAGGTTAAGGTCAGATGTCAGAATTCGAGGTCACAGGGGGTCATCTTTACCTTTTGACTCCAAAATAAATTGGTTTCCAGGACGCGTGGTGGAACATTTCCATGTCACGTTTGGTTATCCTAGCTGCATTGGTTTTTGAGATATCGTCTGGAAAAACAGACAAACAGCGGTGAAAACAGTACTCCTGCAACTTCGTTGGCGTAGTAAAGACCTGCTTTATACATGGTAAATGATTTGGATTTAACGATACAGAGGAGGTGAGCGTCTATCCTATAGAGTGATATCACACTGTCATGATGACGGCACGAAGCCGTTCAGCGTGTTTGTATGAACGTCTATCCCATTCCAGATTGTTTGAACTGACTGGTTTTTTTGCGATTTCTTTTGGATGGTTTCCCTCAAATGAGCCCCATCCTCGGACCGTTTCGTCCAGATGTGATCTTCTATTTAATTAGGACAAAACCTTATAGAGGTCGACGTTGCCAGCGCCTGTTCTCTGGTAGCAGACTTCAGCTGTCGGTTGCGGCAGCGGAAGGCCACGCGTTTGTCTGGCTGTTTATGGGAGGCTTGATATCATGGATTTATCTGTGCCAGGAGACCGACAGGCTGGCAAACTTCATTGACTTGCTGCTGATATACACAGATTACCGGTGTGTACTGGGCCAGTGCAGCGGCAGCGCAGTGGGCATTGGTTGACAGTGTCTGTCTGTGCATGTGTAATTATCTCACGGGTGTGCGTACTTTTGCGTGACAGCAAGTACTGCCGGCCGCTGTTTACGGTGGCCGTGGAATTTATTTTTGTGTTTTCACTGGCAGTTGTAGCGTGGCGCTTCACATTTCTGCTGTTTTAGGACTAAAAACACATACTGCTTACTGGTTGTGGATACAGAGAAAAAACTAATCACATAACCTCATGGGATAAAATCGTTGAATTTTAACTAATTGCATAAAGCGTGGCACTTGGCAGAACATTTCAATGTTCTCTTGAAAACTTTGGAAAATTTAAATTTCATCAAAATGTGAAAACTTGATACAGTTATTATTCTGTTAATCTTAAAATTATTGGGACTTAGTGATTATTTGCTGATGTTATTGCATGCGTGGGGATCAGGGTTTTTTTCTGGGCACAGTTAAAATGTTAGGCAGTCGTAGGCCTGTTGATTATCACATTGACGTGGTGTATACGGCGTGCATGCCTGTGGTTTACAGGAACGCCGTGACGATTGGTACTCAAGCGGTGACGGCTTTGAAGATGATGTCGGCTCTGGCGACAACGACGTGCATCCTGGACGAACAGAGGTCGAGGGTTCAGCGGGTGAGTGTCACTGAGACAGATGTTGATCTGTGAACTATTATTCTTTTAGCGTGAAAGAATTTCTATCACTCAGCGCAGTGCTAGCTGGCGGTGTATGCGATGGCCCACTATTCGTCCACCCGTCTGTCGCAAGTCAGTTATATCAAACCGGCTAAACAGACCATGAGGCAAACAGTGCCGTACGATAGCCTATTGACTCTGGTTTTGTGTTTTTAGACACCAAAGACCCTGATGAAATTCCACGGGGTCACTTCCAACAGGGCCGTCAAATACACGTGGGGTAGCAAAAATTTGCGACTTTTGACAAATAACTCTGTATCTCGAAAACAGTACAAGGTGCCTGCATAGTCTCTGTGGAAGGTGAATAGGAAGTCGTATGCGCTTTATCGTTACTGATAACCTACAGTGACCCCAGTCGCACCATACGGGTTCCGGGGCTGTAATGTGCCCTGCTTCGTTTGTTGATTCCGGCGCTATATCAGTTGTTTGTTTGCTTACTTAACTTACTTGCTTATTTTCTTCCTTACCTGTTTACTTCCTTACTTATTTCCTTTATTAGTTATCTACTTCTTTGGCCTGTGCTGTTTCCAGGCCATATTTCATAAGAGGCGACCAAATCTGGCATTAGCTTTTTGTGTTAATTTTATGTTGTGGCATATTTTGTTACAAATACATGTTTGCTTTTGTGTTAGATTTAGTTTCTCAGTACTTAGCCAAAAGATTGGTTGGGAAGAATGTCGTAAAAATGACCTATTTTGTGTCACTGCTCACTGTCGGGTGGGATTTAAAACCTTAGCTCAGTCTCAGTCAGTCAGAAAGCCCTCACTTAAGGTCCACCCACCACTTCATCTCAAAGGATTGTGTGTTTTGTGCATCATATTCCTGAAACGGATTCCTCCGTGGCAAAACGTATTGTGGGACCATTACCCCACTTCTGAGAGTGAGGGACCAAACAATGCATTAATTGGCGAATAATTGTCAATTAAGATAATTAACGATTTGAATGACCGTTAACATTATCTGCCAAATTTAATTGGCGATTAAGTTAATGGAAAATTCATTTGCGGTGGAAAATCCGGCCCAAAATGCTTAAATTTGGCACGTTACTTCCCGTAGCTGAGTACAGCAGTCCAGTAGCCGGGAATTTGTCTGGCTAGCCGTCAGCCGCAGTGAAGTCCACTATGCCTGTGTGTGGCTCGTTTCCTGTGAGTGAATGTTCAATCGCTGCAGTGATAAGCGACGTCGTAGCTGCCGTCGTGTTGATGTAAGTTGTAAATCGTCCGACGTCCGCCTGCGTCGCTGTAATGTGTTTGGAACACGTGCGCCGGCACCTGCTGAGCTGGGAGCGACCCCCACGCGCGGCACGGCGCAGTAGGTGACCGGTGGCGCTGATTGATACACGTGATTTGCAAGTTGAGTTGCGCAATCCACACCTGCAACCGGTCAGTCCCAGCCAGCCTGTTCAAACGTCTGAAACGTCACACATACAAACGTTTCAATTGCCATTTTTTAGGTTTGCCCGGGTTTGCCCGTACCCCGTAGGCGACAACTCTTGGGATGAATGGAGTACATGCACGTCTCACAATACGAGACATTGAGGTATGCCCACTAGGCAGTCGGCCCCATACGTGCTGCGGGGCGGTAATGTGCCGTGATTCATGTGTTGATTTCGGCTCTGTATAAATATGTATGTATGTATGTTAGGTTTAATAATACATCAAAAACGTCTGGCCACTGGGTTCCCTCGGAGCGTCAGATACAATACAATAGAAAACGAATTTATAACGTGCCGATTAGTCTAAGCAAAAAACCAGAATCAGAGGCACGAGAGGCGACTTACTGGGAGTGATCAGTATATGCGCTGGAAAAAAGTTCGCGTTTAAGGTTAGGTTTAAAACTATTCACACAAGTTGCAGCACGGCAATTACAAGGCAGTTCATTCAGATCTTTGGAGCACTAACGGAAAATGCTTTTTCAGCCATCTTTGTATAATCGAGGGTTAGCAACGGACTAATGTGCCGTAACGCACGGATGTGGTAGTTGCAGCTTTGCACCATCTCCATTACGTGGCGATTCATACTGATATCTGGATCAAGCTTGACATCAAGCAGCTTGATAGTCGCTGAATTTGACAACAGTGCCCGCACCTTCCACTCCACCAGAAATGTTCACCTTGTTGCATTGCGCCCGTGTGCCACACAGTGTGGCTTCTGTTTTAGACAGGTTGAGAAGCAGGTTGTTCTCCACGAACCACCGATTGACGTCATCGGTACACTCCGAGATTGGCTTAAATGTCACATTCTTGTTAGGCTGCAGAGCTACATAGAACTGTGTATCATCATCGACATATTGATGGTAGCTTACAGAATGTGCTGTTATAACGTTACTGATCGGTGACACATACAGAGCAGACAGAAATGATTCTAGGACACTGCCCCGAGGAACACCAGATGTACATTCGACTATTGTCGAACTCGAACGTGCAGTTACGACACCAACATATTGAGTAGGATCCGTGACAAAGGACCGCAAGTTTATAGTATGCCCAGTGATGCCGAAATCCAATGTCAGATGACCAACTAGTACGCTCATCGTCAATAGTGTCAAATGCAGCGGAAATATCAGAGTGACAGCAAGCAGCAAGGTGAACAGAACGCTGCTCACACGTTGAAGTGATGACATGTTGATCACTTTGACCAGTGCTGTTCGGTGGAATGGCCTGGTCTGTATGCTGACTGAAAGTCGATGAAATTCCGTGTTGACATGATATGAGGACGCAGTTTGGGCAGGCTGCTCAGATTCGTCACTGTTCTGAAATTCGACATGTTTGACTTGTCCAGCAGGGAAAGCTTACAAGGAAACTGAGGAATGTCCCCAGTGTGTTGCTATTGACTTGTGTGATTGCATGTAACAGCCGGTGCTCCTGGTAACCAGCGGCATTCCATCCTGCTGTGTCCTAACTCAGCTGAAATGCAGTTCACGTTCTCTTGTTCTCTTTCGCATGGTTACAGCTGGATTTTGTTGTTGATTTGAACGACGGAATCTTTGGTTGACCGCCGCATGTATTGTCAGCGCCTTGTGGCGCATTTGCTGTCCGCTGTGGGTCGTAAAACGAATCAGAGACGTCGTGTGACGGTGCCTGCACGGTGTGTGGTCTGCGTTAAAAGTTCATTGTTGAGGTCAGTCTTGAATGTGAACGAAAGTTGCCGGTGTTTCGTGCAGCAGAGGTAGATGGTTCCGGATGACCGTGGCGGAGACTGTGAAGAAATTCCGTGGAAGTACGACCAAGCGTGAGGCAACAGCGTAGATTGTCGCTTTATAACAAACAGATGTATTTATCGTTAATGCGTACCTCTGGTCTGTAAACTAGTCCCAAGTAGTACGATATAATTATATAGGACTACTTCACTAGTCGCACATGAAATTCAGTGAAACACGGTGTGGAGTCAGCTGATACATTATGACGTGAACTTATCAGTCAGATTTTTTTCTTATCAGCACACGAATACACTGTAATAGGAAGCAGTTCATAATATGGATTTGATTTTGCAGTATGGTGTTATCTGGCTGGTCGGTCATTGCCTGCAGGTGATATATGTAGTGAGCACATTGGGTGAAGGGAGTATTATCATACTAGCGCAGTCAGTCGTCGTGTGAGCCAGCTGTGATTGGTTGGCAGCCGATCATGTGGTTCCTCAAGGCCTGATCACATGGCCATGAATGAACTACTTCTGAACACGTTCAAAATTGCGAACAGTCGCGGTGGTGTAAACGAGCCTTTACGTGCCGGCTGAATAGTGTACTTTTTAGCCGCCATGAGTGGATCACGACAGAGTCGTGTAGTAATTGGCTAGCTAATGCATCAAGTTACAAACTAGTGTTGTGCGTGATACACCGGAAATGTGTCACAAACGAGTATTTTGTTGACCAAACAGTAGCCAAATATCTCTGTAGTGCGCCATTATTCTGCAGTGCATACTTGCTACTTGAATGCGCTGATCCTGGTTCGGTAGTAAGTTAATGACAGGTAGAAATGACCAAGAGCTGACCAAGGATGACCGAAGTGGTCATACTCATACCGCTGTGTGTGTGTGTGTGTGTGTAGTAGACCCGCCTCCGCATCTCGGGCGTACGGTCTGCCAGCAGATGCGAGATGCCGACTGGATGCGTCGGGGCGAATACCGGCCGCGCTGTACCGAGGACGGCGAGTTCGAACCAATGCAGTGCCATAGCAGTACCGGTACCGGCCCCCGCGAGTGCTGGTGCGTGCGCCGCGATGGAAAGGAGATCCATGGAACGTTCACTCGAGGTCCCAACGAACCAGTCTGTCCCCCGCACGGTATGCTGGAACTCATACGAACACAGAACACAGATATAACAGGCTATAACTTGGTTGAGGGGCATTGTTTTTCCAGTATATTACCTGTGTGAGGTATACTGAGAGGGGAATCCCCAATATGGGTTTCGTGTGCATCTGGAACATCGCAGTGTTGTGGCTAAATGCCAAGATGGATCCAACTGGTTTTTGGTGTCGTGGACTCGTGGTTATCACAGAGGACAGCTTGTATTTTGTATTAGATGGGGGGTCCGGATCCGCCCATAGAAAGGGAGCACTCCTCTGGCTGGTATTGGACTTAAAAGATTTCTGGCACATGGCATTACTTATTTATGATGAATCCTGAAGTCGTTGTGTAGTGTTTACAGAGTTTAATGTTTTTGTTTGATTCTGAATCAATTGGACCCTCAAACACTGTGGTCGGCCTGATCACAGTAGAGTCAATAGTCGCTGAACTCTTTTGTTACTTTGTCCATGGGAGCAGTTGGGAAGTAATTGTGATGAGCATGTCTGTGTGTGAGTGTCTGTCTGTCTGTCTGTCCACGAGGATGTCTCCCGAACCACAATGCATTGTACAGCATAGCATTTGGGACCCATACAAAAATGGCTGAACCGATCGAGATGCCGTTTGAGGTGATGAGTAGGCTTGGCCCGAGGAACAGTGTGTTACGTGGGGATGACAGTCCCCGAAGGGAAGGGGCAATTTAGGGGAAACGTGCCCGACAAGCCTAATGCCCGTAATAATTGTGAATTGGACTGGTCCATGCAGCGGCATGGGCAGACGCTTGATTGCAAGCGTTGGACTAGTCTGTTATTGGCCATGAAGTGGGGGTGTACTTCCAGTTTTGTGGATGACTTCATGTTTTTTTCTACAGTGGGCCGTATAGCGATATGAATTTCACTACGACCGATTGATTTCACTTAAATTTACTTACTTACTGCAAAGTCGGACAAAATTCAATTTCCTGTTATTAAAGGGCATATTTTGACTAAATATTTCGAAATTACAAAGTGAAGTAAAACAGGACCAGAGAAATTTGGCGATTAATGGTAAGAATTAACCAAATGAACTTTTCCATCGCCATTGTTACTATGGTAACGGTGAACGTTGGCAGAGAAACAAATATACTTTGATGCATGGACTTATTTGCCTGTGCATACCTGTTTTGGTTCATTTGGTAGATGTATGTACAACTAAATTTGGGAGTATTTGAGAACTTTGTTGTTGTTGATTGGTATGGAACTTTCGCATGTTTTCACGTGGCGAGAATGATGTCATGGTCTCTATGTGCACTTTGTGGCAGCATGAGGTTATGGTGCAGTATCTGCCGATTTCATTTCATATGTGTCTTGTGAGCTGAATCTCTGTGTAGCAGAAGTAAAGTAAGTGACCAGACAGTTGACAGATGCACTGCTTGTAGAAACTCGCAAGACACCAGGTTGGAAGCCAACAATTGATCCTGACTTATGGTTCTCGCTGGACACGTCGACATTACGAGAAGTCCACCGCACTTCTTGTATGTATTATTCTGTAGTCAGTATGTACATCTTTCTGACTGCGGATCTTGCATAACGTCTTGAGTGAAATGATTGAATAACAGTTCAGATTTCCGACCACTCTTAAGCATTAAGCAGCCTAAGTCAGTGGTATGTTTAATGAGCCTGGTGATGGCTATGCCCACCAGTGGGTGGAAGCCATATTTTGTGACAAAAGGGTAAGCCTTGTGTTCCGGACTGCCCCCAGTTGAGCTGTGTCATAAGTTGATACGATGAATAGCTGACAACAGTTCACAATGTCAAGAGGCAATACAGAGAACACTGCTGTATGTGCAAATTCTTGTTTTTTTGTGGTAACACGGTATAGGTAAAGGATGCCATGCTCTTACAGTGGTGTGGGTGAGTTGCTCCACTTGTTGAATAAGTAGCTGATAAGACTGCTGTAATTAGTCCCCGGAGCCAGCTGCTGACGCATGTTTGCTTTTGTTGTGTTTGATTTAGTCATTCAGTACTAAGCCAAGAGCTTGGCTGGGAAGAAGTCTCTGAAATGACCTATTTTGTGTCAGGTGGGATGTAAAACCTTAACTCAATCAGTCAATCTGCATTGGCAATCTGATGCCAGAGATATGGTTACCTTCCCAGCCATAAAGCGTCACTGCCTAATTGACCATTACCAAATTGTACTGCTTGGTGCAAGGCGCATGGGGTGTGAACAACTTGCCTAGAGTGGAGGTGAAGAGGGCAGGTCTAGTACCGTGGGTGGGAGGTCCCCCGGATGCTTTTTTTGGGTTTTATGTAAGAGAGGCATTCCAAAGCCAGACCAACACACAATTTAAGATATTATACAACGAGAGTCGTTAGGCACTGTTATGTTACAGGAACTGATGAACAGCAATTACACAAGGTAACATATTGAACTGATAAGTTGGTCTTGTGGTGGTTAGTTCCACTCTTTTGTAGGTGCTGACATAGTAACTTGAATGAGCCTCCCCTATCCTTTCCCATTTTGGGTCATCGCTGAACAAAAAGGCGACGAGGTTGGCTATCCGTAACCTGGCGGAACTAAATCTCCACCCAAGACCCTGTCCCTGATATAGCCTATTTTTGTGCTGAAAGGGGGCATTGATGTCCCAACCAGCCAACCTTGTCCAGAGTCGTTACACAGCTGGGATTCAAACTCACAACGTCTTGGTCACCAGTTTGACACTGGTGCACCACCATGCTACCCAGATCACTAATTTCTGTGAGTTGGCTTTTAAGCATGGCTGCTGTCAGATGCAGTTGGTCATGCTGTCAGTAGGTGACAATGTACATCTGTGAAGTGGCAGACTGCATGTTGTTGTTTAGCTGCAGCATCTGATGAGGTCAAGGTGCATCCGGTGTCTGAATTGCGAGCTTTCATTCGTGGTGAACCACTCCTCCTCGCAGGTAACTGCTGCTCTCCTGTTGTTGATTGCATTCTAAAAGAAGAACTGCCATAGCGACACGACCAGTAGCAGTGATTCACGTCTGTTTTATGCATGTGTTGGAGAGCTGGCATAAGGCTGAGGCATTCTTTCCACAGGAGCCATTTGATGGACCAAGAAAGGACGGTGTTAAGTAAGTAAGTAAATACGATTTATAAATGCCCACAATGGTTAGTGGAGGCTGAATCTGAGGCAAAAAAAGGAAGGAGGTAAAGGGATTGGAAGGCCAGCTGGAAAAGATGAGTTTTTAGATGCCTGCGGAAAGTAGATGAGTAGGTGCACGTTCGGAAAGCTGGAGGGTGAGAGTTGCAAATTAGTGAATGCTTGGTGTCATTGCGCATGACTTGTGTTTAGTGGTTTGACAATGTTGGCTGGCATTCTGGCCTGTAAAATACCTGCTTCAGTTATCCCATAAGTTCTGTTTCATGGAGAGAAGACAGACCTGGCCCATTCAGGCAATTATCACCATATGGTAATCCATGGATTCTGGTTCATTGATACCAAGAATCGTGGAAAATTTAATGGGGTCCAGTGCTTTCCATTTGAAAATAGCAGGTGAGCTGAAAAAATCAGTTACGCCGGTAAGTCTAGGTGAGCAATGCACGATCGATTGCACGATCGATTCCTGGGTGTAGTGTGGGCAGTAGGCCAGCCAGACCTTGGGCCTACATTGTTATTATTTAAGCCTGTGTCGGCATTTGATCTGTAGCAGTGTGAACGCCAGAATTCCGAACTTCTGAACTCGACCAGACAACTAGGCGAGCGATAAATTGATCACACCGGACCCCTTAGGTGATTGATCAGTGATCGATCGCCTCAAACAGAAAGCACTCAGCACTGATAGGGTCCCTTCAAATGTTGGCACACAATACAGGTGAGATAGGTTTTTGACCAGTGTCTCATTGTGGGCCAGAAACAATACAAAACATGGACATTCTGGAGTATCTGTATGATTGGTGTCTGCAGGTGTCATCGGTGGTGCAGTTCTGATACTGCTGCTGATCATACTTATACTGATGTTCGTCGTGTATCGTATGCGCAAGAAGGACGAGGGAAGCTATTCGCTGGATGAGCCGCGACACTCATTTAGCTACACTCGTGCCAAGGACCAGGAATTCTTCGCCTAAATACACACTCGTATGACTGATGGCATAACGGCTCTGGACGTCCGTGATTGCTAAATATCTCCCCGAGTTGTTTCGCCTTTTGGTCCTGTAAACTGTTTGCCTGCCTTAACTTACAGGTGAAAAGAATTAGCTGCTGTATCTGCTGTTGCCGGTTCCATCCATCTCATTTACACACTGTATTTTACCTTGGTCCTAATGCATTACTTAGAGGTAGAAGCAAAGAGTTAAGGGAGTTGTCTTGGAATATTTTCAGAACCCTGTAGTCATATATCTTGTACAGATAATGTAGCGTTAGTTCTCGATTATTAACATAGTGTAAAGTAGTGTAACTTTTGTGCAGTCCCAAATACTGCAGAGAGGTTTACGTTACGTGCTGAGCCGGCATACGTAAATATTATTTTCTAACTGCTGTGTATTACAGTAGTTTAGACCAAGGACTGCTGTAGGCCTGTATAAATGCGGTTGCTAGGATGGAGCTATTTTATCGCCGATGTGGCCTTCAGTACTGTGCCCAGTAGTCATTAATGCCTGACGGACATACATTACATTGTGTAACGAAGGAACTGCAGAATCACAGCGGAAATAGAGCCAATGTTACCGACGTTGCATGGTCGGTTGATAATGACTGCAGTTTTTGTTACACATTGTATATTTTATTGTTGTTTGTCACTGGTCATGTTTTGATAACTATTACTACACTGCTGTGTTTTTGCTGCATTGTCGGAGATATTTAATAGACCAACTAGACAGCATTCAGTTGAGTGCGTACCTCCATCACAGTGTGGTTATCGGCAAGCGGCGGGTGTGCTAACCCAATTCTTCCCACATTTAATCAGCTCCTTTCTGGTCCATAGTCTACCGTATCCCCAAATTTTGCAAAAATCCACTTATTACATTTGTAGTTACGTTGGAAACAAACAGACGAACATAGGTCATAATCTTACCCATGAGGCTGTGATGGAGGTAATTATGACTGTTAAACTGCTGTCTATAATGTTTTCGAGTTTTTTTATTCTTATGCACGTCAGCATTACAGCATGATGCAAAAAGACTCAGTGAAGTAACTTAGATAACAGGAAAATATAATTGACCATAAAATGATGAACGTCCAGTTATAGACTCAACAGTAATTCAGAACACTGTCTGTTTGATTTTGGATTAATTATTAATAATTAACGATCAATGCTATCATGCCGTTCTGTAGTTAATTTTCATGCGTACAAGCACACGGGTATGATGAGCTTTTGACTGTGAATGAAAGATGACATATGTGCCATTAAGAGGATGGATGACTTTAAAATGTAGATCAGAACTATCTCTTAGACTGAAAACAGTCAGCTGAAACAGAGAGTGCAACATTAGACCAAAATTCAGATAATACACAAGTACAGATGATTTTTCTAATAGAAGTTTAGATTGTATTCTAGAGTAAAGTAGAAGGCATGTAAATTTACATTAATGAGATAAACTGAATTTTTCATTACTGAGTTTGAAATTGTTCTTTGTTGCTCAGACACCTGGTGTCAGCCACATTCTTATCACCAAGATGAAAGCATGTCATTGCTTCTCTGAATTCTATGTACATTAGGACCGATATTTTATGCAGATTGCAAGTTTCCAGTAAGAGATAGTTCTCGGTCGAGCTGTGTACATACTTGTTGAAGAGTTGCTGTGTCTATGTGTATACGTAACTAGCTGTTGTCGAATTGTTGCCCGTGGTTGACGAGTTGTAATCCGTAGCATGAGCTTAAGTCAAAAAGTGCCTATCAAACTGTCTGTGCAACTGTTTTGCTGCACAGCTCTGTGTAGATGTTGTTTAATCACAACCTGTATGTTTATACGTCACATGCGATAGATGGACAGGTGGGACATGTCCCAGTAATTTCGAATGAGCTGATAATGGAAGTTGTTCCTTGAATTGTGTCACCTCCCATCACTTTTGTTACTTATTAACATCAGTTTCTCATTTTATGGATCCATTGGGTAGTCCTTGAAATAACTGATTTCATTTTCAGATGAATGCTAAATTCTATATGGTGTAAAGTTTGCTGATTTGGGGACATCTTGCGTAGTTTTGGCCTTGTTTTGTCACTTACTTGCCAGAATCAGCATTTGTACTTGCAGTTTAAGTTCCGACTTTTATTGTCTTTGGAACCATCATTGTAATACATCATCTCCTGATATAGCCATATTTGTGCTGAAGAAGGGACGTTAAACTCCCAACTAACTAACTCGTTGTAAAAGGGATGCATATCTGACAATCAGGTTTTGGCTGTCTGCATTGGGCATGCATATTTACAGAATACGGACCTGCATTGTCCCTTGTAAATTTTACGCTGTAATTAACAGGATAATAAATGACAGGTGGTATACATCAAACATTTCTATGTGATTGGATGGAAATATACACGTAATTTAACTGTTGTTGGAATAATACATTGTTAGCGCTTTTGGATTTATATTCTTTCACATTCTTAGCACCGCATTTTCATCAGTTGAATGAACGTCGTCGTCATGGCGTAGTCCTCTGGGACCGTTGCGTCATCCCAGAATGACCTTTTCGGGCAGCACATCTCCGTAGATCAGCAGGTAGGATGTTGTTGTCAGAGCGAATCTCATCCAGCCACTTGCTTCTTTGGCGACCGCGGGACGTTTCCAAGTGCGACCAGGAAAACGTCCAATAGAGATGTCGATCTGGCGCTGAAGAGCTTGATGTGCAGGGATGTCCTTCCCAAGCCTGGCTATGTGACCAAACAGGCTGTTGCGCCTTCTGATAATTAGATCCACGAGTGGCGGCAGCCCGGTGCTCTATGAATGAGCAGTCGGTGTTAGTAGACCGAGATGGTTGCAAGTCTTGCGAGTGCCAGCATGCCTTGTGCGGTCATTGTTGTCGGGCCTACAAAGCCGGCAGTAAGTAGTGTAACGGGTTCAACGAAGTTTGCTCTGTGAGTGCAGGCCGCTGAGTGAGGTGAGGCGTGACTGTGATTGGTTCACCTGCGTGACGTCACGTGCGCTGTGAAGGGGTCACTTAGGGACAGACTCTGTACGACTAGCTGGACTAAGCCGTTTCAAAACCTTCACTGGAAGTTATATAGCTTTCGCCCTTTGATGCATTATTTTCACTACACATATTTTCAGTAGGCCTACTGGTTAATATTATTTTGTGCCTTAAGTGGTTAACTGGATGAATAATAAGGTGTTGCCCTAACGGGACGTGAAACTACTGGCCCGCCGTGCATTGTTACCGTGGAGCTATAATTAGTCTGGAGGTGGCATGACGTCATCGCCTGGCCTGCACGTGTGAAGCCGCCTGCAGGCCCGCCGTAGAGTGTTACAGACGACGACATACGCCAGACAGCAAAACAATACTGGACCTCAATGTGTAGGCGGGCCAGTAATAATATGGTACTGTGCTCGCCTAGATAAGTGTAATATTTGGTACAGAAAGACTTAAATAACTAGTGTATCAAGTGAAATGCCGTATACTGTGGTTCTTTGATATGGGTGTTGGTGTCCTCTCTGACTCGTTTACATTACAATGATAACAAATCTATTTTGTGGTTGGACCATAAGGACAAATTTTTAAAAACGGGTTGCGCAGAAGAAATGGTCCGGGTAATAGTCCGTGGATGTAGTCCGGAGGGAAGAAGTGAATCTACAGAGGGAAGTTCGACGCTCACGGACCTATTACGTTATGTCTTCGCCTGCTCGCCACCCGACGGTGTTGTCGAATGCATTATGTTTTTAGGCTGTCCCGTTCGTTCTTTGTTCGATACTTAGCCAAAAAATTGACTGGGAAGAATGTCTCCGAAATGACCTATTTTGTGTCTGGTGGGACGTAAAAACCTTAACTCAATCTATCGTTCGTTCTTTTGTCTGGTCAGATGTTGTTACCACGATATCTCGTGAACGGCTTGATCTATTTTGACCAAACTGACATGGAATATTCATTAGCCCTACTGATGACCTTACTAGATTGGAGGTAAAGGTCAACCTTGGTTTAAGTGGTGGCGAAGGCATATCCACGTCGAAACCGGGGCACAGTAGAAGTCCATCTTCTAGTTCTGTGCATATTCGCCCAAACTGCATGAGTCAATCAGTTCACTGTAGACAAATAACAATTACAGTAACACGTGGTCAAAAGAATGTCGACGAAAGACGGCATCGACATCTTATCGACCCTCGCTGCGGCGAATGGATTCGTCCGACCTTGACGTCGTCTAACGCATGATTCCTTGGGCTCACAAGAGTCAGCCCTTGAACGGCATCTCGATCGGTTCATCCGTTTTTTCATGCACCTCTGCAAAGGTTCCCAATGCTTTTCAATGGGTCGGACAACCTCAGTAAGTGGCCCTTCCCCTTGGGGAATCGGCCTACGACATCCATCTAATACATGGTTCCCTGGGCCCACCCGAGTAACCCCTCCCCCCT
>Ga0209780_1000912_pt1 | contig 17955 bp, 13 predicted proteins | sample WorMetexBAHAMAS2_FD_187384 | JGI IMG/M metagenome (GOLD analysis project Ga0209780, IMG submission 187384) | Marine gutless worms symbiont microbial communities from Max Planck institute for Marine Microbiology, Germany - Inanidrilus exumae... | ecosystem: Host-associated > Annelida > Digestive...
TATATATATATATATATATTTCGGCGACGTACACCCTTGCCATAGTAACACCAACAACAAGGTTTGGTTCCGTATTATTCTTCCCATTAATCATCCACAACCAGCATAAATGCAATATAGGCTAAAATTAACTACGTTTGTGTTATTTTATTTATGCTCATTATTTTAAATTAATTTAAATATGCTTATTTTAAATTATTTATAATAAATAAAATATAGAGACTAAAAACTCAGCTGCCGATGTGGGAATCGAACGCTCAACTGTTCAGCCAACTTCCACCCAGTATCTTGTTGTACATAAAGCTATAGCAATCTGTTACAGTTCAAGTGAAATTTTACTTATATAAAAGTGAAACAAAATTTCAGTCAATGGTCGATGGTGATGCTGCTTGCGGCTGACTGATGCAAGCATTATCGATACGATAAGCAGTTAGGAAAATCGCAGAAAAGTTTGGCTTTGGCTTCCTGTGCGCAGCGTACAGCCCAGGGGAAAGACTTTGTATGTATTGATCCTAACGGTAAAAATGGAAACTAGACATCCCATAGGGGGATCAATTGGTAGTGAATTTTCAGCATCTGTAATCACTGCGGAGTTAGGATGGCCTGAAGTTGCACGACGTGGAAATTTTGTAAGCAATTTTCGTGTTTTTTTTGGAAAAACGACCCCTTATGTTAACGTTTTCAAAATTTTGTTCGGAAAGTTTACATGGCGACACCAATCGACAATGTTGTGTTCAAATGTCGTAAAATTTGCCGGATGGGAAACTGGTGAAATCGTGCGTTATTCGCATGACAAAAAAAATTTCGGCTCCCTCTCAAACTGTCGCTACTGCTCGCGCCCAAAATCTGCCACAGCCAGCCCGAACATTTGGCTTACATTGTTCCAGATTTCATCCAAATAGGTTCACTTTCGGAGGAGTTATAGCCAAACACATCAACACCGTTCTTTTGACCCACAGAGTATTTCCAATAAAGTGCATGTGATGTGCAACTAACGAGTGACAACTGTAGAATGCAAGCAGCAAGTATCAATGTACATAGCACAGAGATTTAGCACCATTACAGTAATTCCAGGAACAATGACCTGCATTATTTTACATTTTCCTCCAGTATCCATTGATGTGCTGTCACGCTGGCTGCAGTGGGAAAGGGACTGGAATACAGAGTATACTGCTGCCTGCTCAGAATCGTAAATAACTAGCTGCTTTAACATGGCCACAGTTGTAAACCTATTCCGTAGTACGTGTCTGAAGTTGACAGCTATTACAGCCTGTAATGCAAAGAGTTCTCCAGAAAAGTATGGAAGTAAAAGCACTAAAAATCTCTGAAAACTTACTTTTTTACAAGTAAAAGTATTCGTTTTTAAAATGACTTTGTTACCCCAGAAAGTAATGAAAAATTTACTTAAGTACAGTAATGTGTTACTTTCACTTCATTACTTAACATCACTGGTCAAAACATCTGAAATCTAGATATGAAACACACCCAGCAGTGCATGTACTTCTAATTAAACTAATGAACAAGCCATAAATGTAAGACTTAAGCTCATATAACATGCTATAAGTGTGCAAAAAGTGACTGAAACACAAGCCAAGTGTCTAATATAAACCATGGATACAAATAGTAGTACCAACAGACTACATTATTAGCTAAGACACTACAAATGAAGTTAATACATGCATAATAAGCTACATGTAAACAATGTATTACACAAGTGAAAGCTATGCAATGACAGATCTGAACAAAAATTTATATTCATTACCGGCCATTTTTTTTGATGAATGTCTGCTCAAAGTTATGCAGCTCAATCTGCAGTTTTTTCTTGACCGTCTGTAGCTTTTGTACTTCTGCCTGAAGCTCGGAACTGAACAAACAATTGTCATTATACACAAACTGATGAGTTTGAACATTTTATCACAACTCTGCATGACAGCATCATCATGTTTGACTTCCATCGTATACCATTATATTTCTGTGACTGGCAATTTGCCTTGAACAAAAACGTGGTAATTCAGCATTATTTTATCACATGCACAACAACATTTTATTAATATTGACTACTGCTTGCAAACACTTTTTACCATGTGACGCATATGCATCTTGTGGTATATGCTACAGCCAGACTTGTAACAAGTCCAGCAATCTGCCGAGTCCAAGTCCATGACTGCCGAGTCTGAGTCACTGTCAATGTCAATACAAATTTCTATAGCGCCCTAGTCGCAAACAAATTGGGAGCGCTGCGATAGCGCTGAACCATCCTAGCTGATATATGCTGACGTGAACAGATCAGTTTTAAGTCGAGATTTAAAAGTACCAATAGTGTCAGCGGATCTAGATGACGGCGACAGAGAGTTCCAAACGGTAGGTGCTGCAATCGAGAACAACCTGTCAGCGAACGAATTGATGAGTGGAGGACGCTGCAGTTTGTTGGAGGTTGATGAACGCAGAGTCCTTGTTGGCTGGTAGTCGTAAAGAAGATCGTGTAAGTAGACCGGTGGACCAAAGTGCTTCACCTTGTAAGTAAGCGCAGCAATTTTGTACTCAATACACTGCCTAATTGGCAGCTAGTGTAGCTCCCGTCGAAGTTCTGCTGAGTGTGCTAAAAATGGCTTCTGAAGCATAACTCGCGCTAATGTGTTCTGAACTCGCTGTAGACGATCTAGGTTACGTGCTGTTGTACCAAACAGCAGACTGTTGCAGTAATCCAGTCTGGCTCCAACTATGGAAGATGCGATCATCTTAGCTGCTTCGGCAGTGATCAGCGGTCTGATGTGCCTCAGCGACCGGGTGTGGTACATACAAGAGCGGACAATGTTGGAAATGTGCTGATCAAAAGACAGCGTTTGGTCAAGTCTTACGCCAAGCCAAGCAACTTCACGGCTTCGGAAAAATGTACTGAAGAACCAGCAATGGTGATACCGCGAGTACCGTCAATGGTTAATAGATGCTGCCGTGTTCCGTAGAGAACCACCTCAGTCCGGGTTCGAGTCTGAGATTGAGCCATCTTATGTAACAAGTTCAACATTTAATGTGCTATCAAGTGCATGACTATGTTGCATCATTACAGTTCATGTACTTTTGCATTTCAGTAATACCATCAACAAAAATGTTTTATCTCATAATAATGCCAACGTGGCTAAATACACGCTCAACTGGTGCAATTAACGTTGGAACAGACAATGCATGGACTTGAACAAGGATTCGATTTTAGGATGACCCGAGTCAGAGTATGGCAAAACTGGACAAGTCCGACTTTAGTCTAAGTCCGGATTCGAGTACTACAAGTCTGAGACAGACCGACAGAACTGCTATAAGATACAGATTGACTGACGTTGATTTGCAAAAAAACACCTGTTGGCTAATAATGACATAATGGCCTTTCTAATTACCCGGACATTGTATGCTTATATAATAATATCTGCAAATATGCTGTTCGTCAAATGGCAACCTATCACTGGTTCTACACAGCTAACATCACAACAGCAACTCTGAAACATACGTTGTGAAGTGGTGAGCATTGTCATCAATATACGACATCCACTCATCAAAATCCACCTCAGCATCCAGGGGCAGTTTTGACACCGATATCTGCTGCTCAAGAGCTGGCACAGTGGAGTCTGGATGCTCATGAGAATGCTCCTTGGTTGCCTAGTAATACAATAAATTTTAAAATGTTACTTTATGCACTCCATAAACATACATTTATGTACTCATTAGCAAAGTAAGCACTGTATTCTACCACCAAGGTAAAAGTAACAAAAGTAAAACAGTGAGAAAACAATACTCAATAGGTGAACAAGCTTGCAACAAAAAAGATTTTTAGTTAACCCTAAAAACTGAACAAAAATAACTAAAGAACTAAAGCTAAACCATATTAATCAGAAAATGTAGAATGACTGAAAAGTGAAATACCACACAATTTAAACTCTTCTCTAATGCCACTTATTGAGATTAAAATCGGAGCAGGTGACAGCTGACTGATTTCATCTGATTTCAGTGCAACAAAAGAAATGCATCTTCATTGACATTAAAAGGCAGGTCAACATTCATACATTCAACCACGGAGAAACAAAATAATGCACTGAATGTACAACAGAATCAATTACAGTACTAGCTCATAATGACTGGAATTCACAAGCAATACATGTCATAAGATGCGATAACAAAAAACAACAAAAATATATAATAACAGGAAATATACCTGTGTCTGCCGTGTTTTGACTGTTGCTGCTGTGCTGTGCGTACTTGAAGAAACAATGGACTGCGATGGAGTTGCAGTTTCACCGGCAGTAAATGTTGCAGATGAAGAGTTGTCCTCAGGTTTCTCATCACTCTGTCGACAAGAGCACAAAATAAGTCAGACGGACTAGTTTTATACACAACAACCATCTAAAGACCCTTTTTATACAGGGCAAGCCGGATGACTGACAAGTTTGTCGACTCTGAGACAGTCAAGGTCGGGCAACTAGAACAGCTGGCAGAAAAAACCCAAGTCTCGGCTGGCAAGAAACACGACCAAAGACCAACTTCATCTTCAGTGTCAGAACTGGAAACGACATCTCAGCAGATACATGCATGGCTGTGAATATTTCTGTTTTTTTATTTTGAGCTAGTGAGGCTAATGGAGACATACATAGACTACACTGACGACCCAACTGGATGTAAACTCATTTGCATCCACTTCCACCAGTCCCTCAGTTTTACACAGGATGCATTTCCTGCCACAAACCTCCAAGTTTATCCCGGCTTGAGACAGGCACTGGAATGTAAACCCCATGGATTGCTTGTAGTCTTATATACCTGCACATAAACCAGAGACAATGTTCTTTTGTTTCATCAATGGTCACTCTCAACCATCATCACACACTGCATTACATTCTTGCAAAGTTACGAGAAACTCAGTTTGGACCAATTTCTTGCAACCGTGATGACCAGTTTTAGTTGATGATACACTTGGAGATTTGTGGCAGAAAAGGCATCCTATGTAAAACTGAGGGACTGATGGAAGTGGAGGAAAATGAGTTTACATCCAGTTGGGTCGTCAGTGGAGTTGCAAATCTGCAAACACCGTGAATTTCATGGATTACGCTGTAAACCTGGAAATTCAAGACGTGGCCAGTGTCAATGATGATAAGAAATGCATACAATAAGAGAAACATACGGAAGGATATCGTGACAGGATTTGCTTTATCTGACGATAACGATCATATAACGGATGCATAAGTTCTTTGTCTTTAGCTGTGCTCTGCAACAAATATAACATATTTTATAGTTACTATAAAATTTCACTTTACTCCACATTCCAGCAAGACAAATTTTTACACATCTGCTAATAAATGTACAGGTGAAACTGACATACCGAAAAGTTGTAATACTCTTGGCTCAAAACAATTGCAGTATTCTGATAAAGTAACCAGCAAAATGTCATCATGACAGCATCACACGACAATTTAAATACTGCCAACACTGCAATGCAGCATACTGGAAATCACTGTACTGTATTTAGGTCTTAGATGATCACAACAGATAATGCCGTACTGACAGTTGCAAAGGAAGTGTTTAATCATAAGATCCCAATCATTTAAGGCCTACTGATAGTAGAGGGTGCAGGATTAAATACAGACCATGGTATCTCGATGCTCACATCATATACACCAACAGCCCGATAAATGACATTGTAATGCTTTACTGACTGTAGGTGACAATAGACGACCCTCTTTACATCCAAGTGTTATGTGCACAAACTCACTGGACGACCATGCAAGCCCTCAAAGTGTATCAGAGCTTTCTGCATTGCCAGCTTCTCTTGTTTTATTTCTTCATGAGTCATCCGCTATCATCAAACAATAACAATAATAAATCAACACTGTTGAATCTGCTGACCTCTCTTTCTATCATACAGACAATACATGTACATTTCAAGACTCATGCTGACACATAATGATCAGAACATTGCAGCAGCAACAACAACAACAACAACCATCGTTTTATGCCCATGATACAGGTCAACCTATGTTAGCCGAGACCCCCAGTTAAGAAGTGGAGGACTTTGTATGAGCAAAGTTTTACTGTCCATATGCCCTTGCTGATGGAAACTAGTGCATTCCAATCAGTGAGGAGACACTAGAGTTATTGTCCTCAATGGCGTTAACTACAACTGCCTCTGTACCATAACACTGCAGCACATGCAGTAAAATTATCCACACAGCAATGTCAGGTAGTTTTCTCCAAACAATAACTGCTCAATTACAGACAGTAAAACTCAAATATGAAAAATGAAATTCAGAGGATATGAGAAAATATGTCGCTTATTGGAAAAAGTTTGACATTTCACACATTTGCTCACAGCTTTAACATTGTTGGCTGAATATCAGAAACAGTATCCATTGCTCCACTGAGGTTTTCTTAGACCTCTGAGGAGCTCTTGTAACTAGCATTAGGCACTGAAAACAACTGAAAACTGAGCAGAAGCAGCAGTATTAAGACTTGTTTATTATAAACCAGTAAAATGACCATCAAAACTGCTAAAACTATAACCACATCAGTTGATTCATTACTTATTGCCAGTTAGTTGTCTGCACCTAAACAAAGAACTTTGACAACATTATTAGCGACACTTACTGACAACTCCTCAGGCCGATTTCCCTCCCTTCGTTTCTCTACCAGTTTTCGCAGCAAGAAAACCAAAGTGCCTTCCATTGACATTGGTGGTGTAGCAGTGTTGACATTATCCAACAATGGCAGGTCATCGTCAGATCCATTTCGTATATCTACATAAGTAACCAAACACACATGCCACCTCAACAAGACACAGTAACAGCAATGTCTTAGTTAGTACACAGCAGCACAGTCACCTGCCATTAAATACTAACGTCAAGTTCTTGTGTGGTTTGTAAGGCTGTCACATATATTGGTATGCCTTGCAGATTTTAGACCTTATCTTACCTGCAATGTTCACTGGTATTTATGCCTTTATCTCTCGACAATGTCGGCAAATGCATTATGTTTTCGGGTTGTCCGTCCACAACATTCGTTCATCTGGACAGACCTTGTTACCATAATATCTCATGAACGGCTTGAGCAATCTCGATGAAACTTACAGGGAATATTCATTAGCCCCCTGCTGACAACCTGATTAGATTCTGGAGGTCAAAAGTCAAGGTCACAGCAGGCCATCGACTTGGTGAAAAACATCCACGACAATGCTGAGGCAGTGCCAGTCTCATCTTCTAGTTTCAATACTATCATGTGTGCAATGCTAGACGCTTACCCCCAGCTGTTGAATGCATGTTAATGCAAAACTTCAGCACCACAAGGTAAAATGTGTAACTTCATAGGACATGCAGCTTATCATCCAATCCCAATGTAACTTTCAGCGACTTTGACTAGTGACTACATATATTCTGACCTACCTACGTACGGTGATAATTGAAACAAAGTAGCAGCTGACCAGCAAGTTGCCTATGAACGTTGCTGACTTCAGCCATCCACTGTTTGACGTCTGGCCTAGCAGCCTTGACACTCATTGTTGGCTACACATTCAGCATATGTTTGCATGCACACAGATACCATCTGTCAAAATTAGGTCTTCAGACCCAGTTATATAAACACATAAATAACAGAAAACTGCAGTTTATACGTAACGTTATCTGCAACAGATCAAAACCACAAAAGTCATAAAAGTGTGATGTCACAACACCCAAAGGTCAATGTGCTGCTGAGTAATATCACCCTTTTACAATTTTTAGGTAGATTCTTCAGAGTCGACCTAATAAAGCCAGTCTCAAATGTCCACAAAAAGTTTCTTCGATTTCAATGAAATTTGGCACGTGGGTAGACGTCGATGAGTGATGCACGACGATATGCAGTATGACCCGATCCAAGGTCAAGGTCACGAGCCATTTAAAGTTGGAAATCCGGCCATTTTCAACAGCCATCTCCTCCGCCATTTACAATGGGAGCTGGCAACTGACCACGGATTCTTAAACTACGGCACAATATCTAAATTTATATTTGGCCTAGTTTTTGTGTCAAGTGATTTTGAACTTGGCAGAAACAAGTTGTGAAGAGTTGACCATCTGTCCCGTACAAGGCTAAGTTATTTGTTTTTTTAATCTGTTGCAGTTAACATTATGCATAACAGCAGCTTTTTATATCTATATTTGGGTACGATATCATTCTGCAGTTAGAGAAAATTCAGAAGGGGTTAAAAATTGGGTGATATGACGTTGCAAATTACTCTGTCGACATTTTCACTGTTTATGCACAGAAATGGAATCGTTTTGTCATTACGCAAGCCAATAAATGTATTTCAACTTCCATTCTGAAATCTGCCATTAATATTGTTCTCAGTAACATCAATTTCATGTAAAGGGTTTAAATCATGGTGATTTGGCAACATTTTGGGCTATGTTTAAGCACAATTTCACTTCAAATTTACAGAAATGGTTATTTGCAAGTTACAACTTAGATAAAGTTTGTTTTGAACATTTTTTGTTAAGCATGCAAAGAAAATGAAAGAAATAAAGGATTTCTATTTCCAATCTGAAATCTGATACTATCATCTTTCTCACTGGCATCAATTTCAGATAAAAGAATAGAAATTTTAGCAATTTGGCTACATTTTGGGTGATTTTTGGACATTCTCGCTGTGCATATGCAGAGAAGGCAACTTACGAGATTCCAGTTTAAACTCTGACATTGCCATTGAACTTGGTGACCACGAATGCCTAAAAGAAAGAAATATTTTTATTCAGATACATTTTATTTGTATTTTGGACAATTTTTTGTGTAAATGTGCAAAAATGGCAGAACTTCTACTTTCAGTAAAAAAACCGGTATTTTACCATGTTTCTCAGTGGCATCAATTTTACAGAAAGGGTTGAAAGTTTTGTGATTTGGCAGCAATATGAGCGATCTTTAGGCCTTATTTTCACTGCGCATGCACAGACATGGCTGCTTCTGGTCAAAATTCTCCTACCAGCATTCAATTCCTCAAATATGATTTCATTACAAGAAGCATCATATTTGGGCAATTTTAGGGCATTTTCAGTTGATGTTTTTCGTAGATAAGCTGATGTCTGTCATATTTCTATTTCTAGTCTATTTTGATAATGTAGAAACTGTCATGTCATTGCTAGCGATGATAATTTCCAGCAAGTCGACAGCTGATTTGTCTCAACATTACCTAGTTACAGCATTTTGGCTGCTGATACATTTACGTGACCTACTGACTTTGGACACTGGTCATACATAACTGGTCACATGGTAAACACCGCCACCAAGTTTGAAGACACTATGTTTGTCCATTCTGAGTTATATGAAATCACATACTCTATTCATTACCACCGACAATGCATATAGTCATTGCATCATATCATGTGATCTATGTGTGTGGGGCAAATTTCCTCCCACATATTTATATCCCTAACCCCAATTCGTCTTTCACTTTACAACTTATGTGGCTCTACAATCAAGATAAATATAGTTATCCACAAAAATAGCATCTGGCCCGGTATTAAAGGCCATACAGCTGGAGCTGTGATTATGCAGAACAGTACCTTGTGGCCATGCTCTTTCACATAATTCACTTCAAAGTCTTTTATTTTTTTCTTCACAGCTACAACATTCAAACACAGTTCATATAAATTAAATTACTACTTATACAAAAAGATCAGCAGTTGTCAGTTTGACAGTTTCTCGCTTTATATACAAAATGCACTGTTCTGTTCTATAGCCCTCCTCGAAACGAGGGTTGGCAACACCATAGACGTACTTTCTCCATTTATCCTTGTCCTCTGTCATTCTGACTGACTCCTCCATGCGGAGTCCTGTCCACCAAACCTATTGATGTTGTCCATCCAGGCCTTGCGTGGTCTTCCTCGCCTGCATGCATATGGCATTGTTCCTTGCATTATCTCTTTCTCCCAACAACTCCCTTCTGGTACGGAACTCCTTCATACACTCACCATCTTCTGTAATCAGCAATCCAAGGTATGAGAACATATTCATCTGTTCCAGTTGCTCATTCTAAATGAGCACTCGGCACACCATGCTGTCACTAGCCATTACCTTGGTCTTGTCGGCGTTGCTGAGTGGGCCGTATTTACGACTGACTCGGTCTAGGCAATCCACCAACTCCTGTAATTCTGCCTCTGAAGTGGCCAACAGAATAATGACATCAGTGTAGCGAAGGTTTGTGACTATTTTCCCTCCAATTTGTAGTCCACCTTGAAATCCATCGAGGGTTTTCCTCATCACCATCTCTGCTAGGATTGGTTGGAGTTTAACGGCGCTTTCAACACAATGTAGGTCATATCGTGCCTCATCTCTGCTAGGATGTTGAACAAGTACGGAGAAAGGACACAACCTTGTCGGACTCCTTTCTTAACACAAAAACATTTTGATAGTGTTCCCACTACTTTCACCTAGCAAGCTGTCTCCTGGACTGTTTGGCCAGCAAGACAATCAAGTGCAGAGGATATCCCATGTCCATCATAGTCACCCAGAGCTTGTCGTGAGAGATCGAGTCAAATGCCTTCTTGAATTCCACAAAGCACATATAGAGCAGGGAGCTGGTGCTCGCATGCCTTGTACAACAGTATTCTGAGATTCGCGAGGACTGTCTCGGTACCTTTCCAGAGATCTTCTGTAGTTACCTCATCCAATGCCGTAAACCTGTTGGTCACCTTTGCTGCAAACTGTACTGCTTTCTCTTCCTTGACTTCGAGATTCAGAGGCGGAATGCTGTGCTGTCGTTGTCTTTTAGCTAATCTGACTTTCAGCATCGTCATGAGCAACTGATAATCTGTGTCGCAGTCTGCTCCTAGATACATGCGACAATTCATCAAGCTTGTTTTCCATATTTGTGCAATTTCGATGTAGTCTATCTGATTCCGGATGTCTCCATCAGGAGAAGTCTAGGTATACAGCCGCCTTGGATGTTGTTTGAGCATGGTATTGGCTAGAGCCAACTCATGCTCCAAGCACAAGTCTTCTAGCTGCTCACTGGCTTCATTTGTTTCTCCTAAGCTATACAGCCCAACCGCGGATGACATTGCTGATGGTTCTTTTCTGCCAACTTTGGCGCTGAGTCGTCCATTACGAGCAGCACGCCCCCCTTGGGACTTGTTTAACTCATTCCTATAAATCCAGACTGCCACTCCTGACATGCCAGTAGGTCGACCTGAGTATACTATTGTGAGGCCATCCAGACAAAATTAACGGAAATGAATAACCTTTTTGCAGCAAAAAACATGCAAAAAACACAGATATTAATGGTCCAGTGGAGAAGTAACACATTCACACCTTGCAACTGATGATTAAGTCGCTTTATCTCGGCGCCGCTGTGTTCTTCTTTGTGACTACAGCATTGCACATTTCTTACATGTTAAATTCTATCAGAAGCAATATACAGTTACTAGACACACGGACATCTTTAACTTTGTCATTCAGTACAGCTAAACATCTTAATTCAGCTACAAGTAAACAGACCTGCTGAACTAGTAAACTAATGTTGCAGCAACTGCTATTTTGGCAGTGCTACAAATTGTGTCATTGTCATTTTGTTGTTGATAAAAATTAGCCCCATGCGGGACTGACGGTTGACTCCTACTTACTGCCAACTTCAAAGTCACGTGACACAAAAACTAGGGCAAAAATCCAAAATCCGGCCCAGATACGCTTTAGGTATTGCCCCCTAATTTAAGAATCTGTATTCATTTGCCATCCCCCATTATAAATGGGTGTGAAGATAGCCTTTGAAAATGGCCGTATTTCCGACATTCAAGGGCTCGTGACCTTGACCTTGGATCGGGTCATACTGCATACCGTCACGCATCACTCGTCGACCTCTACCTACATACTAAATGTCATTGAAATCGAAGAAACTTTTAGTGGATGGACAGACGGACGGACATTTGAGACCCACTTTATTAGGTTGACTCGGAGGAGTCGACCTAATAAAGGAACCTGATCACGAATTCTAATCATAGAGAAACAACTAATATTTGCTGCAGCAGACTCTCACAGAATAATACCAATACACTTTTTCCAGACTTTTCTAACAATTTCTTTTACAGTTCACAGCATGTGAATACAGTTTCAAATAAACTGCACACCTAACACAGCCCACGATTAGAAAATCTCTGACCTGTGTTTGTTACTGGTATCAGCTGTAGATGATCCTTCAATGTTGTTTGTTTGTGATTTACCTTTAAACCACACAATAACTTTTGTTACCATTCTACCAAAAGAATCAGAGTCCAAACCTAATTATTCTATTCATTCATGGTATAATGTTGGTGCCTCACTGAGGATATAACATACATGAATAAATTCATTCAAGACACTATTTAGTGACATTGCGAAGTTTTCTTCAAATAGAATAAAAAAGCAGAGCATATCATCAATAATAATCAATCGTATGTGTCGCCTGATTGAACTACATGTGCCATTAGCCAACTGTGAACCTGTTCTCAGTCGGTTTGTTGTTTCATCGTTCATCACTCGGACATTCTGTGGTCGTGATGCAGACGTCGCTCTGTCAGCCTAAACACATCAGCAGCTGCTACACTGATGCAGCACTTGACAAAGACTTCAGGATTCACTACGACTTGTTTAACAAAAAAACATATGAGGAACAAATATTAACAATTATGCAGTTATTAAATTTCAATAACTCAATGACAACGTAAGAATTTAGCACTATTGCTAACATAACTGAGAGAAAATTTATCTCGGCTTTTGATTTCCTAATTTACTTCTCTGGAGTCAGCCAGGTTAGGCGTTTGTTCGTTCATTACTCTGGATCTCAGTGCTAAGACCTCATAGTTGTCCAGTGCGCTAGCCAAGTGAGAGGAGGGAAATTGGTATGTGTGCTAGTGTCCGCATAATGCGTAGGGTGGAGGAAGGATACGTAGGAAGTAACCAGCTTGTTGGGTATTTGTAGCATGGCCCCCTCTAGATGTGGCTTACAGTTTGGCTTAGCCCTAACTGGTACTGTGTGCTGCACCAGCCACGCCTTTCCACTACAGCCACGCTGACGCAGCTAAGAACGTTGATGCTGCTACTCAGTGTGTCAGCAACGGTCACATATTATACAGGACACCACTGAACCCTCTTTTTCCTGCCTGGGACTATCTCCCTGTTCATCATGTGCCTAAAAAATATTTAAAATAATTCTATGGTGAAAGGCGGATGTGCCTGGACCGAGCTTTGAACCCGGTTCCTGGAGCGCATCATGCTCCACTGTACATTGCGCCTAAGTGTGTTGACCACTGAGCAACATGGACAAGTCAGCCAGGTTAGACATGGACCATTTAAAATTCACTGAAGAAAATCTCTGGGAAACGCTTGACTTTTACAGGTGAGATGCCTTCCATGTCGCCCAGTCAACCGCATCAATCTTCTCAGACATTTTTTGTATTTATTTTATTTCAGTCTCTTTGCAGCATGTCCAAGTGACTTACAGCAGTGTGCACTAGATATAAATGGGCTACTGACATTAACCTTAGTTCAACTCCCAGTCCAGACCGTAGATTATCTAGTGTATATGCTTTCAGATTCATTTCTCAAGACTGGCAAGAGGGTATGTCCTTAAAGCTGTGACTGTTGGTGGCATTACACATAGTGACATTTAAATGCCATCAACGATGGGCCTCTGGCAGGGTTCCCACTATCTTTTGACATTGAAATTCAAGGACTTTCAAGGATGCGTGGGAACTCTGCTCTGGTGAAGTAAAGGACAACACTGTGTGGCTGTGGACTATGTGTGAGCCAGGCCAGATGACACAGTGGCTCTAGCTAAACAAACCAACGTGATTATAGAGCAAGAATGGCATGATGAGAAAAATCTATGTTCTTGTTCAGGTCATCCATAGCAGTAGTAGTAACCTGGGCATCCAGGTAGCTGCTCACTGTTGTCTAAGGGAAATAAAATACCTTACTAAATACTCAGTCAATGCCACTCAAATCCCTACATCACATCAATACCACAATGATGCGCCATCTAGTTCAAAATCCTATTAATTCTGTGCAGCATTTACAAACACAGGCATGCCCAATCCTGTGGAAAAAGTCATAAGTGCACTCTGACTGATGGGCCTCATCACTGGAGAGATTACAAGTCTGGCTGATGTTGCTTCCTCCTAAAGGAAAAAGAAAGATTTCTGTTGTTCAAAGAAGTCACACATCTTTCATGTCTTTATATAAAGTCATCGAGTGCTACCAGCAAAGCAACAAAACATCTGCAAAAAAGCAATTAACATTCATGTACCTGAGGTCCTGACAACTGCTTGTTATGTTCAGTGCCCGTCAATGGTACGTTTCTGTACAATCACAGTGAACTATGTGATAACAATAAAACACATACATGTATGGCATACAATGTCAGCAATTAAGACCAAATCTGAGGCAGGGGCTTTGCTAGGTGGCACCACTGGTAGGTATGGTTGAAGAATGTAAAAACGTATACTTCAGCAGGCATGCGAAAGTAACAGAAGCCGCGGATAGTCTTGTATCAAGAGTTAATCTATTTCACGTCATCAGAGCCACATAACTAAAGGAAGAAATAAATTACACAGACACTGACATTATAGAGCTGACATAAAGGGTGTGGCATGTCTCCTTCATCAGTCAGTTTATGGACCAACAAAGCATGAGGCTGGTGCGATTATCTCTATCTACATTCAGAACTTTTCTGAGTTCCCTCCAATGTTTTGACAATTATGGATAATAGGCTACAGGAAAAGCATATGGACTGTAAAAACCTATTCCAATTATCTCAGAGGTTCTTTTGTAGGAGCCGGCCCAACACGGACCAACGAACTGCAGAAAAGATTGATTGAGGTAAGGTTTAACGTCCCACCCGACACACAATAAGTCATATCAGAGATGTGCTTCCCAGCCAATCCCTTGGCTAAGTACTGAAAAACTAAAACAAACACAACAAAGCAAACATGCATCCATAACAAAATATACTACAACATAAAATGAACCAAAAAAACCTAAGCCAGGTTTGGTCGCCTCCTATAACCTCCGGCCCGGAAACAGAGCCTATTCTGGTTTCGGCGTTCATAAAATTGTTACTTACTTACTTACTTAGACACTTACCCACTTACTTACTGCCCCGGGACCCACATGGGACTGCAGAAAAGGCCTGTCAAAAAACTGAAAGTAATTGTACATTACATTATACTGCAACGAGGACGGTTTAATGCCCAGCTCAACATGACACAACACAAAACATGAGACGCACAACTTCACATGTTTACATATACATCACAGCAATCCGCAAAATAAGAGCAGCCGTACCGAGGGGGAATTGGGGGACTCCGACTGCTACTGGTTGAACTTCCTGATGAACTTTCTGGAGGCTGAGGTGCAGGCACTTGTTGAACTGCAGGCTTGAATGACCGTGGTGGCAGTGGCTGCACGCAGACATTAACAGCCATAAACAGTTATGGCTTTCACAGTTTACTTACTATTTTGGTCTTTGGTAATCGGCATGGTTTTCTCGGGTTAGGCCAGATTTCCCAAAAGCAAAACTATGGAATTTCTGGAGGTTTTTACATGGTTCACTTCCAGAAACCTAATCAACAGCGTCTAAGCACTGAACAGTGAACAGTATGTAAAGCAATTGCCCTGCTGTGTGTGAGTGCTGCCTAACAATGCGCTGGAAAATGTCAAATTCTGGCATGTTAAGGGACAAGAAAATCAAGGCCAAGGCCAATGTTGTGAGGCAGAAGCAAAGGCCAAAATTTTGACCTCAAGGCCTTAATGTCTCTGTTTATTTCAGACTGCACCTATAACTTGCAGCCTAACAATGCACTGGAAAATGGCAAATTCTGGATGTTGAGGGTCGTGGCTTCCTTGCCCACCACCCTGTAAGTACGCCTGTGTGTTACTGGAATCAAAAAGACAGAGACCTACGTAATTGAATGCTTGGCCATCAGAACTAGTTCTCTGTCATCTGTCCCACATGACACATTGCTGACTCCTGCTGCTACTGAACTGATGAGCTCACTGAGATGATGGTCAAGGCTGAAATCAAAATTTTGGCCTCAGGACTGAGACCGAAACCAAACCCTTGAGGCCAAGACTAAGACCAAAATCTTGGTCTTAAGACCTTAAAATCTGTGTTTAATACCTAGCAGTAGCACTATCACTTAATCGACTGGCTTTGCAGACAATAAATAACAAAAGCCAACAAAACAAATGCATAACGAAGCTCAGTGGTCAGGTTCCGTATTTCCATTTCCTGCATATCGACACAGCACACAATAGCTAACAATCAAAAAAGAATAAGAAACATACCGGTGCCGGTGTGCCGATATCAGGCGTGGATAAACTAACTGCAACAACCGGAGTAACAGCAGACACCGCAGACGGCTGTTTATGTACCCTGCCATGTTTATGTCTCACTGCCACTGGAGATATCGGCCTCACCTGAGATGTCAGCTGTTCGGTGGAAGGCACGTCTGGTCCTAGTGTAGACGATCCTACTGCAGTTCCACTCCCTTCTTTATTTGAACTGTTTCACAAACCACACCCTTTGTACATGACACACACAATCACACTGGCTGTCGATCCTAAAAGCACATGGTTTAATCAAGCACTGGTGAAAATATCTGCATAGTTACTGCACTATCACCACTAATTGCACACTCAGACAACACACTATTTTGTTTTTACAAATTTTCTATTAATCATTTGCCACTGTTTAACTAGTGCAAACGGTTCTAAATTCTGATATGACTTCCAAATACAGGTAAGACCGAGTCTGCAAAGAGGAAATATGCAGACTGCGGCAGTAGGATAATGTCAGCTACAATATGGTGATAAAATTCACATAAAATATGTAAATGAATGGTCTTAAATCAGACATGGTATGAACAATTATGTATGCTATTGCAATCTCACAATGCAGCACAAACCACCTGTTTGTGGCAGCCTCTGCATCAACATCTGACCTATCAACTTGTTCACGTGCACCACTACCTGCACACAGACAATAAGCACTTCACATACACATCAACACAGAATATGCTGAACATACTTAATAGTTGAAGCACGTGTCACTACTGACATGTGCTCTAAATACTATGCATAATCAGCCAAAACTGGTTAACACATGATAAACTATGGGCAGAATGAATAAACTGGGGATGTTTTATTAAACAATCTGGATATTTTTATAGTTTATGTAAATGAACTATTGAAACGTTAGTTACCTACCAGAAAGTCAATCTAGTTTATTCTACAGAAATGACTATCAGAAATGAGACATGAGCTCAAAGTATATAAAGCCGAACTGACTGTCATGGTCAGAATCTTCAGAACAGCTTGATAGTGGTTCACTGAACACGTAACGAGATACTGCATGCTGGATTGCCCTCAGCAACCTATTTAATACCATACACAACAGCTCACAGGTCCTGTTACCCACGCACAACTAACAACAGATGCAAAACAGCAGATGTTACACTACACCATCTGTCCACTATGACATACAGCACATTATTACAGATTTATGGTTACCCACACACAATAAACTGGTACTCTGCCACTAAAATTGTTACTGGGAATACATGGCAACTTTGCAGAAATATGATGTCTGTATGCTCAATTAGTTAAAGTGATGGCACGATACATCGCATCATATCGAATATCGTGATATTGAAGGCGCATCGTATCGTATCCATGTCACGATAATTCCGTCTCAAACAAATCGACATTCTGCACTACTCTATGGTGCATCGTCAGCAATAGGTCTCACTAAGCTACACAAGTAGAATTTGCACGCATGTGAATGATGTCAACGACACTCGAACTTCGTCGATGGCGTTTGATGGTGTTAGTCCAGTAAATCTAGCCCAAAATAGGGGGTGACCCAGGACAAATTGCCAGAAAAACGAAACCACTTTCATATGTTTAATTTAGACCTGCCACATGATA
>Ga0209780_1000913_pt1 | contig 17955 bp, 23 predicted proteins | sample WorMetexBAHAMAS2_FD_187384 | JGI IMG/M metagenome (GOLD analysis project Ga0209780, IMG submission 187384) | Marine gutless worms symbiont microbial communities from Max Planck institute for Marine Microbiology, Germany - Inanidrilus exumae... | ecosystem: Host-associated > Annelida > Digestive...
ACCGTAGAGATGCGCCGACGTAAATGTCACGCTAGAGATGTGCCGTTCGTGAAATCGCGCGGCGTGTGGACGTAGGTCGGCATGTGTGGATATATGTCAGTCCCATGACGTCAGTTCCTGTTATAACAGTTAACTGTTGTTGAAAGTGCTCGTAATTCGTTGAACTTGCTTAATAATTCATCATTCGCCGAAGACCGCCTGTCACTAGATCTGTAGTCGACGTGTGAATGCAGGCGGTTGACGTACACTGGTCAAGTCGTGAGCTGGTCGCCGATAGCGACAACGAGGCAAGCATCTGCCTCGCGGCAATTGACGAATGTCGAACGCTGTCCGCTGGACCCAGCTTCATCGTAAGTCATCCAACATAGTACATGAATGGCTTTATTATCTTGTATACGCCTCAATAGAACTGTGACACCAGAACAGTCATCTGAGCTCACGTCTTGTACAGTAGGATGCATCGAGTTGGTTCAGGCTTCGCTCTGCCTGAATCAAGCGGTGAGGCATAAGTTATTATTATATACTGTTTACTTACTTACTTACTTACTACAGACAGACAGACCGACAGACAGATGGAAGCCATACCGTTACACTACGCTTTCGGGGAAAAGACGCGGCCAGCGTATTAATGTTGCGATAAAAAGTAACTTACTACGATACGATACGATACCATATGGTAGATTAACGTGTGCTCAAAAGCTGACGAGATTGTTAGCTTAATCTAGCGCACGGTACAGAAACGAAAAAATAAGGAAAAACTAAAAACAAAAACCGAGTAGCTCAGAAGCGATCTCATGTTGTCCTAGCATCGTTTTCAAATTGTATCTATTCTAGCGCTTACTTACTTACTTACGTACTTGTGGTCGTGACGCAGGCACTGGTCGGACAACGCTACGGCGGTAGGCGGCTGCCGACTACGCTACCCGCCGTCGACTTGGACCGCATTCGGACGGCGCTGTCGGCACGTCGTACTCGCGACCTCAAGCACGCCGCCGCGCTGCTCGACGCCTCCTACGAACTGGACGAGAACGCCGTCGAACCGGACAAAATCTACCGTCTAACAAATCGAAATTCCGTCTCATCACTACCGGCGCTCGCCGATCCGGCCAGTGTAGGTCAAGTGACCAGTGGCGGATACAAATTTTTGAAAAGGGGTGGAAACACCATGCAGTTGTTCGTACAGGATCCATGTTTGACCGTCCGGTCTACTCTGTAGCTGGTCTAACAGTCTGTAACTCGCTACCAGACAGTCTTTAAGGTTTGACTCATTCTTCTGTTAGTTGTGGTGCCAGGTTTCCAGCCGGATCCAAGCTGGAGCCGTTGGTGTAGGATAGGGGCGAAGTCTCCTCGAAAACGGAAGTCTGGGGCGGGTGTGTAGAAGTTTCACTGCAGCAATCATCGAAAGTCTTCCTGAGTAGGTACGACGTTAAGGTGGTGGTCTAATATGAGGCTACTACTGAGAAATAGTTCAGGAGAGCGAAGTCAAAATGTCATACGTGTGATGATGGTGTGTGAAAACAGGACGAGGCGGGATATAGTTTGGAGAACAAAGCTCAGGAGCTGCAGCGTCTTATACATCTTGGCGTCAACTTGTGCGTCACCGACGAATCCATGTCACCGGATGAGGCTGCAAACTACCTCATGTCAGGTGAGTGCAAGGCCACTAAAAAGGTAAGGGCTTCTCATACTCGTTACCTAGCGTTGGGCCCGGAGCTGATCCCGGTGTACAGGCAGTCAGCCCGCAGGTGACTAAGTCATCCACCTGGCGGTATGTAGGCTGCCGTTACTTTTCGCCAGGCCTGCGGTTACCTTTTTAGCCGCAAGGCCACTACAGCAGTTAATTATTTCACATTAACGCCTTTAGTTTCCTTCCCGTTATAGAGCGTGGCAGTGTACATAAAACTGTTTGGAACAATAACCGTTCTTTAGATTTACAATAAGTTTTATGGCACTTTAATTTTTAACATTGTTAGTGTCATCAATGTGTTATAAACGTATTGCATTTTTATGACACAGCTATCATATTGATTTAATTTATTCACATTGTAAGAGGCCATGTGGCCCTTATGTTGCTAATAAACGATGATGATGATGATGATGTTAATGATTGATTGACTGATTGATTGATTGATTCGTTGTGGCAGTGTGCACATGAGCCGTTGTGCGCTGTAGACTTTGAGAAGCAGGTACGCGCTGTCGTGCAGTGCGTGGCGAGTGACTGTCGTTGGTGTTTGACGGTGAAACGCGTGATCGTCGATCTACAGAACTACGTCCATCTGCCGCTTGTTGGACGAAGCTTCGCTGATGTCATCCACTGTCCACCGCCCCGCAACACGGTCAGTTTGAACTATGGACTACATTAAATTTTGTACTTGCCATAAATTGATGTTGAAAACGGCCATTGAAAAGAGTGAGTAAGCGAGTAGGTTCTTAACGACACATGAGCACATAATAGGCAAGTCAGCGCCACCATCTTCAAAGACCGCTTCTCTGTTGCTGGCGTCGCGTTGTCCTGGTTCAAGTCGTATCTATCCGGTCGGACGCAGACTTTTATGTCTGGAGACGATCGCAGCGGCCCTTTTACAGTTTGCTGTAGTGTACTGCAGGGCTCAGTACTTGGCCCGATCGAGTTTGTCTCCTACACCGAAGATGTTGTGAAACTTTTCGATCGCCGATGATAAGCAACTGTATACGGAAAGCGTTTTCGATATTGTTGCCAAAAACGGCAATAATGTCGAAGCAACGTTCGACTTTGTGGAAAAAAATCGTTCGACTTGTTGCATTCGACAATGTTGCTTCGACATTGCTGGTGGTCTAGACGGGGCCTAAAGCTCCACCATGCGTGATGAAATACTGCATTCCGATCTCCGACATTGCCCATCAGCAGCATCTGCGCTTTGTCCCGCAGATGCCATCATGCAGCTGTTCGTACAGGGTCACCGGCGTTCGATGTTTGACTGTCTGGTCTTCTCTGCAGCTGGCCTGACAGTCTGGAACTCGCTACCAGACAGTCTTCAAGGTCCTCTGATAGTTTCCGGCGTCATCTGAATACATTTTATACGTTCGCCACCAGGACAGTATCGGCGAAGGAATTGTTTTTGGGCTATGCGTCCACCGCGTTCCTTCGTTCGTCCAGACAGATATTGTTATCACGATCTTTCATGAACGCCTTGAACATTTTTATAAAACTAAAGGAAATATTCATTAGCCCCACCAATGACCTGATTAAATTCTGGATGTCAAAGGTCAAGGTCACAACAGGCCGTCCCGGTAGCGAAAGCATCCACGTCGATGCTGAAGCATCGAATTCTTAATCTACTAGCGTACACAGCGCATTAGATGTTTTGCGATTATGCGCTACATAAATTTACGGTTGAAGATTGGCAACGATATTGATCTATTGTATTATATTGGTGATTTCTGTTGCTTGGTTCAGGCGATACTGGACGCCGACTGTCAGAAGTCGCTGAGGGAGATGACCGAACAGCTGCTGCCTCAGACGTCGGTCGTCGCCGAGTTCTCGGTCCTCTGGCGCAACGACGAAGGAATCAGTGCATATCATCATCGCGACTACCTCGACGAGCTGGCGTGGACGGTCGGCACCTGGCTGCAGACGGCCGTGGACGAAACCGTTGCGAAGTGGGGCGACACGTGGTCACAAGCAGATACGGTCCTTGACGAACTAGTCGGCGAGATCAGGCAACACTGGCTGAGTGTCAGGGACCGGGTGAAGTGGTTCACAGGCCGCAAAGACGTCGTCAACGTCGTACAGTCTTACGTCGTTAGTGACGACGATAAACCGCTCGTGCTGCACGGTCCTCCGGGCATTGGAAAGAGTTCCGTCATGGCCAAGGTTGCCGCCGAGGTATTGGCTGACTTCATTTTTCACTAAAGCTTAAGCTGTGAACTCTGTTTTAACACAAGGTGTCGCCCTAACGGGACGTAACCGTGCTGGCCCGCAGTAAAAAGAACTCGGCTTATGATATAAATTATATACAGAAATAAAATTACAACGCAGATCGGTTTTACACTGAGTTTAAAAACGAGAAGACAAAACTTCAGTTTTAAACTCAGTTTACGACCAAACTTAAGACCGAACATTGGTTTTAAACTGAAATTAATCTGAGCAGTGTTTTATATGTCTGATTAGAGCCTCGCTTTAAAGCTGTGGTTTATAACTGAAGTTTAAGCGAAAGAAGTCTCCTGTGGTACTGTGAAACAAAGCAGTTTGCAGTTAGCATTGGTGACGGAAGCGATCGAGACCGCAACTGTGAGATCAAACCAAAAACGACGTCTGGATCTCCATGTGAAAACGACAAAGTTCGTACTTTCTGATATCTGATAAGGTTACGGGGGTAAGTTCCTTTATTGTGGGAACTCTGATCCCGTTCTAGAATAAAAAAGCTTTGGTGTGAAGTTTTAAGCCATACCTCACTTTATAACCGGATAAGTAAATATATGATATGCTGGGGAACGGTTTTAAACCGAGTTCAAAAGTTCAAACCAACCGAATGTACTTTATCTTTCGTTATAGGCTACACTTTTCACGTCGGTTAAAACAAATGTTGATCTAAACAGTGGTTAAAACCGGACTCTCGAGTTTGATTTGAGCTTCGATTTAAAACTTTAGTTTAAAAGTGTCTCAAAAAAACAAAAAAAACTTAACGTTTAATCATAACTTTGACAAGTATAGACCGATTAGCAAAATTCTTTCAATGACAGATCCCCAACTCTCTATGTAGGCCTAACTATTACAGGGTGTTCCACCTCACCTTAACTGTGTCTTGTGAAATTCGAAAATCCAAAATAACGACTGAACCTTTACTCATACCATCGAAATTAATCCGTTTTACTTGAAACTTAACAAAACGTAACGACATTCAGATGACAAATAATACAAAACGAAATATCACAGTGATGATATACTTAATTTTTGTGCAATATATGAAGCACAGAATGTAAAGAACCTTGGGAATATAATTTGACGACAAGCTCCGTAAAGTTTATGCAAGAAGGTGTCGCCCTAACGGGACGTAACACTACTGGCCCGCCGTTGCGTGCTGCTCCTGGTGAGTTACGTTGCATACGCGCCGCGGTGGAGTGTGACAGACGACGACAGACGCCAGAGAGCATCACTAGTCTGGCCCTCATGCGCTATGTGTAGGCGGGCCAGTAACAACCGACTTCATTATTGCCAGAAGGTGACAGTAGTGTCTGTAACTAATACCTACTGCAGTCCATCTATCTGAAAAATAGTCGGCAAGTTAAAGCAAGCGCTGAAGACGTCCATCTCTGGTACAAACACACGCTGGCGGACGTTCACACGATTCACTGGTGCGAGCTTCATCAATGACTGTCTGCTGCAGCCCATGTTACATGCCAATCATCCATTGCTTCAGTTCACTGACATCACGGATCCTCTTCTCAGCACTGCTGGATTGTTTTCCAGATTTTATAGTCACATGATTCAAACCTAAGCTATTTAGGCGGCCGTATATCTTGCAAGATGAATTCTGAGGTCTCACATGCAATGTGCCATTAAAATCGGCAGCAATTGTAATTTTCAATTTTTGTTACAAGGTAGTGTAGAAACATACTTAAGGTGAGGTGGAGACTGTTTATGGTATTTGTAAACATAATTTCATCGGGAATCTGACAGTGAAAGAATTTTGTAAATCTGTCTACATTTGCCGAAGTTATAATCGAAAGTGAAGTGAGTTGTTTTTAGACAGACTGTATAGATTGTGACGTCTGCAGGCGAGAATGCTGATCGACAATGGCTCTCTCATCAACGTCGTTCGATTTGCCGACATCACCCGTCGATCGTGCGATCTTCGCCAGCTGCTACAGAGCGTCGCCGCCCAGCTGTCGGCCTGCACGTGTCCCTCGGCCGTCCCGAAGAGTATCACAGCGATCATGAATCCATCCAGCAGCTACGACGATGTCCTGGCTAACTTCCGCTGCCTGATCGACTCGTTTCCTGAAGACCGAAACCTCGTCGTCTTCATCGACGGTATCGATCGACTGACGGATATCCGTCTTGCTCAGGTACAGCAACAACTAGATGGAAAGTACCCCGAGAGAGTACAACTTCCCGTGAAAGCGAAATTTGTTTTTTTTTTTCTAAAATGTAAACAATCGCCGGTTTACGGGAGTTTTTTTGACCGTTACTTCCACATTCCCCTACCGATCGTAACGAAACACGAACTTTGTCTTCCCTTTCCCCCTTGGAACCTTCCAATAAAAAATTTGGTACAGATCCGTCCACAATCTTTTTAACTATCGTGGTCACAGACAAACACACAGACAAACCAACGCCGATAAAAACATACTCCCTCGCTTTCGCTGGGAGAACAATCCGTATCTACCGCGCCCCGTTTGTTTTCACTTTATCTTTTGAACCGACTGACCTTTGGCCTTGATTTTTTGCTTGTGTATGAGTAATGAACATTGCTCGCCGGGGATTGAAAGTCAAGGTCAAAGGTCAAGGTCAAGGTCAACGCACAATGTGTTTGCTACACGAGCATCTACTGCGGTGTCCTATGGGTATTGACTGACGGCCGTAGTGGTAGGTTTTATTCTCACGTCATCAGCTGTGCGCCAGCGCGGCGAGGCGTGGGGCGTGACGCGACCGAGGCCTGAGGCAGCGGCGGAGTCCAGCGCCTGTTGGCTGGTAACGCGGTCGGTCTGACCTCGATCGAGACAGTTTTTCTAGTGTCTTATTTTCTAACTAAACTTGGGTTTAGCCGACTGCCCCCACCTTGATTCTCTTTTTTACCTAGAGGCAATTGGCGCATTGTTTTCTCAGACGAAATGACATTCGTGTCAAAGCATTCAATGAAGCTACCGCAACATCAATTGAGTCCACCAAAGTCAAAATCTTCAGCAAACTAGTAGCTCTTGAGATGTGAATAATAATATGTTGTATCTTTCTAACCTCTTGCTGATTTTCGTTTGTGTCAAAACGTGCATGAAGGGGCCTAAGAGTTTAATTTATTCATAATAATAAGAACAACGCTAATGCTACCGACAATAACGCCATGCATTCATAGATCTGTGGCATAAATGGCTCAGGTAGCAAAATTATAAAAAGCTATCAGTCTAGAAAGGCAGCATTAATTAACGGATAATCGGTAAAGTTTTAACTAGTTAAAATTTTTGTTGAATCAACATTGGCGTGCCTCGTTAGTTGTTTATTTCACGTTTTCTTACAGCTTGTTGAAGGAATATCAATTGGACATTTTCGTTTTAGTGTTATAGCATTCATGACAGCAATAGGTGTGATTAGCCTATATACTTATAGCCTGTCTATGTTCTACAACATCAATACATGTTTGCAGCATTGACAGACGCCCCAAGAAGACGCGTAGGCCTACTTCCTGGCGATTTATGAATTACTGGCTTTAGTCGATTATAATCGATTAATTAACGATGAAAGGCGTTCGGTTAATTCTTAAAATCGTTGCTAGCCCTAATTTCTTCGAAATGCCGGAATTTCTTGCAGGCCCGTCTAAAGTAAGTCAGACTCTGCGTATACTTTCTAGTTGTCGTTGTTATTCTAAGTAAGTAAATTTCCGCGTCGGTGATTCAGGAGAGTGGGACGTGGCAGTGGCGGTTGGAGTGGATACCTCGAAGTCTGAAGGAGAACGTCAAGGTGGTTCTCTCTGTCAGTGATGAAAACCTGCTGCTGGCGTTGAAACGCGACGTCGTCTGCAGCGCAATCAACTTCATCGACGTACGTCATCCATATCATCATCATCGTCGTCATTTTTATTCGCCGATAAAACTAATAGAAACACACACATACAGCTAGCGAGTAATAAGGGCTGCATGGACAGAAACTCAAAAGTTTTGACCCGTGACCATAGTGAACTGAAGGTAAGAGTTACCGAGTTGTCTGCAAAACGCCATCTGCCCGGTCGCGAGCGTGGAAACACGGCATCGTCTGCGCTCTGCATCATCAGCCGATCTCATCATGCAGGCGACACGACGCTCAATGGGCGACCGCGCCTTCGCAGTTGCTGGACTACGGGCATGGAACAGCCTGCCCGAAGGAACCCATCACAGTTTAACGCTCTTTAAAGACTCGCATTTTTGGACAGTGTTTTCACTCAGTCATAGCGTTTCTATAGACTGTACTGTTGTTCGGTTTTATGTTTTTATTGATCGCTTTGTCTGCATAGCGCTCTTGAAGTGACTTTTCATTTACGGGACTTTAAATATTGTATGTTTTACATTACATTACAAGAACATCCGTTAACCACTGAGAAGGCCTCATGCTATGCCTCACTCACTGTAGAGCGATATGTCCATTGAGTGAGCGTTGAGTTGTACCAAACGTACGCGCGTCTAGGAACTTGTCTACTGGTGTATTTTAGGTGGGGCCGCTAGAGGTCGCTAACTGCGAGTTGTTGCTAAGAACGCTTCTCGCCGGTCGCTATGGCCGGACACTGACCGCAGATCAGCAGTGCTCGTTGTCGCGGCGTCTGTTCGTCGGAGAAACGTCGCCGATGTTCGTCCACCTCCTCGCGTCCATCGTCCGACACTGGACGTCGACGGACGTCGTCGACGAGTGCCTGAACTCGGTTCCGACGACCCTGGACGCTGCAGTGGAGTACCTACTGGACTGCCTGGAGCAGTGGTACGGCGAGGTGCTGGTGGGGAGGACACTGGGACTGCTGACGCTCGCTGAGCTCGGTCTTAGTGACGCCGAACTGGAGGACGTTCTGTCACTGGATGATGTCATCTTTGACTCGCTGCCGTCTTCCGCCAAACCATCAGTCAGGTAACCATATCACCTACAAACTCTGCCTCATCACTTGGAAAACACGTCATATAACCTAGTCCACGTACGTATGGGCGTTAAGTTATTATACGCTCTAGGAACAATAAAACAACACACATTAAATACACAATCAGTAAGACAAAAGCACAAACGCACACAGCATTAAAAATTAGCCTATTCTAAGTATAGACCGTCCTCTGAAAGCAGTCCCAGGTAATTTGTTTCACGGTTTTCACCATATACACAGGCATTATGGAGCGCAGAAACGATTCTATAGACGTCACTGGTTAACTCACGCCGGTCTAGCCACCCAGCCTAGCCGGACATCAGTAGCAGTAGACGTGGAAGATTACAAATTACAATGCACCGAGCAAAGAGGTACGCAACGCAACAAAGAGTGAATTTCATTAACAATCACTATCGCAGTACGGTGTTTCGTATAGGCGAGTGCCGGCGATGGTCTGGTACCGACTGAAGTGGACGCTATCTCGTGACGGATGGCTGACGACTCGACAGTGCGATCACGTCACTGTCACTCAGTGGACGCACGGTCTGCTGTCTACCGCCATCCGTCACCGGTACCTGTCCAACGACTCCACCCGTCGACAACTTCACGGCGTTCTGGCCACCTACTGGCTCGGCTCGTCCGACGATGACGTACACGGCCACCAGGACGCGATCAAGGTCTCGACTCTGTGCGGTAGCGGCGGCGGCGGCGGCGGCGGCATGACCAGACACGGCCCACCCGTCGTCTACGACTCCGACCAACCGCTCATCTTCGACTGCGAACTGGCTCCTGGCAAGCCGAGGTATTTGCTGTTTTTTAACGCACGACGCTTTGCGTAGCGCGACACGGCGTAACTCAGAAAACCAGTGTCGACATTATGGTTTGACCTGCAATTTTATCGCGCCATTTTGTCGCGCAACTTTATTGCGCGACAAAATCTCAAGTGTAACATGCTGTGTCGCACACTGCAACTTTGTCGCATAAACGAGAATTGACCAATCAGCGTTCACCGCATTTTCGCGACGAAGTTACACAGAATAGAGCGCTGCTCTTCGAAAACGGAGTTGCGCGACTGTAGAGAAGTTGCGCGACACGGCATGTCACACTTGCGACTTTGTCGCGCGATAAAGTTGCGCGATAAAATCGCAGGTGTGACGTCGGTCTTTGTTTCATTCACGTGACGTAAGTAAAAAGAACTTTAAGGTCACGTTACAGTTAAAGTGGTAAGAGTCGCACTGTGTGGGCAGACAGTATTACACGAACTAGAAGTTAAAGACCGTACAGATTCCTCTCTGTCACTCTCTGAACGCTGTTAGTCAACAAGATGTCAAATACGTGTACGTCACAAAATATTGTAGCGACGCGTGTTACTGAAGTTCGCAAAAAGTTTTTTTAAATTCAGTATTATCACAGCAAAGCAATTAGCAATATTCTCTAGCAACAAAACTAGCGTGTTGGTAGAAGGCAATGCAGGCTGTGTTCGAAGTCAGCCACACACATCATTCATATTTGCTCGTTTTGACTTTGTTGTCTTCAAAATATTGAGCTTGAAATTGTTGATGGAAGTGTATTAGTCTATAGTTTTTTTGTGTTACATATGAAGACAATATGAGCCCGTAGAACGACACGCATTCTTATAGGAATTTTGCTAATAACTGAGACATATTTTGCATATTGTTTTTTGGATAGTTATTTATGTTCTGGATTATTTCTATGCTTCTATTTATTGTGTGGATAACGATTTATATAGTTTTGCGTAAAGCTCGATTTACAAGTTGCAACAAGCAAATCTTATTAATTCAACACCTAGTTTCAATTATTTGGGTTCTTTACTTCTCTCGGGTAACGTTGTCTTGTGTAATTCGAACTTTAAACTGAAAGCGAAACGTGTCAGATGACGCGGTAATGCCGGTCGTATTGTGCCGACAGCTACAATGTGCGGAAATTCCGCCACCTGCCGCGCCATCTGGCGGCGGCCGAGCGCACCACGCAGCTGAATGACCGTGTACTTTTTAACTACTCGTGGCTGTTTCACAAGTGTCGCGCGTGCTCCTTCGACGAGCTCCTGCTCGACTTCACCCTGAGCCAGTCGGAGGACACGATGCTCGTCCTTGCAGCACTGCGGGCGGCCAGGCCCTACATCGGCGCCGAAGCCGAGTCCCTCGCCCCCGAGCTCATCGGTCGCCTCCTGCCCTTCATCGCAGCAAGTCCGGCAATCCGGCGCCTTGTCGTCGACTGCGACCGTTCGGGGGTCCAGCACTGCGCCCTCGTGCCCAACTTTCCGTACCGCGAGACGTCTGGCGGAGCGCTGCACGGCACGATAGTCACCGACGGTCATCCGACGTCGTACGCCGTCGTGGGTGACGACCGTCGACTGCTGCTTGTCAAGGATGTGGCCAGTCCGTCCATACAGGTAGTACACACTCATTTCACAGCGTTACCCAACATAACCATAAAACTATCAACGATGTGCCAAAAACCCGCGCCGTCACTGTTATTTTGTGCCTCGTGACCTTGACATTTGACCTTTTGACCCCTAAATAAATGAGTTTCCAAGACTCATGGTGGAACATTTCTGTGCCAAGTTTGGTGATCCTATAGCTACATTGGTTTTTAAGATATCGTTCGGAATAACAGAGAGACAGACAAACGCCGATGAAAACCCGACCCCCGTGACTGCAGTCGGCGTTGGTAATTATGTGCACAGAGAATCATCGCCAACGAGTCTACAGTCTTGACGTTGCGCTATAATGACTGGCGAGAGTTGATAAATGAAGTGCGAGCTTGCTATATTTCAGTCACAACCACTTACAACAGACCGACGTTTTATTGCACACATTATGATAATCCTCCTGGACTGCCTTCACGGACTATTGTCCGGACCGTTTCTTCTGAGCTAATCGGTTTTTGTTTTAGTTTTCCTTATTTTTTTGTTTCCGTGCCGGTGCCGTGCGCTTGATTAGGTTGGCCATCTCTTCGGCGTTTGAGCACACGTAAATATACTGTATCGTATTACACGTATCTATGTCGTCTCCAGCAATTCAGACAGTTGACTGAACGATAGCGTATCGTATCGTATCGTATGTTATGTTGGACCCGTGAGGAACTGCATACTAAGAACCTGGAGAGTCGTATGGTCAAAGGTCAAGGTCAAAGACACGAGATCGGCATATCTTAAGTAGCGTTCTCACTGCGGCCGTAACGTGCACGATACGTAACGTAACGCGCGCATTACGTACGTATCGTGTACGTTACAGATACGGGCTACGGCCGCAGTGAGACATAATGCATTAAATACATGTGCTTTTGCTCCTGTGACGCGCGTGCGGCATATGGTGCTATAGAGATGTGCTTATTTAAGTTTTCGTAACAATTACGTGAACTTGCATGACCGTTACAAATAGCAGCTGGACTGGGAGCGTACTATTTGTACAAGTTGCCTCTGTTGCACGACTAAAACAAGCAGAAGGACGATATAAATCATACAGAAATGACGAACGTATTGCTAGGTGATCGACCTGTTGACCGGAAATCGACGCGATGACGTCACAGCTTCGGTCGGCGAGCTGCGTGTATCTAAAAGCGGCCGTTTCGTGGTGGTGGTGGACTACGATCGTCAGCACGCGGTGGCCGTACACTGCCTCGACGGGCTGCTGCGGCAGCTGGCCGACGATGACGTATCGGCCGGCATCACACGGCGATGTCGTCACTTCGTCGACGTCCAACCACGACAGAAAGATTCGTTTCCGTCAGACGCGTTCGACGACGTCTGCACACGCCTGTCCAACTCTCCGTCGCAGCCTCAGCCCGAAATAACGATTGACGAGTTTAATCAACGCTGCAGACTTCCGCCGCCGCCGCCGGTCTGCACGACCATGTTATATATTCTAGGCTGGATTGGCAGCAATCCCGTGATTCGTGGGTACTTCTGTGGTCACGTGACTGCCATAGGCTCCGCCTACCTGTGATGATCACGTGACGACAGTAACGCTGTTAGCATTGTCGTTTAGTGAAAATGAATTAATAATTACCGAGAATGCTAAATTATCGAGTGACTGAAACGTTACAGGCGCGTTCTTTATGCACAACCGGACGCCGGTTGGTTATGCCCGTATTACAACTGAGATAAAACGTTTTAGCTAAAACATTTTATCTCACTTGTAATACGGGCATTAACGGTGACGTCATGCAACCAACCGGTCGATAAAGAATGATCCACTGCAAACTCTAGTTAACCAAACCAAAACAAACAACGTCAAACGATTAGACAGTACTTGCTGGTGGAATAACTCTGTGAAATGGTGGGTGTTGCGGACTGGTCGGACGAAAGTGTCGGCACTACCAAATTAAGTACAGAGCTATCAGGGGGCTGTCGTTATCACTGCTCTTTTCAAACTGTAAATTTATTCTGTGTGGTCTCTTTTTTCATACAATACTACTCGCCATTTTACAACCCAGACCAAAATGTACCCATTTCGCAATCAGCAACAGGTTTGACATCAAACCAGATGAAGATTGAGTCGATCTTATTTTTAGAGTCACCGGATGTCACCTATAGAGCGTGTACGTTATCTCAACTAACTAAACATTTTTGTATTACAGGTCGAGTACCAGCCGAAGGTAGTTTCGCCATGTCGGTTTCTTGGTCACGTGGTACCGACACGCTACGTGGCCTTGTCGTCCCGCGACAAGCATCGCCTCAGTCTGGTCGGTGATAGCGTTTTATCGGTTAATTATTAATTTAGCCAGCACGGCCTTCCTCTGGCTTCTGGCAAGACGATGCCGATGTTACTTTCTTTTTAACGCCCCCTTGGAAACCAATTGTCTCAGAATGTACTGGACCGATCTTCAGGCAAGATAGATACGGTTCCGACTGTCTACAGTCGGCAGTCGGGCATTCAACGTTTCTGGACCTCGGATCTGGAATGAGCTGCCGAAGAAATTTTTTCGGCGCCGACATTTTCAAGTTTTCGGCGCCGACTTAAACCATTCCTCTTTCAGCAGTCATATCCTGATATTGTCATCTAACTGTACATTTGACACTATAGTGGTCCTTGTGGTGATGTTTATCACTTAGGCCACTCTAAAAATCACTGAACTGAACTGAACTGAACTGAACTGAACGGTTGGGTATGATCAACCCGATTGTTTCGCGATCGCTCAAGGGACGTTGCTATGATAACGATTTAGCGCGAATTGGCGAAAATATAGCATACCCACCTTCCTTCTGTGCGTTGGCATTCCATTGCGGTTGGGAGAATCGCAACACACTGCCGATAAACCGTAATGCGTCTGATAAAAATTTGGTAAACATTGATCCAGTAACCCCTGAGTTTTGCAGGCGCGTTTGCGCCGGGCGTGCTACATGCTGGGCCTTTCCACGCATTTCTCGTTACAAAGTACGTGGCTAGAACACGATCGAAATTTTGTCATTTTATGGGTCTGACTTTCCGATTTTTTTCTCTTACAAAGTTGTAGACATATTGCCATGAAATTTCTACATGGACTACACCTTGGCAATTGGAGCAGTTCGTTACATTTTGAAGATGATTTTGCAAAACTGGAGATTCTGCTTTTCTTCTCGATTTCTGCTCACAGTAGCTGAGTCCAAACTACCGAAGAGAGTTTCTACGCAGTCTTTCTCAGTCTCTAGACCAACCGTTTGGAATAATCTTTCAGACAAAGTGACTTCAGCTCCGTCTCTGCCAACCTTTCGTCAGTATTTGTCGTCTGAAAAACTTGTTCTTAAATCTCTTTCCCTGACATTATACAAGACAACAGAAACTATAGTTACACTTATTACCTTAGTGGATCCTTAAGTGATTTTATTACGTGGACCACTTTAAATTTTTTGATTGATTGATTGATTGATTGACTGACTGACTGACTGACTGACTGATTGATTGATTGATTGATTGATTGATGGAGATCTGCGAGACAGAGATTGTCGTTTTGTAGTGTTTATCGAGTGGTATTGGAACATCACAACAGTGATGACCTTCAGACAGCTTGAAGGTCAAGCAGTCGCATAGCCACGCTTTTAAGGAAAGGAGTTCAAGCTGGGGTTCTGTCCGGAAACAAGGGAAGACGTTCAACGTGACACCCTCTGCGTTCGCGCCAGAGGTTGAAGCGTCAAAAAATTTTAATATCATTAAATTTTCGGGTGAACTGTGCCGAAAAGGTTGAACAGACAGGCTTGTTTTTCGGAATGATGGCGTAATAAGATGCCACACGGCGCCACGGCGCTATGTCCTTACCTGTATTGCCGTCACCTGTATTGCACAGGTGTGCGTGAGCGACGAGCACGTCGTCGTGGCCGTGTCATCGTCGACCGACTGCCGCAGCTGGGTCTGCGTCACCGACCTGGCCAGCTGCGCCATCGTCTTCACGGCGGAAATGGCAGGTCACGTGACCGTCGGTCAGATGACGTCACCGGATGCCCGCCACGTCTACCTCTGCGCCGGCACTTCGCTCTACGTCTATCTGCTCAAACCGGATATCCGATTTGTGGAGAAGACGCAGCTGGGCGCCGCGGCTCGTGCGATCGTTTTCACCAAGGTTCGGATTTTTTTATCCGGACTGCGTTTAAGGATTTTGACTCGAACCGTATAGTCTATACTAAGTTAATTTTAGTTCTTTTCGTTAATTTTCTGTTCCGGATAAGTGCGGTGGATTTAGCTGTGGCCCGCTTTTTGAAACTTCCTAAGATTGTCCTAAGTTTCTCGTAACTTATTCGTAAGTTTATCGTTAGTTCGTAACCTTTTGCTAAATGTATCTTAGGAATTTTCAAAAATCGACATTGTCGTAACTTTATGCTAAGATCCTCGTAAATTTGGTCGATTTCCTAAGTTATTCCTAAGATAATCTTAGGATCTTTTGTCATCTTTTTAGCGCACGGTGTATGCACTTCTAATGTTGCAGTGTTGTTTATTACCTAGGACGGTCAACGTGGCTTTCTCTCGACCAGTCACGTCGACAACGTCACTGCGCTGCTTCTGGACGTCTCTGATGGTACGATGTCAGGACGGGTGGAGTTCCAGACGAGGCTGGACATCAAGGACTCCTCAGTACCATCCGACGACACGGTGGAGGACCTGGAACTGTCTCACGACGAGCAGCTGTTGCTAATTCGCGGTCGCACGACGCTCGTCGTGTACAGCTTCCGTCAGCAGCGAGTCGCCAACGTCATCCGACGTCCTGGAGACGTCCCGTCGGAGTTCCGACTTCCTGGGTCCGGAGGAGACTTCACGGCCGTCGAGTTCACTCAGGCACACTTCAGCGACGATGACAAGGTTCAACAGACCACGCACATCGTCACCGCTGTGCTGTGATTGAGAAGCGAGCGGGCGAGCGCCGCGCGGTTTGAACCCTCAACCCTGAACGTATCCGAAGTTTTCACGCGACCTCACCTGCCACTGTTTTGCAGCTAAATTTTAAAACATTTGCACGGAGCTCTGGCCGAGGTTAGGTCTGCGAGACTGCGGTTCTCTCTTGCATCCCCCTCTTTGCGTCTCAGTTTGCTGCAGATTTTTTCACCGTACTTTCCAGAAGAGAATGATTTAATTGACCTAGTGGTACTCGTAGTGCCTCTACGTTCTGTACAGTTTGCGCTTGCTCAATGTACCGAATGTGACAATCAATGTACCCATCATCATGACATTTTCATAGTTACTTTAGTCACCCACGCCGATGGTAGTGGTCGGGTTTTTAGCGGCGTTTGTCTGTTTGTTTGTCTGTCTGTTTTTCCACACGGTATATTAAAAACCAATGCAGCTAGGATGGTCAAACTTGACATAGAAATATTCCACGATGAGTCCTGGAACCTATTTATTTTGGGGTCAAAAGGTCAAAGGTCAAGGTCGTGAGACAAAAAAACAGTGCCGGCGTGGGCGTTTGCACTCTTGTGAGTGCTGGATTCTTTTGGTTAAGTTTAGTCGTCATTAGCGTGTTTTTCAGTCATGTCGATTTTGATCATATTGATCTGAAATGGTTCTTTGTCGTGGCACTTATGTGTCCATTGAAGAGACGTCATTTGCATAGACAACTGGCGGATGCGCCGCGTTGTTTACCATAGACTAGCTAAATCCTCATGTTGAGGCGTAATGTAGTGGACGGGACAGTCATTCATAGGCGATGTAGGAAATAAGAAGAATGTGTAATAAAAATTGCAAAAAGACATGTTTTGGTGACTGACCAACTTTTGGTGATTTTTTGTGCAAAACAAAACATTTCTAAAGAAGACAGTACAGTTGATGACGGCTTTTTATAAGAGTGGCAATAAAACGTCGTTTTACTGCGACAGCTGAAATTCTTTACTTACGTGTTCTAAGCGCGTGGTTATCGTTAGTGTCTGAAAATCTGAGCTAAGCTGTTCAAGATGAATGGCGGTTTTTGTCTACAGTACGTAATCGGTGCAATATTCCGCGACATTCTCATTTGGTCTGCAACCGGAGAAGCTGTCAACGGAGGTTCCGGTTACTACTCGATGTCAGCATCAAACGGTGTCGGTTATGGCCAAGCAATAGCCACGCTTCCGACTTCGATCGGCGTTGTCACCGACTTCTTTATCGGTTTCCGCGATCGGGTCAGTAACGGGTTTAATTTTCAATGCGTCTGTTACAGTTGTTCTTATATTAGGTTATATTTGCATACATACATGATTAATAGATATACATACACATATGTATAAAGCGCCAGAAATCGTAAAACGAATCTAAGGCTCTGGCACAGGGTGACTAGACGGTAAAACAGACTGGAATAGATGAGATGTTAGTTGGCGTTTGAAGGTTGATAATTTGTCGATACGGCGAATGTGTTCAGGCAGAGATTTCCAGGTAGATGGTGCAGAAACGGAAAAGGCCAGTGAGGAAAAGTTGCTTGTGATGCCACAAAACTTGTGTTAGGAGAAAATAACGACTTGGATGGAAGTTAGTGGGCGTTAGTTCAAAGAGGTAGGAAGGTTAAGTGGTATGAAGTGTTTTCTAGGTGACGAAAGTGACGAGGCAGAGTTTGTAAGCGATGCGATGATTAACCAGCAACCAATGGAAATCGCGACGAATGTTCGTAGAGCTAATAGTCCACGGTACCTGTGCAACAACCCGCGCTAGGACACTATGAACACGCTGTAGCCAACAATGTTAGCCTGTGACATGCTATATATATA
>Ga0209780_1000914_pt1 | contig 17949 bp, 9 predicted proteins | sample WorMetexBAHAMAS2_FD_187384 | JGI IMG/M metagenome (GOLD analysis project Ga0209780, IMG submission 187384) | Marine gutless worms symbiont microbial communities from Max Planck institute for Marine Microbiology, Germany - Inanidrilus exumae... | ecosystem: Host-associated > Annelida > Digestive...
GAATATCTACCATATCTACTATCATCCTTCAGTGCTATTACACTGTTGGTTGGGTCATCTGACCTGTAAAATCGTCTCCGAAATGACCTATAATGTGTCGAGTGGGACGTTAAACCCTACAATACCAATACCAATTTGACTTTTCAGGCCCAAAAACATGCTGGAATTGGACATTGGTACTGAAAAGTCGTTGCAAATGTCTTGCATTTTGTTTAGTGTGATCTTGAAAAAAACTCACTCACTGTTTCAGAAATTTTTGCGATTGAGATGCTGTGTGGGGGCTGACTGTTATGGGTCCAAGGAACCATGCATTAGATGGGGGTCAAGATTGGACGAATCCATTTGCAGCTGTGAGTGGTCACAAGTTGGAGATTTGGGCTCATGGGTGAATTGTGCAAAACGGGTGAACCGATTGAGATGCTGTTTGAGGACTGAATGGTGTGTATCGAAGGAACTATGTATTACATGGGGTCAAGATTGGATAAATCCATTCGAGGGGTGAGAAGTCGGCGATGCAGCCTTTTTGCCAAATTATTTTGGAGACTGGTTATTATTATTGTTATCGTTGTTGTAAATAGTACATGATGACTGTTACATCAGGGTTCAGGCGAGTATAGCTGAAGCTGTTGTGAGATGGAATTGCTTGCCAAGCAAGATGAACCCAGTTGTGCGACCACTGATGGATTCACTCCGACGTGAGGAAAACTTTGAGCTTCAGGTTCGCTGCTTTGTGTTCGTCGACCTAACACAGCATTTATAGTGCTTTTGATGTAAAAGCCAAACTATACCAGCATTTGAGCAGCATTTGAGCCTTATGCTGCTTGTGATAGTCATGGAGATATGTAATAAAAATTTGCAGGATGGATGGTCTGCTGTAGGAGTTGGTATATGTGTACATGAAAAGATCGTAAAGTGGGAATTCTGTATGAAAACTAAAGGTCTGCTGGTTAACACCAGGAAAACAGAAGTAAAGATTGATTGTTTTAAAACAGATATTATAGAACAGAAATGTAAATGCATTTACAAGAAAGGAGTTGGTAATAGTTGTATTTTAAGCACAAGCTGCCACAAATGGGTTGATCGGCAATGTAATGGGTGTCTAGGGAAGTTTATGTAAGGAAAGCTCATCATTTGTTCACAGGTGCTATCCAGAAGGTATGTTCCCTACAGCTATGGGTAAAAATGTTAAAATGAATATTTGTAATGAGGTATTGCTAGTAACCGTAGCTTGTTTGTCATTTTTGTAACTTTGATGACATGTTGGATGCCAGTGATGGATGACAACAAGGACTGAGGCGCATGGAAGTAGTTTGCCTAAATTAACCGAGAAAGGGTTTTTGCTAAAACTGAAAGGCAAAGTATTATGTTGTGATAGGATTTGTCTGACATTAGCAGCAAGACCTGGCATGAGATAAAGTTAGGTAGAACTGAATATTTATAATCATCACTCATGGTGTGTGTTTACTCCGAAAGAAGAAAGGAGAGTGCAAAGCCAGAGAGAATTATCGAGATTGGTACCAGTTAGTTTGGTGATCAGGAAGGTTAGCTTGAGATGGTTGTACAATGTACATGTGCAACCAAAAGATGATGCTGTTTGGATAAAATGTTACAAAAGATGGAGCTATACCGGAATTTGACAGAATGACTGGTGATTAATTTGTTTGTTAGATAATGTGGCGACAGTACAGTGTAAATAAATCCAGTAAAATGACCTCATTTCACTCTGCTTTTGGTCGTACACATTTGTTTCTGCTTTTATATGGGTAGCACTACAGTCTAGGTATGAATGATATATGCCATTCTAGAAATAGAGGCCTGTGAGGTAAACAATCACTTTCATTACATTTTTTCAAAAACACGATTGATTATATTCTCATGTGCTTACAATGAAACTTAGGGCACATTGTCAATATTAACTAATCGAACAGCAGACAGTTCAGTTTACTCATAAACGGGATGCTACGGTTAAGCTGCGGAATTTGGATGATTTTTTTCCGCAGCAAGCTGCAGAATTTACTAAACTGAGCCGCGGAATTTAGCAATTTTTTTTACAGAAACGAGGCCCTGCAGATCTCTTACCAGACTAGGATTTTTAGGTTGACTCTTCGACAGAGTCGACCAAATAAAGCCTGTCTCAAATGTCTGTCATTCCGTTCGTGTGTGTGTGTACGTTCGTCCATCTGTCCACAAGATTTCAATGAAATTTGGCGTGTAGGTAGAGGTCGATGAGTGACGCACGACGGTATGCAGCATGACCCGATTCAAGGTCAAGGCCAGGGTCGCTAGCCTTTCAAAGTTGGAAATCCGTCCATTTTCAAAAGCTATCTCCTCCACCATTTGCAACAGGAGCTGGCAACTGACCATGGATTCTTAAACTATGGCACAATATGTAAATTTCATCGGGCCGGATTTTTGATATATCAGAATTCTTTAACTGCTTGTTTTGTGTAGTAGTAGTAGTAGTAGTAGCAGTAGTAGTACAAGTGTTCATTAACGTAACGTAAGTTCAAAAATGCACTTCAGTGTCACGGTACAGTAACAGTTAACTGCAGTCACGCTGACTGTAAATGTTACGCGTATGACCGCTGGAACATCTCGGTCTTGTGGCATGATCTGAAAGTGGTCAGAGACGGTGACATAGGGTACTGGCATTATGGAGCCGGAGTCATGAGAGCAACACCCTTCCCCTTTGTAACTTGGCATTGGATGAAGAACGGAGACCAGTGGGTAATTTTTTCTGGTTGGTGGTCGGTGCTTTGAGTTCTGTTTACTTCTTTGGCATTATTGGTTGAGTGACAGGAGGAGCACCTTGCTCATGAATTACTATTCCACTCATCCCCAGAGTTTCTGTTTGGAAGAAATAGAGAAAGCCAGGTTCACCAGGAAACTGGTTGTTAAATAGAAAAGAAGGAAGTTTTTAGTGTTACGTTTTTATCGTGTTTTTCTGTGCTACTGCCAAGTGACTGACTAGAAGACTGTGTTCAGAGTGATGTATAGTGTGTTGTGTGCATTGTTGATTGTTATCTGTTGTTGACATTGGTGTGATCAGGAAAAAGCAGCGTGCAGTTTGTCACTGCTGGTCGAGTGCTGTGTCACAAGAGAGTCTAGTCCGAATGCTAAGATCATCAAGAATCTCTGTACAATGCTCTGTTCAGACCCACGATACACTCCAGTCATAACTCAGGATTCTGATGAGCTTCCAACAAAATCTATGCAAGGCAAGTGGCCAGTTTGTACTGAATGCTGTCTGGTGGAATATGAGAAAGTAAAAATAAGTCTGTTAACTGTGAGTAAAGCTAAAATGAATATTATTTTGAGAATGAGAAATAGTCGGATTGTATAAATTCGTGTGGAATCTGCTGCACTAGCAAACAAATCCACTGTTGTATTGGAATGAAGCGGCCCCTTATGAAATGTGTTTTCCTGAAGCTGACATTTAGACAGAGCAGTCTTTGCAAATTGAATGTTTAAGTTGAATAGTTTGTATTCTGAAGCTGAAAATAAAAATATTGAGTTTGATGTAAATAAAAACTATAATAATAATGTTTTTGTAGTAAAATATCACTGTTTATAATTGCGTGCATTGAGTAGAATGGTGTACTTAGGGATTGTAGTTTGTATGTCACTTTGTTTTGCTGGATGTGAATGTTTTGCATAGAATAAACGTGTGATTAGGCTAAAGTTGCAGTGTTGTATATTATATATTTTTTCTGTTCTTTTGTTTCTGTTTTGGTTTGTTTCATGCTGATATGATTATAATATCGTAATTAATTCCCTCTGTTGCAGTGTATGGTTAAAATTGTTTTTTTATAGCTGTTGTGCATCTGTAGATGTGATGTATTGTTTTCAGATTGTGAAGAAACTGATGTATTGCCGTGTGTTTTTGACGGCATACTTACACTACATATTCAGCAAAAGGTAAGTACTGAATTGAAGCTGTTACGTTGTTGAATGTATAGATTTTGTTGCACTTAGTATTGCTTTTTTAGTGAAGTTGTCGGCAAATTTATGTTATTTGGGAATTGCTAAAATACATGGCAGACATTTAGACTAGTGTTGTGGATAAATTTGATGTTTATACTGACAGTAGTATATTTTGTGTTATAGCATATTTTGTTATGTATGCATGTTTGTTTTTGTTGTGTTAGATTTAGCTTTCCAGTACTAAGTCAAGAGATTGGCTCGGAAGAATGCCTACGAAAGGACCTATTTTGTGTCAGGTGTAATGTAAAATCTTAATTTAGTCAATAATAAATCAAGTGAAAATACATAATTTCTGTGTTTCCTGTTTTGCCATGTAATGCAGAAGTATTAGTTAGGTGAGGTGGACTAGTTAGATGAAGTGGGAAAGTGACGCATGTTTTGATTGCCTACATTCCCGATAACATTTCTGCCAAAAATAGTCGAATCATATCTATTAAAGTTACAGCAAGCCAGAGATATAGCATTTTTTGAGATGCGATGATACAGTTCCGAGCTACCAGGTTGATGCCGTGTGTTGAATTTGTTGCTGATGTTATGGTGACAGTCTTATGAGCCGGGTCGAGGACGTCGTCCAGCGGTGTTCAGACCAGTGCTGAACTGGTTTAGTTCTGATGCTTGTTTGGATGCTGTACTGAGTGAAGACGATGATAAGGTAGCATTTGCATCACTGTTCTTCATGATTGCATTAAGTCACTCGTATGTCATCTGATGACTATGTTATCAGAATGTGTCAGTCTGGAATAACGTCTGCGTTTTTAGGTCGACTGTTTTGAGTCAACCTAATAAAGCCAGTCTCAAATATCCGTCCGTCCGTGTGTACATACGTCAATCAGGCCACAAAAAGTTTCTTCGATTTCAATGAAATTTGGTATGTCGGTAGAAGTCGGCGAGTGATGCATGACGGTATGCAGTATGACCCGATCTTGGTCAAGGTCATGAATGCTTCAAAGTTGGAAATCCTTTCATTTTCAAATGCTATATTCTCTGCCATGAGAGCTGGCAACTGACCACAGATTCTTAAACTAGGGCACAATATCTAAATTTGATTGGGCTGGATTTTTTATATTTGTCCTAGTTTTTGTGTCATGTGACTTTGAACTTGGCAGAAACGTCAGTCGTGACGTGTCGACCGTCAGTCCCGTACAGGGCTAATTTTTATTCTTCTTCAGTGCTTTGACACTGTTAGTTGGGCATCTGGCTCATAAAAACCGGTGCCACTTGCTCCCAATTATTCTGTTCTGAAACATGTGGCGAAATAAACCGAGAAAAACTATCTAACCCAGGTTTCTCTGGAAAACGGCTGTTTGAAACTGGCGGTAGGTGGGGAATAGCTGGTATTAATTTTCATTGTGCAACAAAGCCGCATCTGGCGGATTTTGCACATGAAATCCGCATCCAACGGATACGGATTTTGGCTGCCTCCGTCACGTCTCGAACTGCAGCAACTGTTTTATGGTCATTGTAAAGGTGAACCTGTGTTATCTGGTATTTCCAATTAAGAACTGGAGGTTTTAATTGGAACAAACTTGTCCTGTCTGTATGACATTGCAATTGGCAACTAGTGCAGTTTGGATTAGGGGAAAAATGCTAGAGTTCCTACAGTGGTGTTAGCTACACCATCTTTGTACCATAACACCGTCTCCACACCATATTTTGAGTGCAGATTAAGTCTGTTAATATTTCGTTCAGTTACTGAATTTCCTGCTGTTAAGTCCTATTCATCGTCAGTTCTTCATTGAAATTAATGATATTTATTGTATTCAGTGATGCTTGTCTGTGGTGCAGTCCAAGCGACAGTTGCTGGTGCAGAGACGCGGAGCTACACTGGCCTTGACGGCCATAGCAAGAAATGCTGGTGCTAATTTGCAGGAAAAGTTACCTTCGTTCTGGGATGTTATGTTTGATCAAGTCGCTTCAGTTTCCAGTAAGTGGAATTTCTCATGGTTTTTGACCTCAAATGTGTTGCTGTTACTGATAACATTGTGATTCTAGTGTGTACATGGTTGCGTGGCACAGTCGTAGAACGTTGGTATTTCGCCAGTAAACTTTCCCTGTGCTATGCTCAACCTGCAGTTGATAGGGGACACTTACGTGTGTAAATCGTCCGCTACAAGGTCAGCCAACTAGGCCAACTCAGCCTTTCATCCTTTTGATGTCGATAAATGAGTAGTGAGCTGTAATTGGATGTGTGTTACCTTACTTGGGTGGCGCCATCTGGTGAATGCTTACGGAGTAAAGGCAGGATGGTTCATTCCATTTGTGGATAAATGTGTGGGTGGCAGGTAAAAATGTGTGATCTCTCTAACACGTGCCATTCCTGAGTGTATTGGAGGTGGTTTACGACGATGTGCTATACTAATCGACGTTCGCTTGACTTTAATGCAATAGTAATAAGCTAGACTGTTTGCAGGAGCCTGAATTATCTGAATGCTTTGTACATATATTGTGTGCAGCAGCTGTGTCATTCCTGTGGTGTGGTGGTTTGGCATAGCAGTAACGGCATTGGGTTTATCAAGAAAGTTACTCTATGGCAAGCCCGGTTAGTATTGGGATGGGTGACCATTTTCGGGTGGGCATACCACCTTAGTGTGTAACCATCCACCCAGGCCAACTCAGCCTCCTACCCTCGGTGGGACGGGGAAATGAGTACCGTCCAAATGGTAGTGATGCTATACAGCTGGGGAGCAAAGTCAGGATTGGCTCCTTCCACTAATGCATAGACGTGTGAGTGGCAGGTAAAACTCTGTGATCCCTCGTTAACACATGCTATACCTGAGCACTTTATAGGTGAGTAGCTCGTGATTAAGTGCTATACAGATCTACAGGTTACTTTACTTTACTGTTGATTTCATTTGCTGTTAGACTCAGTGATGGAGGAGTGTGATGCTACCCAAGCTCAGGAGCTTGTGAACTCTTTGCAAGTGCTTCAGGTCGTTTCACCTGCGATGCATTCTTCACTGCATTCACAGGTAACTCTGCATTATTTATTCTTCTTCCAATCGATTCTAGAAATGTGCCGTGTTTTTATTACGACATAATGCTCGTGGTGTCCTGAGCAATGTGGAACCTTATGTTGTAAAGTACCGTTTTATTGCCTGAATTTTACATATCAATAGTTCTGGAATTGTTCAAGATACTGCAGGTTTTTGAGGTGACTTACTGTTCCTGTTTGGATGTCAGGAGACTGCGATTGACATTTGTCTGTATGTATTATGTACAGTTGCTGTCTTCCACTAACAGTCTGCTTCGATGCCTGGAGCATCCATTCTCAGCTGTTCGGCACATGGCTGCTCGCTGTCTGGCCGTGTATAGTCGGATTTTAACCAGCAGTGTAATGGAACGAGTAATTGGCCATGTTGTTCCACTTCTTGGTGCCTCAGACAATGTGATCCATCGGCAGGGGGCTATCGAAGCCATTGCATGTATCCTTGATCAATGTACTGTGCTAAGATTGGCTGTCCAAATTGTCGTATAATGCAGTTTTTGGTGACATTCAGTTGTTTACTGTACTGTGTTATTATGTCAGTCATTCCTGATCATGTTGCTGTCATATATTACAGTTAGAAAGATTTGTTAGTTAGGTATACATTACTAATACTACTGCTTTTGGTTTTTTAACAGACCTGTTTTTTTTGGAATTATCGATGTTAGGCCTGGTCTTGCCCTGTGTGGCCCCGGGGCAATCCTGTCCCTTATCCCTTCACTTCCCCACTTTCCTACCTCTTACTCTATCTCTTAGTATCTTTTATTTTTCCCTTCTTTGCTCGCTTCATCTGTTTGCTTGCTTTTCTATCCATTCCCTTTCTACCAGAATAGTCTCACTCCGTTTCCAGGCTGGATGTTGTAGAAGGCGACTAAACCTGGCTTAAGATTTCTTGTGTGTTGATTTTGTGTTGTATGGCTTTTTAGTTAAGGATGCATGCTTGTTTTTGTCTTATTTGATTTAGTTTTATCTTGCAGTGTGATAGTTGTCTCTCCCTGTTGTAGGTCTAGCGTAATAATTTAGCCTCTAGATCCTTTCCCTTTTTGGGTGGCTGCTTAACAAAAAGGTGGCCAGGGTTGAGGTTAATATATCTCTGCCTTCCTTCATTGTGTAGGGATAGCTCTCCACCAATGACCTTTCGTCTCTGATATAGCCATATTTGTGCAGAAAGGGATGTTAAATTCCAACTAACTAACTAACTAGTCCTAATCTTGCAAAACGTTTTTCAAAGGACTAACCTTTGGGAATGTTGGAGCAAGACTTCTTACAGGAACTACCCATCCTGTTACCCAACCAACAGCGTAAAACCACTGAAGGAGATAGGTGTTTTGAAAAGTGAGGTGCCATTATCATTAAGTTGTTATTACTGAAACACTGTGTATAGGCTGTAGACTGTCGTACAACACCCAGTTTCTACAGATGCCTAGCGTTATCAGTGAGTATTGCAGTTACTGTTAGCACCTTTTTACATGCGCCAGAGTTGGAGACTGGAGTTATGGACTCGGACTCAAGTTTTGACTTACATCGCTATGGGACTTGTGACTGTTTGTACTGGCTTGAGACTTGAGTTAAGACGCGAGACTTGTTAATGTCCCTAATAGTTACGTGTGAGTACTTGCGACTTGAGACTTGACCTATAAGACCTGGGACTTGAATTGAGACTTGCTCATAATGACTTTAGGCTTGCCACTAAAGACTTGACATTAGAGACTTGCCTACAACTCTGACTATGCACTTGCAAACAGAATATGCCGGCATTTCTGAGTTTACTAACATGCATCTAGTAAAACATTGATATTCGGTGGTGCTTCTTAACTTGGTGCAGTGATTATGGACCAGCTTGCTGTAGACGTAGTTCCCTACACCTCACTGCTTGTTATTCCGGTGCTCGGTCGAATGAGCGACCAGTGCAGACCAGTGCGGCTTATGGCAGTGACCTGCTTTGGACTTCTTATCCGACTGATGCCACTGGATGTGAGTAAAATATTTAATTGTCTTTTAGACATACATTTGCCTTAATTACCAACCACTTTAGTAGTCCAGGTAAAGCAGTCAGGTGGGTGTGTATGTGTGTGTGCAGACTGACGATAACTTTCTGAACTAAATCACCTTCGACAGATATTTGGCATGCTGGTTTTCCTTGACCCCATCTAGGTCAGGTTAAAGATCTAGGTCAGTTTATGGAAATGAGCTCAGTAACTAGTGGGATGGCTGACTAGCATAGTGAGAGCTGAAAACAAGTTGATGTGAATTTAAAACTGAACAAGTAAGATGTAACGGTAGCTGTAGATTTTTTTTTTGATTGACTAAGTATGTTGTTAAAGTGATTGGTGTGGCCTTAAATGAAGGTTCCTTAGTTTTATATATCAAGTTCAGTGACTTGTGCATTGATATTCACACAGAGTATAAGTCCTGCATGGTCACGTGTAAAATTTGGTGAGTTGGTTAATGCAGTTACAACAGTGACTTAAGGGGTTCCAATAATCCCCATAGGTTCTGTTTGGAACAGGTGGAGGAGGAGGATCGGAGGGGGAACTGGTTGACCCTGGTTTACGTGGAAAAATGGCCGTTATATGGAAGTAATAGAAACAGTAGTAGTGATGTTGTGGTGACACTGTACAGTATCTTCATTTGCATTTGCAACTGTATGTATTTGACAGAAAAAGAATGAATCTGGTACGTCACAAGCACTGACGCAGCAAAAGGAGAAGGAATCTCAGTTTCTTGAACAGCTGTTGGATCCGAGCAAGATCGGCGATTATCAGTTGCCAATAACAATTAACGCTGAGCTTCGTAGATACCAGCAAGTATGTTGCACTTAACTTACAGTGTAGCTATTGGTGCCGGTGCATCCTTGGACTAAAGTCCTAGTGCTATACAAATGCACTATTATTATTATTAAAATTTATTATTATTATTATTCTTATTTATGCACTGCTATGAATTCCTGCCACTACTTTGTCACTGTTGGTTGGTTGGCGAAGGATGTTTGACCATGGAAAACTAATGCTGCTTATTTTGAAAGGTTATCTTCTGCAACAAATGGACATACATACATACATATTCGTTTATTAAGGTGTCTGACAAACTGCAGCAACCTGACATACTGAAAAGAGAAAAAGTAATTCATGCAAGTCAGTAAGAGTCTTTAAAAAGTTGTCTAATCATAAAATTAGAGTACGTGAATTGAGTCTGCAGGATAGTAAGAAGTCATGTCGCGCAATGCATGGCAGTTAGTTCGACGGTCAGGAAGCAGTGGCTGCAGAACGTGGCCACTGACGTACTGGACCCGGTGGAAAAGCTGGTCATCAGAGTCTTCGACCAGTTGGATAGCCGTCGGCTCGTCCACACGACGGTAACTGGCACGCACACCACGGCATAGAAATCCCTCAATGTTTGTGGCCGTGGTGAACCCCCACTAGGCGCTGGCAGCATACAGCAACCTGGCGTCGACGACAGCTCGGTAGACTGTCTTCAGCGCTGTGTCACACAGTCCGTGCGCACGTAGCAGTCTCAGAGCGTGCAGAGTCTGTGCACAGCATGGTTATAAGTTATCTTATAACCATGGTGCACAACTGATGACGTTCTACATGTGGTCAGCGACGGACAGACGGCTGGAGACTGTGACTCCGAGTATCTTCAATGAAGACACTTAGACGATGTCAGGTTGTGGAGGCGGTGGTGGAGCGACGTGGCGAGTTGTTCTGCTGCTGGCAAATAGTATCTCCGCACACTTTTTAGCGGTTAAGTTAAAGAGTATTAAGGCGGGACCACGCCTCCACATTGTCAATCTCTGCCATTCTACTGTGAGCATTTACAACCGGGATAATAATATACGTATCATCTGCGTACTTGCATACTTGGAGGAAGAAACACCAAAGATTCACCGAGCTAACCCAGGTGAACCTTGGTTAGCTTGGTGAATCTGGGTTAATCAGTAAGCCAGGTGAACCTTGGTCAGCCAGGTGAACCTGGGTTAGTTTGTTATCTTTGGTTGGTTCGTTCGTTCGTTCGTTATTGCGGGCAGGGGTCCAGCCTACTCTGGACCCCAGCACTGAGACCTTTTATGTTGGTCCAATGCGCCAGCCCAGGGAGAGGAGGGGAATTGGTAGGTGTTGGTTGATTGATTGGAATTTAATGGCACTTTCAACACAGCTTAGGTTATTGCAACTTTGAAGTAATAGTTTACTGTGAAAAATTATATTTTACTAAATGGAAGTTTGAATAGAGTAGTTCAGAGTTAGTAAAAAAGGACTTAATGTCAAGGGGGCCTATTAATTGTGTTAGTAGGTTGTACGTAGGTAAAATTGGCTGGTGAATTATAGCTTAACATTTTAAATTTATATTTCATATTAAAGAATTACAATTAATCATACAAATTGACGTTGTTGGTGAAGTCTGTAGTATTTTTTGCTGGAAGAATGATTGAAGATACCTTTAATGTTAGTGTGAGAATATTATTGATGTCATGTTTGGTTATAAGAGGTACATTATGTCGGTATGTGTTTGATGGAAAGCAGTGGATGACAGTATTGCATTCTGGAGGATCTTGTGTTATCAGTGAGATAAGAAAGGGTTAGACCAGCTTGACCATTATGTTGTCTGATACGAGATCACATCTTTGTTGATGTTAGGGGCAAAGGGTGGATTGGGGAGGAATTGTGTGACAAATTTGGTGAGGTTTGTACATGAAAAAATTGCGGTTAAAAGAGTGATGATGGTGGGCGGGTGGTGGTGATGGTCATTTTCTTGTGTATGACCTGGTCCACTGTGGAGTGTCACTGGTTAATCACAGACTGAGAATGCAGTGTTTACGTTATACATAGTTTATAAACAGAAACAGCTTTATTAGGCAGTGGTTTCTTAGAAGATTTTACTATATTTACGATTCTGAATAATGTGGGGGACATATTTTATGGAACACATATGTCGCAAGTGCACGTGTGAACTACCATTGTAAAATTTTGCAAAGTGTGATTTCTTATGGTTATGTTTAAATATAGTAAAACAACTTTTGAGATATTGTTTGCAGTATTATTATGTTATGATCAGCGATGTAGAATTGAATGTTATATCATTTTATGCCAGTCATTGTGACTATTTTTCATGACAGAAATGTTAAAAATAGACTACAAGTAAGTCTTGCTAACAATGCAGGATGGAGTGAACTGGCTGGCATTTCTTGCACGCTACCAGCTGCATGGCATTCTTTGTGATGACATGGGTCTCGGCAAAACATTGCAGGCGCTGTGCATACTTGCCAGTGATCATTATCAACGTGCTCAAACATATCAGGTGTGGCTTCTATGCTTGCTATACAGTCATAGACTTCACCTGTTTAATGCTGAGTTAGTCACTGTTTACAATATTGTTACACAAATCTTTTTTAGCTTATCCGACGAAAAATCTACTGAAAACGTCCTCAAATCATGGAAATATATCCAAATCCAATGATGCTGTCAGAATTTTCACGATAAATCTGCATCATTGCCATTTCTGTGGCTTCATGTGGGTCCTGGGACAGTAAGTAAGTGGGTAAGTGTCTAAGTAAGTAAGTGACAAGTTTATGAAGCACAGAAACCAGAAAAGGCCCTCTCCGTTTGCAGACCGGAGGTCATAGGAGGCGATCAAGGCTGGTTTTATTTTTAGGGTTCATTGTATGTTGTAGTATATTTTGTTACGGGTGCATGTTTGCTTTGTTGCATTTGTTTTATTTTTCACTACTTTGCCAAGAGATTGGCTGGAAAGAATGACTCCGAAATGACTTATTTTTAGTCAGTTGGGACGTAAAACCTTAACTCAGTCAATGAATCACGCCGTTTCTGTGCATGTGCAGTGAAAATGCGGCCAAAAATCATGGGAAAAGTTGTGCAATTACCAAAATAGCAATCTTTTGAAATCAATGCTGCTAAGAAAGGTGATAATGTCAGATTTCTTAACGGAAATACTGTTATTTTACTTGTGCAACGAAAATGGTCAAAAACACAAGAAAATATATCTTAATGAAATATCCACTCTTTCAGGAAAATGAAATATCCACTCTTTCAGGAAATTGGATCGTGGCAAAATTGAACATTTGTGTCAAAATTTTGACTGGAAGTTCAAACTAGCCTTTTCTGTGCATGCACAATGAAAGCATGTCCCAAAATATGTAGCTTCATTGCGAAATTTTTAATTTATACTTGAAATTGATGCTGCTGAGAAAGATGACCATATTGGATGTTGGACTGGAATTATAAATAACAGCATTTTTGCACATACTCAAGGAAAACATAGTCAAAGCACAAGAAAATGTATCTTAATTGACAAAATATACGGGTCTTTTATGAAATTGGGGTTGTCGAATTGAATGATAGTGTCAGAATTTTGACAGAAAGCTCACACAGGAGCATGTGTGCAGTGGCAGTGTGGCTAAAATTGGCCGAAATGTTGCGAAATAGCCACAATTTCAACTCTTTTACGTGTCGTCGACATTGTTGAGAACGCTCATGATAGCAGATTTCAGAGCTGAAGTGGAAATAGAAAAAAGTACCATTTCTGCACATGCATAATGAAAAGATGGTTAAAATACTAGAATTATATCTTAATCATTAAAATATCGCACCATTTCTGCTCATGCACAGTGAAACTGCAATAAAATCATATGAGATGTTGTCAAATCACCCAGATTTTAGTCCTTCTAAATTATTGGAACTGTAGAATGACATATAGTGTTAACAGCAACAGATCAAAAAACTGCAAAATCAAAAGTCGTATAAAGGTGATATTACTCAGCATCACATTGACATTTAAATGATGTGATGATGGATAAGGTCACCTTTTTATCATCATCGTCGTCATTTTATCTTTTTTCTTGTAAACGTCATTGTGCATTATTGTTGTGTAATGGTGAATGTGACTACTTGTTAGGAGCTTGGTCAGGCCGACTGTCGCCCACTGCCGTCCATTGTCATCTGTCCACCAACAGTAACTGGTCATTGGTTGTATGAGATTGACAAGTTCGTTGGTCGTGAGTACCTCGACCCACTGCATTACATTGGCACGCCGATGGACAGGCAGAGGTTTCTGTTATGTCGTTATGTTGTTCTGTGTAAATCCACTGTTGTTATGTTGATGTGGCACATTCCACCTATCTAACTCAAACTTTTAGTTTTATCACATGCTCTGTTGTAACCACCACAGTGAGTATTGATGTATTTACCCACGCCGGCTGTATAGCCGCTGGCGTGGGTATGTTGTTCAGTCACGTCTGTCTGTTTGTCCATGCTCCAAAAGGAAACAGCTTGAGCTATCAACACCAAACTTGGCACACATATACTCTGTAGTAGTTGCTCATCATGCATTGACTCAGAGGTCAAAAGGTGAAAGGTCAAGGTCACACGGTTATAAAAACCGTCACAGTCACACGCTTGCTAGTGATGCGTGCTGCTACGGCCGTTTGCTACTGCTGCCGGCGTGGGTCTGCATGTCGATACGACTGCTTATGTTTTCTAGTTTAACTATATTTTAACTATATTCTTCAACTCCCAGAATGTCAGTCAGCGTATGCATGCCACCATTATTAGACCTTGTGCGTATGACTGTTCTGTTAATCTTCACTTACAACAAATTTCCTTTTTTATATTGTGTACTGTATTTAACAGTTGCAGTTTGTCAGCTGTTTAATAAACCAGTGATTGATTGATTTATTTATTTATTGGTTTATTTATTGATTGATTTATTGATCTCCATTTGATGGCCATTTTTCTGGGTTAGCCAATTTGTTGTCTTCTTTCACTTGTTCTAGAAAAGAACCTTTTGGGGTGTAAGTGGCAACAGTTTGTTTTACAGGCTGAATGCTCTTCCTGTCACCCAACCAACACTGTCAAAGCACTGAAGAGAAAAAGCACTGACCCCAACCAGTGGTTGGCTTCATCTTTTTTATCCACCAGTGGACTCGTGAAGGTAGAGAAATTGCTCCCTACTAGTACTACGTGTTATTTCCTGATCTGTGTGAATATACAGTCGATGTGTTGAGATGTGGTACATGGCACACATTGTAAAACTGTTGTGATTAATGGCAGATGATGCGGTGCAGTGACTTTTTGAATGTCTTTCTTGCTTGCAGGCTGCAGAAACAGCTCGACAAACACAACGTTGTCCTGGCGTCTTATGATGTTGTGCGAAACGACATCGATTTCTTTTCGTGAGTATTTTGAAACAGCTTATGCGCACACACCCACACACTATTTTTTGTTACACTGGCCGCATTTAGCAATAAGTGTAATGTAATCTGTCTGTCTGTCAGTCTGTCCGTCCCATCTTGTCTAACCTTAGTAGAGTGCACAGCGAGCACATTTTTCTAACCTTAAGAGCGTGTGGCACATACTCAGCATGAGTCACCAGCACATGACATGGCCAGCGTATATTTCTGTCCGAATACTACTAGGACGGGCGTACTTGTTTTATGAGCCTTCTTTTCCAGAATTACTCTAGGTTGGGCAGGGTCCCCCATAAGAATATTGGGGGATAATTGGAGCAAAAATTCAGTCCAGATACCTTCCCGGTCTCCCAATGAGCAGTAACAGAGCACTGAAGGAAATTCAGAGCACCCACTAGCCTTGTCCTTCCTTGATCCACTGAAGGAAGGACACCCACTAGCCTTGTCCTTCCTTGATCCACTGAAGTAAGGCCACATGCTTTATGCCATGCTGTACGACGTTAGTATCCACTTAAATGCTCATACTATGTATGCACAAGAATTAATAGTGTTAATAATAATTGATAGCCAATTAATTACATCTTATTCTTTTATTTGGTGTGTAGCCAACCATTTTTAGGTCGACTCCTGCGAGTCGACCTAATAAAGTGGGTCTCCGATGTCCGTCTGCCTGTCCGTACGTCCGTCCGTCCGTCCACAAAACGTTTCTTCGATTTCAATTAAATTTGGTATGTAGGTAGATGTCGATGAGTGATGCATGACGGTATACAGTATAACCCGATCCAAGGTCAAGGTCACGAGCCCTAGAAAGTTGGGAAATTCAGCATTTTCAAAGGCTATCTCTCTCCCTCATTTATAATGGGGGCTGGCAAGTGACCACGGATTCTTAAATTAGGGCACAATACTCCCGGTTTTTTATTTTTTTGTCCTAGTTTTTGTGTCACGTGACTTTGAAGTTGGCAGTAAGTAGGAGTCGACCACCATTCCTGTACGGGGCTAATTTATTTCATGGTGTAATCCAGGTTGATAATAAATTAGCAATACAGTACACTAGCAATAATAACATGGTGTACATTTGTGAAATTTGAGATTTGGTCTTGCTGTCTGCCAATTAAATAGAGTAGTCTTTTAGTAAACGTGTTGAGAGAAATGCATGGACACATGCTGCAGTAATACTGGGTAACTGTAGGTTTATACTGTGATAGGTGTGAAGCTGACATGACCAGAATATTCCAACTGTCACAGTCTTATATAGCCGTTGATAAGAACACCATTTATTAACATCATATTCACCAAAAAAAAGTTTCAGATTAGTTGCTTAACTAACTTTTGTCTTTTTGTCCAGGTGTATTAACTGTATGTTATTGGCAGAATAACTCCGTGTAATAGAACAATTTTTGCAAATGCATTATGTTTTAGGGCTGTCAGTCCACTGCGTTCATCTGTTTGTTTATCCAGATAGATGTCATTACTACAATATCTCATGAACAGCTTGAGCAATCTCGATGAAACTTACGGAGAATATTCAGTTATTTACTAGCTTTTACTAGTGACCTGATTAGAATCTAAAGGTCAAAGGTCAAGGTCACAGCAGGTCATCGAGGTGGCAGAGTAATCCACATCGACGCTGGGGTCATCTTCGAATTGTTCTTTTAGTTGTTTCAAATACTGATCATTTGCTGTATTCAAATGATGTGTGTTTCCAGTCAGATTCAATGGAATTACTGCATTCTTGATGAAGGCCACGTGATCAAAAACAGCAAAACAAAAGTAAGCCTATATACTGTGCTTGCTTTGCAGATTTTGTGATGATATTTTTGGAGAATTTACATTAAGTTATTTGTAATTGTTTAAAGGTTTTATTTTAGCTGTTAGATATTAAGGTATTTTATACATTAGATTTTTAGGTGTTTTTTGTTTGCTTCACTAGCAATGTTGTGTGCAGTGTACCATGCAATGTGTGGCAGCTTAAGTGGGAAGTTTGATAGTTTAGTTTCACAGGTTTTGTTGTTGTATACCCATGGTTCTGTTTAATTCTTTATATAAGACCCATTTAAAGACATCTAGTGACTTGAGTAGTTTGGATGCACAAGAAGACATTTTATGCTTTCAACACCTGACATCAATACTCACGGTGGTGGTTACAACACCTAAGGCATTATCTTTGTAGGCTGTCTGTCCATCGGAGGTCAGAGATGAAACATCAAGGTCACAGCAGGCCATAGAGGTGGAGAAGGCCTCCACGTTGATGCTGGGGCATCCAATTCCATTTTCTAGTTGTATTTTGACGTTACTGCATTGTATTAGTTGTAATTCATGTTACATTTTCTGAGTTGAAAATGCAGCTAACACCAACAATCAGTTGGTTTGCCGGTTGTTTGGTTTTAGTCGGAAGTTACTGAGCCATCATCTGGTAATATGAGGATGTATGCTGTGCTTGCAGTTGTCGAAGGCTGTTAAGCAGTTAAGCTGCAATCATCGGCTTGTGATGACTGGAACTCCCATACAGAACAACATACTGGAGCTGTGGTCATTGTTCGACTTTCTGATGCCTGGATTCCTTGGCTCTGAGCGAGAATTTCAAGCTGCCTATGGTCGTCCGATACTTCAAAGCCGTGATTCAAAATGCTCTGCTAAAGACAGGGAGGCTGGTACGTGACTTGTGTTGTGGCATCAGTAATGAGAATCTAGTACATTTAGGAACTGATAAAAATGTAACAAGTTTCCAAAGTAATTTAGCAAAAGGCTGCATCGCCGACGTGTCACCTCTCGTGGCTGCAAA
>Ga0209780_1000915_pt1 | contig 17946 bp, 17 predicted proteins | sample WorMetexBAHAMAS2_FD_187384 | JGI IMG/M metagenome (GOLD analysis project Ga0209780, IMG submission 187384) | Marine gutless worms symbiont microbial communities from Max Planck institute for Marine Microbiology, Germany - Inanidrilus exumae... | ecosystem: Host-associated > Annelida > Digestive...
ATTCAAGACTTCATGCGCAGTACTTGCCAATTTATCGTCTAATTTGTTAAACGAAGTAGGTTTGTCTCTTTTTCGGTATTTTGAAGTAGGCCTACGTGTGTGCGATATCGTCGTTAACAAGTACGTTCGCTATCTCATCTCCTGATGAGTTTTTGTCTAGTGGTATGCAGGCCTTAAACGCAACAGGACGCCAGGTAACTAGCGTGGAACTTAAGAAAGTTATGAGTACAGCATTGACTTATACTCTCGCATGCTCAATTTTGTCCTGTACATTTTCAATCATCTCAACAGTGAACACGTATAGGTTCACTCACTCGTGCCAAATTTCTTTCTTGCTGTTTGGTGAAAGGGGGAGCCCGAAATAAAAAATGTGGGACATTTAGCCTGATTTATGACATTTAGGCTAGCTATCCTGCCGGTTTTGCAGCGACTCAACGATGTTTTCGATTTCTAGTTTACTTACTTTCTGTCAGCGAAAGTAGTAAGTTACGGAAGTAATAAAAGTCAACAATAACAAAAACAGTGTTGCTTTGTTTTTTAATACCTAAATTCGTTGAAAATTTCACCGATGGCTGAAGGGAAGTATGTAAATTATTCTTATACATATCATGACATATGTTACTTGTATATAGTAGGCTTTTTGGGACATTTACTTGTCAGTAATACTGTTACAACCGTTGACCGACGCAACAGGCCGGTGGTAATTACTGAAGGCTACCGAAGGCTAGTCCATTAGTTACATGCCAAGATTAGTTGGATTACATATTTCATCATCAGTACTTTACTGACATTAAAAACATCTTCAATCATACACCCAGTCAAAATATACCAAATTTCATTAAAAAATCAACTTATATGAACAACTGTAATTTCTAAACATAAACCTTACACAAATTATAGTATATTTTCCAAGAATAATAATGTACTTAATCTCAATTGACTTATTTAATCTAAATCTGCTATTATTGTTATATTTATCTTTTCAATTATCTCAAGAATTAATACTCATTAAATGTTAATGTTTGTAATATAATTCTACCTTAAAGACGCAATATGACCTACATTGTGTTGAAAGCACCATTAAATGTGTTGACAATAATTTACCGAAAGCTATCGAAGGCTACCACGGTAGCCTTTGGTATTTACCACTGGCGACGCAACAGATTCAGTACAAAGGTTTTGTGTATATTTTCTGGCACAATCGTGTCACGCTTAATTTGGCTAGTATGTACCGGGTGGGCCAAAAAAGTGATACCTCTCGTACAATGTAATATATGTACGAGCAGTATCACTTTTTTGGCCCATTCTGTAGATTATTTGGCACATGCTATCTATCTGTATCGGAGGGTACAGTAGGGTGAATATGGTAAGGATTAGTGTTAATGTAAGGGTTAGGCCAGGTTTTAGTTTCAGGGTTCAATTACTGTTTGATTGAAAGTGCGCCTAATAATCTACACGTGCCCCTTTAGTTTTTATGAAGTGCTTTATCAAGAACATTTTGATACTTTTCTGTAGCTTCATATACACATGCACCATGCATTGTTGTTTGTTATCGGTGTTGATAGTTACTGAAGGCTACCGAAAGCAGACATATTTCTGGTTATCATTATGAAGGAGCCGTGCCACACACCACATTCATTTTCAAGTGCATTATGCATTACACGAGCCTGGTGTTAAATGTTGTCTGAGTTGTTCACTAACTAATATACGTTCTCCTTAATAAGTCTGGGTATGTCCGTGCGCACAAGGCGTAGAGTTTCATTGTTTGTATGAAATTTAGACCCATGCAGTGTAACCTGTACAGTTCATAGTTGCCCATGTCCGTGTAAGCCGTGGTGTGTGATGCTGTTAGTTCATCAACTTATGACTATAGTATCTCTGGTAAGACTTTATAGCAGGACTGGTCTGCTGCTGCATGCCACTTGCATCGATGCTACATGTATGCCAACAAGTCAGTGTTCGCACTGTTCGGTGCTTCTGGTGCAGGCTGCCAGTTGACAGAACAGTGGTTTCATACTCAGATGATGCCCCATAAAGCAGCGGCACGAAGTGATTCCGATTTGGCGATTGAACTAAGCGACTTGTTTTCGGTAGATTTTGATAGTTTTCAGCAGCGATCGATAGCTTTCGGTTATTATCAGCACATTTTGTCATTGCTGATCACCATAAGCATGCCATGATGCCTGTAGCGATGTATCCTTAGGACACTGTGATGTATTTATCCAGTTCCATGCTAATGGCTGTCTCTGTAAAAGGTACATATAACTGATTTATTTTGTGAAATTCCTTGTCTCATTTAAGCAAAATCTGTTTGAATTTCAAGCAGATTTTGCTGTAAATTTTAATGTGTGTTATTTCCAGAATAACTCTTGTTTACACCTTTAACGTTTAAAATCTTTAGTGATGGCACGATATGGCCGTGGGGGAATGATGGATTCATTACGATATACGATACTGCAGTACACAAAATATCGCGATACGATACGATATGATATGATATGGCCCAATAACGTTTAGCCATATTTTACTGTGTACACAAGTAGGCCTATGGTCAACAGTCACAGATTAATGTAGCATATTTGAATGCCGTCGATGACCTTCGACAGTGTTTGAACACGGGAATGGGACGGTATCAAAAATCTAGTATTGATAGATTTCAGTAGCATTCAAGTTGACGACAAACACCGTCGAGTCGACAATGTTCGAACGTTGTCCCCTGTGTTCACATGCATGCGAACGTGGGGATGGTCCCATTTTTCTACTCTTTGCACCGAATATAAGATCCCATAGTCAACAACCAGTGTACCCACTTTTTATTGGTAAGAAATAGCACTGTCATTGCGATGGGCATTGAAAGGTTTTGATGGAGATTGAATGTTGTAGTGTGGATGATCTGTCAACTGCGATCTTGCGCAGTAAAGAGAGGCCAAACCGATTACTTGTAGAAGAGACCATCAATGAAGACAACTCGGTTGTCTCACTTTCTCAGGTTACTGCAGTGCTGTATTTAGAGATGGGTTTTGTTTTTTGGTTATTGTGTTTTGTTATGGTCACCCATTAAGGTTCAGTGAGAGTGTCAGACAGAGCATTTCTAATATTTCTTTATTTCTTTCTTTGATGTCTGTCAACTGATAATCTTGAAACATTTCCAGCATGATGTTACTGTAGCTGAAATAATTATTTTGCTATGTTGGTTTGGTTTCCTTGAAGTGCCCCCAAAATTACTGAGGAGCAAAAAAGCAAATTTCACAACTTTTTGTGCTGAGCCACAGTGTAATATATGTCTATTGTTCCACGTTGCCCAGTGGCATGTAGCATGTCAAAAATAATATAATCAAGCAGTGACTGTTGCTCTATGTACCCGTAGCAACCAAATTTTATAGTGATTAGCCAAAAATAATGGAGGAGCTTGCTAGTTTGGAAGAGTGATTCAGTGATTCTGCTTGTGCTCTCAGCTGCATTGAGGTGCATCAGTTGTTATTATTATTGTAGCATGCCATCTGTCAGGATGATTTATGGTGTAATTCTGGTGCAATATGAATGCTGTATTTTATCACTGTTTTCACTGTACCTTATGCAATATTTTCATTCATGAATTGATTTCATCTTATGCATTTTCTTTACAGACTAGAGTGGACAGTGCAAACATATGACACGTTCTTCATTTACCAGTGAACTTTACGTTGCATGTAATTTCATCTGGCGTGCATCACTTTATTTTGTAGCTCCTGTTGTTGATGCTGGCAGGCCAAGATGGATGAGTTGCAGTTGTTTCGAGGTGATTCAGTGCTGCTGAAAGGTAAACGTAGGCGTGAAACGGTCTGCATTGTATTGTCCGACGACACTGCACCTGATGACAAGATTCGTATCAATCGCTGTGTGCGCAATAACCTGCGTATTAGGCTTGGAGACATTGTGAGGTGACTGCTGCAATGTTGTTATTGCCTGTTTCTTGTGATTAACTAGTAATTTAGCTGGAAGATAATGATATGCTGGGGTAATTGCATGACTGTTTTGTGAAATCTCACGTAGAATACACAGACCCACTTTTGGCCATAATTTGATGGGAAAATTAAAGGTCACATGTATATAATGCACCTGTACTTTCAGTCGTGATATACCCTTTGAATAAGCAGGTTAATACTTGTTCAGTTGCAATGATGGTCCAATGGTGGTCACAATAGCCAATACCACCACAGTTTTTATCATGACAGTTTGTCTCTCTATGGGTCTCCTGACAGAATATTATTAGCCACAATCATATGTTGGAGTCTCGCCTGTAAAGTGGTCCTTTGCGGCAGTTGTAATTTGATCTCTGTGTGCTATCAGCCATCAACTGAGTCAGTGATGTAAGTGGACCTTCAGTGTGAAGGTTGGTGTTATTTTTCATTATGGGGGAGGAAGTTGGAGGCTCATTAGTTGACATGTATAATACACACGCCCTCTTTGAGAAGGGTAAAAACGGTCAAAATTATGCTGGAAATTCTACGGTATTATACATTATACTTATAGAATGTTATTCAAGTTCTCTTGTGATGATGTCATTTCAATTGCCTAAAGGCGCATGATTTTTATTCGGTGTGGTATCAAATAAACCAAAGAGTTTAGCAAGTGCTGGATAAGCGACTGGGTCATATTACATTGAAAATGCCTATTCATGCCCAGAAGGCGAGTTATTACTAGGGTTGGGCCATTTTCAAGGTCATGTGGATTTCAAACTAGTTGTAACGACTTTAGTTTGTGTAAAACTGGTAATTAATTTATGGCAAAATTTTCACCTCCAGAGAAAAGTTATTGCAAGAGGCAACTGGTATAGAGATACACATGATGACGTACACATGATGAAGATGATGAAACTTTATTAAATAGATTTGACATAAACATGGTGATAATGATGACAATATTTTGTTGAGTAGTTTTTTGACTTAAACATGATGTTAATGATAATGATGATTAGTGTTGTTACGACCACCGAACTTTCACCACCATCGTGGTGGTTGGCTACCACCGAACCAACACCACCATTACACATTATATTTACAGTGTTCTCGGTGGTCTTTCTGGGTGCTGTTTCCTGCAAAATGCCTCCCTCACTTCTGCAGAGCAAAGATAGTCATCTAAATGCCACGTCATTTGATCCAGTGGCCTGAACGCATGGCCACACCGCCCGCCATTCCCCGCGTGTCCGCATCCCCACTCGCAAACCACAGGACTGCCGGGACAGCAGGTACAGTCTAGGCACTGTGCTTAGTGAGACCGTCACTAGCACATTCCAGGACAGCCGGAATGATCTGGAAGCCGCGACGTCCACCTGTTTCCGATTAACAGCCCTAGCCTTGACACCGCCCCTAGCCTTGACACCGCCCCATAGACCCATATTCGTCACCGACACCATGGTGGCATGTCAAAAGAAACACCGCCACCGACCGAGTTGTAAATTTTTGCCACCGTAACAACACCAATGATGATGACAGTCGATATGCACCAGAAGTGCGAGCATTTTGGTCTTGGTCTTGGCCTTGAGAGCTAAGGTCTTGGACTTGGTCTTGGTCTTGCCACTGCTGGTCTTGACTGGTATATTTATCGTGCAATTTGAGGAACAGGCAAACTGTAACAGTGGCACTATGACAGATGAGTGCAGTAATTCAGTTGCATATTATACTGCAATGTACAGAGGCATTTTTGTTTGTGTATTTGTTTGGCTTTCACAGTGTACAAGCTTGTTCGGATATGAAGTATGGAAGACGTATTCATATTTTGCCCATCGATGACACCGTGGAAGGGCTTACTGGGTAATTTTATTTTCATTGCTATTTTTGTCGTATTTTATTGCTAAAATGGGTCCTGACGTCAGGCAGAGTGCTGTATCTGTATCTGTAGGAGTCTGCTGGTGGCTTGAGAAAAGATGCGGAGGTCAATGGGTGCTTGTCCTTTGTTGGCTTTAGCAATTTGAGTATCTTTCAATGCTGTAACACTTTTTGTTCGGAGATGGAAAGGGCATGTTATGTGCAAAAAGTCTTTCTTTGTTATTGTGATGGTTCTCTTTCAGAGGACTTGACACAGAGTGGAGTAAGTCTAGAAGGCCAGTTACACAAAACAGTGTATAATGTGAAAATTTACTGGCATTTATCTGTTTGTTCTTTTCTTACATTTTTCGCATTCGGTTTGTTTATTGCATGATTTCATTTGTTGTCTCACAAACCTTTCTTTCCATCAGTTTGTTACAGTATTGACTCTCTGTTGTCTGTAGTAATTATGCAGATGATACAAATGTTGCTACAGAAATTTGTTTGAGGTTTACTTAAAGCCGTACTTTCTGGAGGCATACCGGCCAGTACACAAGGGCGATATATTTCTGATACGTGGAGGTATGCGTGCAGTGGAGTTCAAAGTAATTGAGACTGATCCGCCTCCGTACTGCATTGTTGCTCCAGACACTGTGATCCATTGTGAAGGAGAGCCCGTCAAACGCGAGGCGAGTCTACATTAATTCACTGCCGATGTGTTGAGTATGTTGAAGTCTGGTGGTCTATTGTGAATGATTAATCTAAAACTTTGTCTTCTGTAATGTACAGTTTAATAAATATACTTCTTAACGTTATATATTATATATGAGTTTGTGTTTGTCATAAGTTATTTTCTAGTTATTTTTCTGCGCTACTGGTCGGAAATTGAAGTCGGGGGACAATTAACGCAGGTTTGTATGTCACTCCTGGTTGAAGCAAAGGTTACTGGCATGCAGGTGATCTGACATGCTCTTTTATGCTCTTTTGAAGCTTGCAAAAGCCTCAGTGATTTTAACCCATTGGGGGATGTGGAGTAGCACAATGGGCCTGTCGGAGGCCTCAGTACAGATGGCAACATCTCCCCACAAAGAAGAAAGAAAGAAGACAGCAGGTAGTGTGTGTATCTGCCAGCGTTCCACCCTAATTGCTTTTACTCTCTGCAGTTGGCTGTACATAGAGAAGGTTAGGGAGCGTCCATATATTCGGTAGGCTTAAACAGTCTGCTGGAGTCTGTCTGTTCTGCTGTTCAACACAGACCGACATGTTTACACTCCTGCTATCTTGCCAAAATACCCACAACACATGCAGAAATGGGCAACAGCTTAGCCAGTCATTGATAGTTGATTCTGTGACGAGGATGAATGGGTGTTGCAGTTCCACTGTTACCCTGCACGATCTTGTTGTTGTCATATGCAGCATTAATTCAACATTATCAGCTTACATGAGATGCTCATTAATCACAGAAATATAGCATAGAGGTTTCTGAATGTGCATATGTGATGTCAGGAGGAGGAGAATGCTTTGAATGAAGTTGGTTACGACGATATCGGTGGATGTCGTAAGCAGTTGGCTCAGATCAAAGAGATGGTTGAACTTCCGCTGCGACATCCTCAGCTCTTCAAAGCTATCGGTGTCAAGGTTATTAATGTCGTTGACTAGTGACTACAGAGTTTGGCTGATGATTTTACTAATTTTGTGTAACATACAGCACACTGTTGAACAAACACCCCACACATGCCATTTTGACAGCCAGGTGAAATTGGCTTATGTAGTTGCCCGTGTCTTTGTTCCTCCACTGATTCCAAAAGTGAATCTTTAGAAGTAATTGATACAGGTTTTTGGCAACTTTGCAGGCCTGATGGTCTTTCAATATAGCAACCAACAGCATCAAAATACTAACAGAAACCCCCAGAACACTGAAAGGAAACTACTGAGCATAAAAGGATGCATTTGATTCCTTACGCTTTTAATGGTTAAGGCATTAAACTCACAACACAGTTAATGCAAGATAGCAAGGAGAAAGGTAAGGTGTATTCTGTTTCCAGACTGTTATTGTACAAGGTGACAAACCTGGCTTTAGTTTTTAATGTTTGCTTTGTGTCATTATTTTTAGATTTATTGATCCATGTCTGGTTTTGTCGTGTTACTTTTCGTTTCTTCAATTATTGGTTGCAAATAACATCACCGAAATGACCATTTTGTAGTGAGTTGGACGATTAACCTTAATGCAGTCATTCATAACTCATTCGTAACAAATGTAGCCTCATGGCTACAACACACCAATAAAAGTTACTTACTTACTTTTTTGTAGCAACGAGAGACAGAATTTGATTTGCTACCTGAAGCTATATTGGAGGCCTCATTGACCTAGTCACCTGTATTGCTCTTGTGCACAGTTGCTGTCATTGGATGAAGGTGTATGGTTGTTTTTCAGCCTCCGCGAGGCATTCTACTCTATGGTCCACCGGGCACTGGTAAAACTCTCATCGCTCGAGCAGTTGCCAACGAAACTGGGGCATTCTTTTTCCTGATCAATGGGCCGGAGATAATGAGCAAGCTCGCTGGAGAGTCTGAAAGTAACCTGAGGAAGGCATTTGAAGAAGCGGAGAAAAATGCTCCAGCTATTATCTTCATTGACGAGCTGGACGCTATTGCCCCAAAAAGAGAAAAGGTTTGTATTGCTAGCTCTGCCAAGGATGTTGTGATTTTTTGTTTGTTTCTTTGTTTGTCTCTCAGCATGGTTACTGGCAAAATCCTTGTGAACTTTCTGGAAAGTGTGTGTGCCTTTGGGACAAGGAACAGATACTTTGATTTTTCAGGGTGATGTGTAACCCACTGTGAGTTAAAACATTAAATTAGTATACATTGCAGGGTATACACGCCACAGGAAAGCCATTGTAGGAATCTGAGTATGGGATAATCGCTGACGTCACTTTAGAAATCCCACTGTGTGAGAATTGCATGGTATGGTCTGCATAGGCATGGAGATTTGCACTGCTTGTATGCTCTCATTTTGCTGCATAAATTGAGCAGCATGGAATTGAGCAATGGAACTTAGGTATTGTGACGTTTTTGAACCATTGTTGCGTCGACTCTTCAAATTCGACCTAATAAAGCCAGTCTCGAATGTCCATCCGTACGTCCTTCTTCCATGTTCAAAAGCTATCTCCTCCACTGTTTACAATGGGAGCTGGCAACTGACCAACGATTTTTAAACTAGGGCACAATATATAAATTTGATCGGGCTGGATTTTTGATATTTGTCCTAGTTTTTGTGTCATGTGACTGTGAACTTGGCAGAAACGTCAGTTGTGAAGAGTCGACCATCAGTCCCGTATGGGGCTAATATATTATATTTTTTAAAATTTGTTGTTGTCATTCTTATGTAGTGTGTGTGCTGTTGGGTTGTTGCAAATATGTTCATTTCAGTTGTAATGCACGTTTGCACTTGTATGTTATTCATCTGTTTTTAGTGCTTTAAATCACTTTGACGATTGCAGACTGAAATATCTATACCCGGTATACAGATGTGACTGTTATTATTATCATGTTACTATAATGCAAGAAGCTGTGCACTATTTGTTAAACTGTGTGTTTGTGTGTGTGACTACTGGCATAAAGGGCAACGCTTTGGAATCTTGTGGTGGATGACAGAAGGATGAAGCCAGCGAATTATTCCGTTATTAGGCTGCGGTGCTTCGGCACTGTTGTTTTTGTGACATTCGACCCATAAATGACTCATGCAGATTGTAGGCAAAGGTTCTTTTCTAGAAACAAACGGAGCAAGAAAAACAAAGATGTCCAATGAAGGTGAAACAAAGTTTACCTGGAAAATGGCCGCCGTCTACGTGGATGGTTGATTGATTAGTTAAGGTTTTACGTTCCACCTGACACAAAATAGGACGTTTAGGTTACGTACTTCCCAGCCAGTCTCTTGGCTTAAGTTGAAGTGGTGGTACGTTTATGTGTGTATGCTTGCATTAGACTCACGGTGAAGTGGAGAGACGCATTGTCTCACAGCTGCTGACTCTGATGGACGGACTGAAACAACGAACCCACGTTGTCATCATGGCGGCGACTAATCGTCCAAACAGCATCGACCCTGCGCTGAGAAGATTTGGTGGGCGTACTCTGTTAACTGCATAGTCTGTAAAATCAGCTTTGCTGTAGATGCATTTTTTGGTCAGTACAGTTGTGTCTGTTACGGTGCATTGTGACTTCATTGTTGGTTTTATATTATATTCTGAGACTTTTTGTCTCATGCCAGCATATTGAAAATGAGTGTGATACTCTTATAGAGCATTTTTATCACTCCACTGTTGTTAGTAGCAGTATCGGTTTATACATTGTGCAGGCTGCATATAAGCTAACAGCGGGAGAATATCTCTTGGATGTGATAGCACCGGGTTTTAGTGGCAACCAGTGACGTATTTTTTATTTTGTCACAATGGCATGAAATGCCGGCATAGAGGGGATAATAGGCCCTCTGATAGAAGTACAGCATTGGTTGAAAACAGGATGAATGAGACCACTGCTTGATATTTACGTGTTATGAGCTATGGCCCTATGTCTGTATGTCACAAGTTAGCATTCTATTGAAGCAGCTGAATAGATTGAGCCGGTTTTTGTCGCAGAGGTACGCTCGGCTTATCATAGGTTTGTTACAAGGGAATTCAGGTATCTTCAAAATTAAGGGTACTCCTCCTGGAGTTTAGTCCCAAACTTTGAAGTTAGCTGATTTTTCTGCTTTTTTGCCAAGTTTTGTCGATCGTCACCGGTGTTGTCAACTTATTTCAACTGACAGCCATTGCCAGTTTGTCACAATGAGCGTCCACCTTTATTTTCAACACTCTAAGCATGACGCAGTGCATCGCCTGGGTTCATGTTCGACAGCTGAGACTTGTCTGTGGTTAGGGTCGGTGATCTGAGTTCCTTCCAGTCTTTTGACACTGTTGTTTGCAAGGCCGGAAGGGCATAAGGCCTGCAAAACACTTGTGTCACTTATCCTAAGGTTTTCTTCTGGAACAAATGGAGAAAGAAAACCGAGGGAGAAGCAGATAATCCACTTTTACCTGGAAAACAGCAGTTAAGATGGAGGAGGAAATAGTGACTCCCCAGTCTTCCATTGCTGCTGTTATGCAGTCTTGTTGCAATAGCTAAGTTTTGTGTTAAAAGCTTGGGAGTCATTGCCTTTGCTGCAGAATCGTTACTGTTTCCATATCCAATATTTCCGTGTTGTTGGGAATTTAAACATTTGCTCTTTCTGTGCAGGTCGTTTTGATCGTGAAGTGGACATTGGAATTCCCGACACAACAGGTCGACTTGAGATTCTGCGCATTCATACTAAGAACATGAAACTCGCTGCCGATGTTGATCTCGAACAGGTATGTACTGTCACGCTGCGCTGTGTTCTGTTGCTTTTTTCACACCATCTTGATGCTTCTCAACACAGTATTCTGATCAGCAACAGTCAGAGCATTCTGCATATGAAAACCTTGTTCCACCGTCGTCGTTGGAGTGGCTAACCTGGAAATACCTGTAATGTAATTCGCAATATTTAGTTGAAAAAAGACTGACAAGTATTTATGTGCTGTATGTATGCAACATTTTATGACAGTGGCGCCTGAATCTTGTAATAGAATTATCAGTAGTAGTAGCAGCAGCAGCAGCACCAGCATGCCATCGTGAAATGAGCTGGTTTCCCCAGCAATTGACAAAGTGTCGTTGCTGAGGTGTCGTCAGTGGTATCAGCTGTGAAATGATTACATGCAGGTGGCACAGGAGACACATGGTCATGTCGGATCCGATCTTGCGGCTCTCTGCTCCGAGTCTGCTCTGCAGCAGATTCGCGAGAAGATGGACTTGATTGATCTCGAAGATGAAGCAATTGATGCCGAGGTCCTCAACTCACTTGCCGTCTCACAAGAGAACTTCAGGGTATGACAACATGCATACTCATTATTCATCGTATCATAGATAAAATAGCTAATAGAGCGAGTACTTTTTCTGTGCATAAAAAATTCAGCATATAACATTGAGGCTAAACACTCTAAAAGTATTTTGAAATGTCTTTAAGTATTAAACTAGGTAAAGGCTTCCCATACTCGTTACCAAGCGTTGGACCCGGAGCTGAGTCTGGTGTACAGGCAGGTGACTATAAGTCATCCACCCCACGGTAGGCTCCCATAACTTTCCGCCAGGCCTGCGGTTACATGTGCAGCTGCTGAGCATCACCGCCCCTTGGCCGGTACCAAGCCATACTGCTTGGTGACAGACGCACATAAGTGTGAAAAACTTGCCCAAGGTTGTTACACAGCTTTTGCCCCGAGTGGGATTTGAACCCCACAACCTGTTGATCGCAAGTGAAACGCTCCATTTGTTGCACCACCGCGCCACTCAAAGACACTGAATAATATACGTAAAGATAGGGAGTGTGTGAGCGAATGTTTTTCTGTTACTGGCTCACCCCGATTGTCTGGGATAAAACACCATTAATTGGGTTGTTGTTGTTGTTGCTATTTTTGTCTTTAAAGTGCATAGAAATGCTTGAAGCATCTGACCTTCGAAAGGCAGTGAGATGATGCGTACACTAGTCTAACTTTGATTGCTGGATTGTCTCAGGCCTGGGTATGGTGCTGAAATATTGAAAACACTATTGTCACTATCTGTTAAAAGTGGGAACTACATTTTGCACTGGCCTTTGTGGGATTTAATTATTTGAGTATTGTTTTTCCCCCAAGTGTGTAACCGATTCGTGTTGCATTGCTAATTACGTTGCTGCAGTGGGCCTTGAGCAAGTCCAACCCAAGTGCACTGCGCGAGACTGCCGTCGAGGTGCCGACAGTGACGTGGGAAGACATCGGAGGGTTGGAGAACGTGAAACGTGAACTGCAGGAGTTAGTCCAGTATCCGGTGGAACATCCCGACAAGTTTCTGAAGTTTGGCATGACGCCGTCGAAGGGCGTTCTGTTCTATGGGCCACCAGGCTGTGGCAAAACATTGCTTGCTAAGGCCATTGCCAATGAGTGTCAGGCCAACTTCATCTCAATAAAGGGACCAGAGCTGTTGACAATGTGGTTTGGAGAATCGGAAGCCAACGTTCGTGACATCTTTGACAAAGTAAGTTAATTGAATGGGTTGCAAATAATTTAATTATATAGAAAAAACTGCCCATTGTTTAACTAATATTATATAAGCCAAATCTGTGAAACAGAAAAAATTAAAATAAATGGTAAATTATGAGAATGAAGTACATGTGCTGTCACATTGAAATCAATGTACCAAATTTGTGTGGTGATTGGTCACACCGTTACTATGATACAATGATTTTTTTATTTTCAAAAATGGTGTCTGTTGCCAATCTTGTATTTTTAAAATTCAAAATTTTAACAGCCAATAGGGTGCAAATGGTCAGATGCATCATCATCATGACAAATTTTGTAGCGATCCCGACAACATTGCCAAGATATGGTGATATTCGATTTTCATACGGCGGCCGTTTGCCGTCTTGGATTTTTAAAAATTAGAGATATAATAGCCAATGGGTGCAGAGGGCCAATGTATGTTACCGTGCCAAATTTTGTGGCAGTTGGTCAACCCGTTGCTGAAATATAGCCGTTTGTCTATTTTTACCGTGCGATGCTATGCTAGCATAGTATATGCTGTCGTCGTGTGTCTGACCATCTGTCCAACCATATCGCTGGAATGGATGATCATCTCAGGTGCTGTCATCTTGTCACACTGACCGTCGACATATGTGTACAACATGGTGGGCGTGAGTCACTGCGTCGCACGGGTCTATCAGCGGCAGTGGAGCCTTGTTCAACATGTAGGCTGTCTGCCATGTTGGATTTGTTACGTGTTTGGACTACACACGAAGAGCACTGATGGTCTTTATCATTGTGAAAAATTTGTTTCGAATTAATGCAGTAGTTTTGATATTATGCCAGTTTTAATGTTTTGTGAGTTTATTCTGAGTAGTGGTTCTTAGTCTGTCCCGCAACCAGTCACATATTGATTGTATGGTTTGCTTTTATGGCTTTCGGGCCGGCATTTTTGAGCCAGAATATTTGTCTGTATTTTTGTTGCCAATGTCATTTGTGTTTGTGAGCGGCGGCATTTAGACCGAGACCAGCAGACAGTAAGTGTGGATGGTTATTGATGAGTGATGTACATGCGATGTGGTCACAGGCTCGTGCGGCCGCACCATGCGTGTTGTTTTTTGATGAGCTTGACTCGATTGCCAAGTCTCGTGGTGGCAGTGTTGGTGATGGTGGCGGCGCTGCGGACCGCGTCATTAACCAGCTGCTGACTGAGATGGATGGAATGAGCAGCAAGAAGAACGTCTTTATCATTGGTGCCACCAACAGGTTGGTCGCTGTCCGACTACGCACTGCGGTTTCATATATAATATATTTTGATTGACTTTTATTTAGTAGGCCCATTATTCCATATAGACTTACCGGTGCAGCGTGCTGCTGCTCCAGAATACCTCACCGAGATGTTTAAACCAGTGACTGACGATCCAGGCCGTTGTCATCTTCATTCGGTAGCTGTTTGTAACATTGTTGTACCACAAACAAATACCAAGATGTTAGACTGAAGAAGTTTTGCTGTCTATAGACCAGTCATGTGGAATTCGCTTCCAAACTCTATGTGCAACATTGAAGTGTCGCTGAACTGTGTCCGTCGACGAATAAAGACATTCTGTTGCCGCAGAGCTAGTCTACCAGGCACGCTCGTGACAGCTTTTGGCTATGAGAATGCACGAACATCAGATTTCCAAACTGAACTGAATGGAGGGTTAAGCTATTTATCTAAAGTTCTGTTTAAGAAAGCCAATGAGGTTGTTTGGAGCAGGCTTTGTGCTCTTTCTGCTGCTCGACCAACAGTGCTGCAGCATTAATAGCACTCATTTCATAAATGAAAAATCTGCCTTTCATTTTTTTACGTCAGTAAAATGTTACTGAGTTTAGACTGACATTTCTTGGCATATTAATTCAGTTATGTACCGTTGACAAGCTGTTATTTTGACTATTGTGTTTTTTTGACTTAGCAGAGATCGCCTGAATAGTGAATTCTTATGAATTAAGGGACGATCACGTTCACTGTGATGCTGAAGGCAGATTCAGAATGAAACTAGAGAGTACAAATCCCGCGAAAGCAATCGCCGAGTTTTGTGACTGTCACGTCACGTTACGATTCAGCGTGCAAGTGTAAAATGTAAACAATCGCCGGTTTATGGAGTTTTTTGACCGTTACTTCAACACCCCTCTATTGATCGTAACGAAACACGAACTTGGTCTTCCCTTTCCCCCTGGGAACCTTCCCATAAAATTTGGTACAAATCTGCCCACAATCTGTTTAGTTATCGTGGTCACAGACAGACACACAAACCAACGCCGGTGAAAACATATTCCCTCGCTTTCGCTTGGATAATAATGGAGTGATTGACATGACAAGCAGCATAAGACTGAATGTTGAAACAGGACAGTGGATGCATGTACTGTATAGAGTTTGAAGGAGAAGTAATAAGGCAGTACACAGAGCAGCATGGAAAAAGCACCGTGGTGTATGGAACCTGCTAGTGGTCAGGAAACCTACAGCAGAGAAGATGGAGATGTGTTGAATTAAGCCATTTGTTTTCATATTGTGACTGAAGCATTGTCTTTTATGTATGTGTTAGGCCGGATATCATAGATGCAGCAATACTTCGGCCTGGTCGTTTGGATCAGCTCATCTACATCCCATTGCCAGATGACAAGTCTCGTGTGGCCATTATGAAGGCCAATCTTCGCAAGTCTCCCGTTGCCAAGGTAAACCTTTCAGTTCACTATAGGTTATGTGTTGCTGGATGTGATTGCAAGTGTGCACTGCTGAATGCTATTAATGACATCATTAGCAGCAGCGGTTACTAATACTCAAGGATGTGGTCTCGGTCTTGATGTCTCGGTCTTGAGATGGTCTCGAGATGCACCATTGTCTTGTCTCGGTCTCGTCTCGACAAACAATTACAACGTCACGGTCTCGCGAGGCTGACGTCTCGGTCTTGGCTATTTTTGTCTCGTGCCCAAAACGTTATTTTGCCCAAATTTTGCAAGCCACATTAGTAAAATGAGCCAAATCAGCAGTCGCTATTATGTCAGTGTTAACAAGCATAGGGAATAGGTCAATGTATTACTTATTGACGAAAGTTTCAGGTTGATAAAGTGACATTGTGGTTCTGATGCGTTCGTTTGCGATTGTGAGTAAAATTAGTTTTAACATGTAGGCCTAGGCCAATTTTAACTTCTCGGTGACATCTCGTGACCTCGTCTTGGTCTTGTCTCGAAATTTGAACGTCTCATCTCGGCTTGTGAGGCCGACCTCACAGTCTTGGCAGGTGAAAGTCTCGGTCTCTGGCTTTAACGTCTCGTGCCCATTCCTGCTGCTGCTGCTACTACTACTACTACTACCGTTTTATGGCCACTGTGCAGGTCAGTCTCCAGTTAAGAACTGGAGGATGTTGTTGAAGTAAGGTTTTACTGCTCACATGCTGTCACTGACGCCATGTAGCTCACTTTCTAAAATAACGTTTAAAAAGTTAAAAATTGAAGAATGTTTAGTTATAAGTTATGTCGATATGTCTGTGATGTGTGCCTGCTGTGAAGGATGTTGACATCGACTACTTAGCAAAAGTGACGCACGGTTTCAGTGGCGCCGATCTCACCGAGATCTGTCAGCGTGCTTGTAAGCTGGCCATTCGTGAGTCAATTGAGATTGAAATACGTCGTGAACGTGACCGCGACGTCCACGCTGACGCCGGCGACATGGTACCTCCTCAGTCATTTCCTACCTTTTCAAAATGTATGTAGAGGGTGGGACAAAAATGTTGGCCCCATATTTTTAATCTGCTGATGTCATTAGCACTAAATGTGCGCAAAATAGTGGTATTTTTGGTATTTGATAAAGAAGAGTATGTCATGATCATCAAATTGTTACTCTCACCGAGGCAGTCGCAGCGGTGCAGTTTTCACCGGCATTTGTCTGTCTGTTTATCCACATGATATCTCAACAAATGCTGCAGTCACGAAACTTGATGTAGAAATGATCCACAATAAGTCCTGGAAACCCAGTAAGTTTAGTGTCAGAGGTCAAGGTTATGAGGCACAAAAAACAGTGCCGGCATGGTTTTATGCACTCTTGTGATTGCTGGCTTCTTCTAGTATGTACCATTATAATGTTAAATGTTCTGTGGTACACTAGCAGAATTGAGATAAGTCAGTATCATTTGCTATTTTTTAAAGTGACTCTGCTTTACGAGCAATGAATATTATTTGAAAAGAAGTTCAAATCCACTCCGAGAACACTGTTTAGCAGGAAATTCCTTCGATATTTTCTTTGCACCTCCATTGTTTTTCTTTTCTTAAGTTTTCAGTTAGAATTTTGTCATCTCTTTAGCTATTTTACCAGTGTCTTGGCTTGACATCAGTTGATATATCATACATAGAATAGTCAATCGATGGAGTATTTAATAATACTGTAAAATATTATATCCTTCTGCATTGCTGCAGTAACAGTTGCTTCTGACAACTTGTTGGTAGGTTGAATAGATGCTTTATGAACAAGGCAATCATAGATATCAGACTTTGCCCACACTGTGCTCCTACCGCCCCCTTCACGGCCGAATAGCCTGCGCCCAGAAATTTACGGAATACTATTTGCGCTTGCCTGGCATACTGAATGATCCCTTCTGCTGCAAGACGTTATTGGCGATTGAATGATCCCTTTTACAGCAAATGTGGGAGCGAAATGTGGTCGCTGCAGCGAAGATCACCAATGCTTTTGAATGGCCAGGACAACCCCTGAAAATTGCCCTTTTCTCTTGGGGATCTGCACTCCCATGTAATACATGGTTCCTTGGGCCCACACAAGTCTTCACCCAAAACAGCATCTTGACTGGTTTAGCCGTTTTTGCACAGCTCACCATAGAGTGTCCCATTAATTAGATCGCCCGTTCTGTGAACGGTCGATCTTATGTTTTGCGCATGTTTCTTTTTTTTCCCAACTTACTTTTTCCGACGTCTGCAAACCGATATTTTCAAAACTTTTCCACATGACGTGGCTTTACTCGAAAAAGAAGCGCTGCTATGCCGATTTCCTAAAAGTGCCCCCTAACAAA
>Ga0209780_1000916_pt1 | contig 17946 bp, 13 predicted proteins | sample WorMetexBAHAMAS2_FD_187384 | JGI IMG/M metagenome (GOLD analysis project Ga0209780, IMG submission 187384) | Marine gutless worms symbiont microbial communities from Max Planck institute for Marine Microbiology, Germany - Inanidrilus exumae... | ecosystem: Host-associated > Annelida > Digestive...
CCTGTGTGTTACATGGGAGGTGTATGTGTAAGTGTACTTTCTGCTGAAACTACTTGGCTTAATGTGTAACTTTAAAAGTTCAGCATCCCATGTTTTGTTAATAAAATAGAACGTTGAGTAGAACCAATGTCGCTAATTGCTTATGTCTCGGTTGGATCTGTTTGTTGACAGGTGGCTGTCAAGAACAATATCGACGTGTTCTACTTCAGCTGCATCGTTCCAATGCACGTTCTGTTTACCGAGGACGGTGAGATGGACAAGCGGGTTTTTCTGGCAACGTGGAAAGACATTCCTGTGCAAAATGAAGTACAGTACGAGATCAGCAACGTTCAGCACAATGCAGGTCTGTTTAATAATTTACTTTGCATGTATTTGTTTTTGCATTCACAGCTGACACTGTTGGAAGAGCATCCGGCCTGTAAAAGTATTGTGTTGGGGACCATCAGTTCAAGCAGTTATAGTTTTCTCTAGTACTTCCTGGAGTAGATTTTTGTTTGGCTGCACTGTTGTGTAAACTTCCTTGTTCAATGTCTTCAGAGACCATCTTAGTCTTAAACATTTCTTTCCAATGCCAGTATCGTTCTTTCAGAATTAGTCCCCGGAACTGCCACTATACGCCGCCAAGCTGCTAATATTAAAAACCATTACCACCGTTAAGATAAACAGTTTTAGCGGTTTCTACCATACTGCTAGTAACGAACAAAAGAAGGCTCTTTCCCGAGTTTGATGTTAGTTACTGCATGTCAGGTTCCCGATTATGTTCTTTCTTCCTACATGTCCGGTTCCCGACATGCAGTGACTAGAATTATATGTCCGGCTGACCGGTTCCCGACTTGTAGACACTTGCTAGTTTTATATGTAGGTGACGTAGTAAAATGTCATCTTCTCGGCATTCTGGTGTTGAAAATAAGTTTGTAACAGCACATCATACTTTGCTGATGAACAGCGTGATATTCGACACTTGCACCCCACCGAGCTGACAGTACTGGCTGTCATTCATTCACGACAATTACACTACATACTTTGACATTGGCTTGAAAATAATAGGAACCGTTCGCAAGGCAGTGTCTAAGTCAGTGACGTTGCTTCAGTGATATTGATTTGTACTGCACGTTAAATATTAACTGATTGAATAGGCCGACATTTTCTTGGTTTTGTACTGTGATTTCGTCGTTGTGGGAGGTTATAGCCTATAGGCCTAGAGAATGCATTATTTGTGGCTTTTTATATTCCAGTGTTATAACATTTACTAGTAGGTCGCTAACAAGCCGATAAGACCAGCTGCTAACCTTTAGTGGTCCAAGCAGCCGTTAACTTAGTGGCTTAACAGCTCAGACCGCTAAGCCAGCCACTAACATTTCAAGCCAGCCACCAAAGTCTTAGCAGCTGGTTCCGGGGAATATTCCAAATCCTTCGTCAATAGCCATGTTTCACAGTTTCAGGTTTTGCCTTTACACTGATTTAATCTTCCAAACTTCTGGTGGCATTAAACTTGCTAGTGTTGTTGCTGTTTCGACAGAAATGTCTTTCTTGCAGTCAAGATGATAGTTTGGTTAATGATCGTTATGAAATATTCTATGCTTATCTGCAAGCATGAATGTATTCCAGGAAAAATATTTTAAAGTTGTGGGGTGCTTCCTGTTTATAATGAACTCTGACATTTATCATTTGCAGATACCGTGTCACAGAAACTCCGCAACAATAACGTGTTCACTGTAGCCAAGCGTAATGTTGAGGGCCAGGATATGCTGTATCAGTCAATCAAACTGACCAACGGCATCTGGCTACTAGCAGAACTGAAAATTCAGCCAGGCAATCCCAATTTTACGGTATACAGTCTCTTCTTTGTTACTTCCTTCTCTGTTTAATGTTTTTGTAGCAGTTGATTTTACTTGCAGTTGCCTACGGTTCCATGTATGCTGTAGATTATATGGCCACAATATTTTGGGCATTTCAGATGTATTACACAATAACAGGGTCCATCTGAAAACTGTAGAACACTGCAGAGTTACCAACTGATTGTTTATTTCACATCTTGTATAAGTTCACTATTCTCATTCTGCAGTGTCCCGTGGTGTCCTGCAGTAGCCCTGCATAATTCTTTGGCTTTCAAACTTTACACATTAACATGTATAGCACTACATATTAGACCCTTCAGCCATTGTCACTAGCTGTTTCTCCAATTTCTTGTCACTGTATAAAAATATTTTTTTCAGCAGTAGCATTAGTTGCCAAACACTCTAGGCTAAACTAATAAAAAACAATTTTGTAACAGTAGTATGTGTGTGAATTTTATGCCATATGAGAGTTTAATGCTCGTCAAGTGATAAGTCTTGTGCTGGACTGAATTCATCTGCAGTTCACATGTTGTTCTTATTTTCAATTTTGTAGCAGCAAAGTTGACAGCTTCAGTTGCACACCGTCTTGCACTTAATGGTTATTGCTATAATCAAATTTGGCACAATTTGGAAGTAATTTTAACTTTGATTTCATTTTTGCAACAAATTTGGCTCAAACATGACAGAAATTTTTGAGATGTGATTTTGCAAGTCGAAAGAACTCAGCTGTATGGTCCGCTATCTTGACTCACTTGTATGTAAGGCTGGCATTTCACTGATAATTTACGGTACCTAATTGCAGCTTATTAATGTCCCACCTAATAGGCCAGTATTGTTCTGCTCACTGGTGTCTGTCGTCGTCTGTAACTCTGCCGGCGGACGGGCCGGCCGCGTGGGCCGGCCCGCCCGCTGGCTTGGTCAACACTCCACGGCGGGCCAGTAGTGTTACATCCCATGAGGGCGACACCTTGTTTATTCAATTGAAACTACTGTTATTATTATTGTCATTAATTATTTTGAAGTACTTCATCTTACTCCAAAGAATCAGTCCCTGTAAATTGTGATATTTACAATAATTACCACTTTTAAGGTGCCATCTGACCTAAATTGTGTTGAAAGCGCCATTAAACCACAACCTGCCAACACTTATCTCGAGATGGACCTTCTTTATATGAAGTTGTATTAATAATTATTATTATGTTAACAATGATGATAACTGTAATAATAATGCAATATTTGTATGACACCTTCAGGTCTCAGGATATAGAGGCACTAGTGACTTCAGGTTAAAACACTTCAAACAGGTGGGTTTTAGGTTCAACAAGATAGTGACAGAAGGTAGTTTTTGACTTATCAGTACTAGAACTAAACTGTCATAACATGTTTAATGCTAATGGTGATTTTGTGTGCAGTTATCTCTGAAATCGAGAGCCACCGAGGTCTATGCCGGAATCCATCAGATTTATGATGCTATCTTGCATCTGTGAATCTGCATGTTTTAAGTGTCTATTTCATGTACCCAATACTGTAGGATGATTAGCTTAGTGCACTGTTCTGCAGCAGCGACATTCCGCCATGGTTTTGTAGAATTCACCAATTCATGTTGTGTAGAAAGTTCACGGTGAAATGATTTGCCTGCACTTTGATTCACAAACAAAAGTATCTTATAAATTTCAAGTGTTAATAGCAACAGAAGTGTACTAGATAATTGTTGCTGTCTAGTGATGTTGTCGATTCAGTTTTAATATATTGATCACTGTTGGCAAATTATGTGATAATAAGTTTAGTGCTGGGTTGTTCATCGAACATGCTGTTAAAGCACAGGTATTAATCTTTATAGTAGTTTATTTTAAAATAAATTATCATATGCTAGATTTGAATGCAGACTTGTTACAAAAACAAAACTCATGTACACCGTACATACTCCCTAATTCTAGTTCAATCCAGATGAGCCATTGCTATTATTCTGTGCTTAGTGAGGTCATTCAAGGGCGTTCTGTCACCATTCTCAGTTTGATCATAGTTTGTTAGCAACCTTTTATCACAAATCGCTGCATAAGCAGATTTCTCAATCATTTTATCACCTAAAACTCATTCTTAGAGCATTCTTGTGATACTGAAATGAAATATCAAACCTGTAAAATAAGAAGCAAGTTATCCTACTGGATGCATTTCGAAAGTAACTTTATTCATCAGTGCATTCATCAACCATGCACTGGGACCATCAGAACACCAGTATAGCGAGACCACAATTTCGTTCCAAATAAAAACACATCGACAAATTCAATTTCATTAAAACACCGTTGGCTAGGCATTAGGGCAGACATGTGGTCCGTGAAATTTTACTCGGGCAACTAACGGGTGAAATTCGGAGACGACAAACCAACATATAGTACAAGCAGTGACAGCTGGGCAGCATTTCAGTGTTTGTTCAAGCAACACAGAACACGACAGTATAACAACAAACAGACAAAGTGCACACAGAATCATTCCTATGCTCAGCAACATTTAATTAGATGTTCGGCATGCAAAGTTGCTGCAGCTGGACACTCATTATCCCTTCAGTGATGACAGGCCTGCTCGCATGATTTCATCCACCAGCAGCAGGTTACTGGCGATGACCGTACTGACAACAAACCAAACATCAAAATTATAATCATCCATGAAAAGAAAATTACAAACTATTACAGGTGACTGTTCTAGAACTGCCAGCATTAATGGGGCAGTTTTCCACTGCAAATTAATCTCCCATTAACGTTAATTGGTGACTAATTTGCAGTGGAAAAACGGCCCTATGTATCCATGTGTTCCATTTTTCATTAGCACTTGAATCTCCACCAATATGAACCAATGGTGATCAGCAAAACCATCACAAATGTTTGTCAATATGGTGCTACTTTATGGTACCGGTCTTATTTTGGAGACCCTCACCAATTTTGTGGGCAAAATACTCATTAACTTTATCATAGAACACTCAAATAATGACTCGGCACAGCCAAACAAGGAACTGTGTTACAAAAAGAAAACATACTTGTTTTAGGGGCTTTCCCCAATTTTTTCAGAGGCAAGAATCACCGGGTGATGCATCCCATCATATCTTGTTCACAAATACTTAGTATGAAAGTAATGATACGATTAAATACATTATACTGCACGGTACATGGACAACAGTTGCACCTACCAGTCTACCACCAATGTTCCCTCTAATTTTATGCTCGTATGAATGGCGCAGTTGGCTGTCTGTGCAGTAAAGTTGAAGGGCTGATCAAGCTAAATATTATGCCTAAAATCAGTTCAATAAAATTTAATTCCATTAGTTTTAAACTTTAACATGTAAACGTATATTGTAACATTACTATTCACAATCGCATCCATCACTGTCACTTTTAAACATTTCGAGATGATATTACTACTTAGCAAATGTTTTCACAGTTTAAAATCTTATTATCGATAACAGAAGCTTAAAGTGTTCAACAGATGACACCTTCATAACGAAGTGCTACAATTTGGTAACAATCTGTTGTAAAAAGGTATATAGGCCTTTTAGCAAAATGAAACTGAGTAGAGTTCATCAATGTTAGTAGAATAAGATACTTATCGAGAATATCTGTAAATTGTGTGTAACTGCAATCAAACTGCAGATTGTAAAGCTAAGGTAAAACATTTGGTATTTTACACTAGGAATTATAAATGTCATACAAAATAATACTTTGATGAAATCCATACATTGCACAGCTGTCAGTTTCAACTACTGTATCTGCTTTTTGAAACGAATTTAATTTCTAACTGTTGCCAGTTTAAAACTGTAAGTGATGCACTTTCATAAACACTTGGTGGCCATGTCTATGGGCAAGCGTAACGTAACAGTCTGGCGTCTGTCTGTCTGTCCCATCATTTATTCTAACCTTAATAGAGTACACAGCACATACTCAACATGACTCGACAAGGGTAGCATGTAACTCGACCAGTATACATTTCCATCCGAGTATTACGAGGACGGTCATACTTGTTTAATTAGAAAAGTCAGTACACGACAAGAAATTCAGAGTGACACACACACAACTGAGGTCCAAATATTAGATGCCACTATCCTACCATGAATGCAATAGTTGACGTTTCACACGGTAATTGTCCAATATGCCAGCATCAGTTGGTATTAACGCTTCACCTGTAAGCAAACATTTCACAATCATTAAATTTGCCATGTGCATGGACCTGAGGCCTCTAGCCCACAACACCACAGCACTACCATTTCAGATTTATTATAGCAAACTTTCTAGTACTTGCAGCAAGCATTTCTTAACAATAATTTATAAAACGTCTTATGTAAACTTCTTATGCTTGAAGTTATGCTATTAAAAATTGTACAGTGGACTTAATATACACTTTTCTATACTGTCATAAGATCATAACTTTAGAGGTGGTATCATACTATATCAGATCAAATCAGTCAGGCTCATACTTGTAGACCATAGACCATGTATTTAAAAACGACAGTTTACAGGGTATTTAAATGCATCACTAATGTTTAACAGTATTTGAAGTGCAGCTTACCTGTACTAATATCGAGACCGACGGGCTGACCGGCAGATCGGTATTCTTCCTGCAATTTCACGATTGTCTCCTGCTGGTCCATGCCAGAGTTTTGAGCAAGGACCTTTGGAATAATGAGGACGGCATCGGCATAAGCCTGCATCCCTGCCATGCGTCAAATTCAACAGACTGTAACTTAATGTTTATATTTATTCACGTCATCAATAAACAGTCGACAAAACCGTTACAGATACTACAGCTGGCACCACCAACAACTGCACTAACTGCAGGAAAAACCCTGCAATGTGCTGTAGTAGTGAACAGTTTATATCTGCAGATCTGACACCATTATAAGTCTATATGAAAGCACGTAATCCTCTGAATAAAAGGAATAAAAATTAGCCCCATGCAGGACTGACAATCGACTCTTCACAACTGATGTTTCTTCCAAGTTCAAAGTCAAGTGACACAAACTAGGACAAATATAAAAAATCTGGCCCGATCAAACTTAGATATTGTGCCCTAGTTTAAGAATCCATGGTCAGTTGCCAGTTCCCATTGTAAATGGAAGAGGAGATAGCTTTTGAAAATGGAAGGATTTCCAACTTTGAAGGGCTCGTAACCTTGACCTTGGATCGGGTCATGCTGCATAACGTCATGCATCACTCATCGACCTCTACCTACCGCCAAATTTCATTGAAATCGAAGAAACGTTTTGTGGATGGACGCACATACTATGTAAGTACGGACAGACATTTGAGACCCACTTTATTAGGTCGACTCAGAAGAGTTGACCTAAAAATCAACAGAAAACACTGGCTTATAGAAGTGGACACAGAATGGTTTTGAATAGCAACATGCATGGCACAGTCATCATACAGCAGTAATACAGTTATATAAAGTTCCAGATTCAGTAGCATGCAAATTGTATATCACTGTAATGCAACCTTGTTTATAGTTACTGTAACAGGGATCTGGAGATGAAACAAAAAAGGTTAAATAATACCAATTTCATAACATCACTATATTCAGATCAGTAAAATATATTTCCAGAGAATCTTATTCTCAGGAAATATATTTTACAGCCAGTAGTGATCCAAAATATAATAAAGGCATCCATGCAAAAATCATATGATCAAGCAAACTGGCAGACAACCTAGTCTTGAACGTCCTTTGATCGTGTCTTTGCATTTCATCAGTTCAGCATGAGCAGCAATCTCAAAGGCGCCAGCACCGGGAACGACAGAGCCTGTCAGACCACAGAACACCACAATGAGAGAAGAATACTGCACACTGCAAACAGCAGACCCAAGCCATCGGCAAACATCGTGAATACTGCACAGACGTTATCACGACCAACGTTGTACCAGTTTTGATGCAAACACCAGCAGGTGTACATTACATTAGTGCATGTAAAAGCCAGTAAACTATAAATAGCACAGCAGCTTCCAGATGGTTAGTGAAGGTTATAACTAGGCAGTATTTCATGATTACAGATACCACTAATTTTCACTCATCCATTCAGTAATACTAAACATCACCCACTAACTGTAGCATGGTAGATTTAGAATATAAAGAATAACTTAACTGAATCACATTATAGGCTACATTATTCCATATTGGACACTCAGTTTTTAGATACAATTTTTAAAAGTTAATGTTTCAAAAGCTGTATTGTGATTCGCTGACTGGGTTGTGACTTAAGGCACTATAACATGAGATAGACTGATCAATTTACTGAAGCTTCTTTGCCTACCTCTAGTCAAACAAGGTGTCACCCTAAGGGACATAACCATACTGGCCCGCCATGCAGTGTCGTCCACCCGACCGCCCGGCCAGATTGACTGCTGGCAGCGTTACAGACGACGATGACAGACACCAGCAAGCAAAACAATGCTGGACCATTAGGCGGGCCAGTAATAATCCACAACAAAAATGGTAAGAAGGACACAGAATTCTAATAGGAGATATGTCGTAGCTACAGATATTTGTATTTAAAAATCACTGCTTTCACAAAACAGTTCACTTGTATTAACGGAACTGGATTTACATATGCATAGAAAGTGAAAATAAATTCTAAAATGAATTCTACAACATTGTTACACTTACATATCTAAAATTTTGTAATCTGCATGACTACAACAAAATAGTGTCAAAAAGCATTCAGGACAGAGGTCATCAATGTTACTATGCTGCAATATTTGCTTATTTAAACTCATGCTCACCATCTTCTATGGCATTCTTCACCGCTCGCAATCCATCATGAATAGCATCTTTGATCTGCGTCAGTGTGTGCTTATTTGGACCTTTGATAAGGACGGTGACAGACATTGGGTTCTTGCAATCCTCAATAAATGTGTATTTCTCCTCACCCTGCAAGTTTACAACACACAACTTTAATAACATTCCTTCCACTGATATATTTGCTTCAAAATGTAGAAACACTGAAAATTCAGTAAGCCACACATCACCAAGTGACTGTGCTATGAATAAACAAAAAAACTTTATAGCAACTGACACTCACATCTGGAATAAACAAACATCCATAAAAACAATACTTACAAGGACATATTCATACACCAGGCCAGCAAAGCCAAGGTATTCGGAAGACAAGTCATCAAATGAATTGACGGCCACTCCTCCACATGCAAGGGTAAGTCGTTCCATGTTTCGTCTTTTCGCCCGCCGCAGTGCCAGAATACCAGCTTTAGCCAACATATCCAGCGAAAGTGGATCAATGCCCTGCAGACAGCAAAAACAAGCAAAAGAATCATTTAAATTCTGTACACATAATCATCTGCCAGAGGCCAAAAACAATCAAAAGTTAAACCTCCAAACCTCCAAAGCAGATATAATATCACATTACTAAGTGGAAAAGAAATTATTTCTAACAAATCTATTACAGTATTAATTTATATCAATCACAGTTCACAACTGACTATGATGCATTAATTCATGGAGCCACTGCTAATACCAGAAAATAACTACAGTGTTATTTGAAACTCAGCTTCTATCAGTATCAGGTATCAGGTATCAGCTCAACACTAGTTGTACAACAATACATGCCCCCTGGACATGCACTAGATGCATGCCCACATTCACATCATTCCTACTGTTGTCCATTTTGAGCAAATGAGCATAAAGGGAGTTTGATATCACTCTCCCTCATCAGTCAGCTGCTACAGCAAGAAAGAATGGGGGCAATTGGCAATTTTCTCTGAGTGGGAGTCAGCACTTGCACACATTCAGACTGTAAAAACCCGCACCATTTACCTGCAATGGTTCTCTTCCAAAACTACTCAAGGACCAGCTAACGCATGCTTACCTGAAAATGGCCATTAGCCATCATGTGTATGTTGTGAGTCTGTGTGCGTATGGTATATTCAAAACAGACAAGACACAAAAATACGCCACATGATTTTTGCATTTGATACACAAACAGAGATATCCGAACTGCAGAAACTTGCCTTCTGGTTGATGAGCACGAATTTCTTATCCGTGCCATCGCACACTTTCTTCTTGAAGTCAATCACTTTTTGAACTCTCTGGTCAGTAAATGCACGTTCTGCCTGCACCAGCTTCTCTCGTTCGGCCGCACTCTTGTAGAAAAACCCAGCGTTGACTTCACTGTTTCAAACAAACAGTCAGTCAGAGAACTAAATATACTTCATAAAACACAAAATGGTGTGCCTAGTGTAACTTCTATCCTCTTGATGAATTTCTGTATTAGTATTTTTGTTCACATCCTCTGGCTGGTTTAAAGAAAGCCATTAAACCATACAAAACTTTTTGCACCAATTAATTCTAAGGATTAAAGGCCAACAGTCTAACCCAGGCTCGTCTAAAAATAGTCATTGAACAGGTGTATGTATTTTGTGCTCTTACAACATACCATATTCCTGTATATTACTAAGCATATACGGTACTGACTACGCTAGTGTACTATCATAACTTACAGTGACAAACAATCCTTTGAGTGGTACTTGGCAGTTCAAACTAATCTAAATGCAAGATTGCACCAACAATAACCACACATGGTAGCAAAAACTTAACAACAAGAAATGAATACGATGAAACAACTGCACCTTTTCTCGTATTCCAAGGACACATTGCACGTGAGGATGTAAGCATTTTCCACCCGTTTAGGCATGTCAGGATGGCGAGCACCGTGGTCTAACACCAAGCCATGAATAAGACTGCAAACAAATACATCACATCAAAATACTTCTACAGACGGCATTACAGTTCAAGACTCTCAAGTCATAAAGAAAGTCAAACAGCATATTGCTTCAAAGGTTACAAAAACCATTAATAGAAAACCGAAACTAGCTTAATAGGAAACAGCATCGACGATGACATAGCGAAAGATGCTATTTACACTGTAAAATCCACTAAAACCATGCAAACAAAACAATAGTTTTCAAAAACAAATTCCAGTACCAAAGACTGTGTGGCTGGGAAGAACATCTCTGAAATGACCTATTCTGTGTTGAGTGGAACGTAAAACCTTAACTCAATCAATCAATGAACCAATTCAAAAATAAATACGGCAAAGCTCCACTCACGATGTATCCATATCTGTCTTGTGCTGCATTTCCATAATTTCCACCATATGCAGGTCAATGGATTCCTTCGGCCGATGTATTGCCAGCACCGCATCAACAACATGCTGTACATACGACCAAGTCAGCATTCAGTATGAGTTAGTTTATAACACATCTGTGTGACGTCACTGTAGAAAAACTTCATAGTTTCAAACAGCATGTAAGGACAACAACAGCTACAGCAAATATCAACAGTAATTTGGCAAAAGGCCGCATTGCCATCTTGTCACCCCTCACAGTGGCAAATGCATTCATCCGCCGTGTGTGCTGAGCAGGTACATTTGCCAGCAGTGGCAGGCAAACAATGAGGAATGCATTCACGCATGGGTATGTTACAATGGGCCGGCAGATGTCCTCAAAGTGAAACTTCCTTGGGAGGATCTAGACCCCCATCTAATGCAAGGTTGCTTGCTACCACATAAGTCTGTTCCCCGTATGGCATCTCGATTGGTTTAGCCTCTTTTGCACAGCTCACCTATGTGCCAAACACACGCACAGACAGTGCTAAGTACAACATCTGTAGCAACAGGCCGCATCTACAACTATGTGCAGGTGATGCAGCCTAAAAAGGTGGTATCATTTTTGATGCACATCACCACTACGCCAATCTGCTCCTACATGATCATTCTCTTTTAAGGGGTTTGGGTGCAAAAAGCGGCAAAATTTTTACGACTTTAAATTGACTTGCATTGTCGTCCTACTCTCGCACTACCATATGTGTTATAAAGCACATTGTTAACATGATCACTTCTGAAATATGGCTTATTCTATACAGCAGAGTTACGATGACAAACTTAACAAAAAACCAAAAGAATGCAATTTTATACTGCACGCTTGCATAATGAAACACTTGCCTCTGTTAGAAGATCAGCAAGGTCAGAGTGAACTTTCGTACGCAGTGATGTCCGCGACACATCAACAAGTGCGGAACGATCCATCTCTTTCTGAACTTTTATTTGCTCCAAAACCTGACAATTTCAAAACATATAACAAATACATAGTTGTTCTATACAAAGCACATACAGACAACTACTAATGCATGTAACTGATTTCACACACAGTTTAGCAGCACATATCATCCTCAGCAAAGTTTCAATTTCACCAAGAAGTTGAACCATGTTAAAATGTCACTTCACTCTGCGAATACTTGAGCAGTTAACAGCTTGTCAGTGCTAAACAAACCACTGTGCAATCTCCATAGAATTTAATAGATGTTAATTCCTAGAAAATCTCATTCCTTGGTGTTGATGGGCCAATCCCGGATCTCAAATGAGACTCAATTTGAACCAAGCACCTGCCTGTTATGGTATGCTTTCAAAGTCGCTGCCTCACACAGGCCCATGGCTTGAACAGTGCACCTCGCTGCCATTCGTCATCCCATATGCAACCACTAGTGGTATTTAACATGAAGTCACTGAACGATGCACATTGTAATCTGATATGTGGGTAGGAAAGGGAAGACAGTCACTGCCATCACTTTCCCAGCATGTTGTGTAGTCAGCCGTAACGCTATCTCTGCATCCCTGCTCATTGCCAGCTAGGCACTCATTACAGCCGCAGTCTGTTGGGCAGTATTTGATCACTCAAGTCAATAGTTGGTTGACATCAGACCAGACAGTAATCTCATATGAGGGGAGGGGAAGGGAGGTAGCTTGCCTTCCTCAGTATAAGTATAATTTACGCAAGCATCTTCAGTGACAGCCACAGCAGGAATAAACGTGCAGGTAATGGATACAGAGGCAGGCAAACGTCAGTGTTAAGTGCCAGGAGAAGAAGGGTAGACCTAAGTCATTCACAAGAACCACGCTAATTCATGGGGAAAATATGTTATGTTACGGCGGCCCGTGGGTTTTTTAAAATATGCCAAATTTCACAGAAAATTCTGTGGCCGTTGTTATCAGCTATCAGCTATCAGTGTCTGCATGAGACGCTTTCTGTCAGATTGCTGACAGGTTTGGCACTCACCGCTGCTCTCTCACCCAGTACCCACCCATCACGTCCACCCGTCGAGTCACTGTCAATAAACCCATGAAAGCAGGTGACGCCATCCACAACTGAACGACAATCCAGCAGCCGCAGTAACCTTAGTAGGTCACACCAATGCCAGGCTGACCGCCAGCTGAACCACGGCCTATTTACTGTCACCAGTTCTTAGAATGTAAACAAATAAAACGTGGGCGCTACAGTACTGAGATGAATAAACAAATGACAGGACTACTGGTATCGGCACCGATACTAAAATGAATATCAGTCGATACCAATACCTACCGATACTGCGAGTATCGGCCGATACAGGATACCAGTATCAGTCTAACCCTACGAGATCAAAAAAGTCTCGAGCCTCATGAGACTTGTTTACATTGCTAGAATTTACTAATATCTCACCTCAAGTGCTTTGTCTTTGGCAAGCTCAAAGCCTTCTGTTATAAGCCTTGGATGAAGACCCTACAACAGTAAACAGACAGAGTATACAAACAAGTAGAGACGATGGATATTCAGTCAAGCTGTACGTATTCTACAACGGATAAAAATTATCTTATTACCGGCATTCACTCACTAAACAATAGTGACAGTTCCTTAGTTGTAGCTTAATGTCCCTTTTCATCACAAATATGGCTATATCAGAGATGAAAGGTCAAGAGTGGAGATCTATCCTTACCCACTACCCAGTAAGGAAAGGCCAACGATATATTAACCTCAACCCTGGCCACCTTTCTGTTAACATTTTAACAGATTATTTCATACTGATATTTAAGTGTTGTTACGACCATCAAACTGTCACCGCCATCGTGGTGGTTGGCTACCACCGAACCAACACCGCCATTGCGGTGTTTTAGTGTAGTTCTCGGCGGTCTTTCTGGGCGCTGTTTCCTGAAAACTGCCCCTCACTTCTGCAGAGCGCAGAGCAGTGATAGTCATCTAAATGCCACGTCGTTTGATCCTGTGTGAACACACGGCGAGTCGATCGGCGACACCACCAGCCCTCCCCTGCACGTCTGCTTCCCCACTCGCAAACAATCTAGTCAGAATGACGACAAGCCAAAATGGCGACAGTCAAAACGGCGACAATCCATAACAGTGACACCAAAATCTATGTCGCCAAAATGGCGACAAATAGTCAAAATGGCAACAAACGCAAACGGCAAAATTTAAATTATGCTGTCATGCATTACTACAATGACACTTTATCTATAAAATAAGCCGGTAGTAGGCCTAAATGGAATCTGTATACTGCCATGATAAGCTAGGATGTAACAGGCTTAGTTTTGACAGACCTGTTTTGATGAAACAGCGTGTTTTGTATTATAATACTTTAATGTGTATGTGGGTCCATTTAAGTGTAGCGTGCGTCCATAAGCGATCGTAAAGTCAGCACAATCTATCGTGCGCTATCGCAAAATTACGTAGGATTTATTCTTATATTACCAAGCGGAGCGCGGTGTGTAGACATCAGACATCTTTCAACACAATGAGGCCTGTCACAAGTAACCAAAAGCAGACAACCAATACTACAAAAAAATTATGTCATCGTTTTGACCACATAGTCTGTCGCCGTTCCAGCAGACACTGTGTCACCGTTCTCAATGTGCGCTTTGTCGCCGTTTTGGTTTTTCGCCATTTTGACTGTCGCTGTTTAGGCTTGTCGCCATTTTGACTACACACCTTACAAATGACAGGAATGCCGGGACAGCAGAGACAGACTATGCACTGTACTTAGTGAGACCGTCGCGGCAGTCATTAGCATTCTACTGTAACTATACTAGTTTTCAATAATTACCAAGAAACTGGTTTATAAAAATACCAAAATGTAATTAATGCATAAATGTGTGCTTTAACTGACCTCGGCGATGTAACGGTCAGCCTGTCTCAGCAACTCGCCAATTATCAGAACATTTGATGTTGTACCATCTCCAGTAATCTCATCTTGAGCAGTCGCTACACGGGCAATCAACGACGCTGTTGGATGCTGAATTTGCTGCACATAATATAAGCAACAGCAATTGTTAATTCATTCTTTTCATGCACAACAGTCAATACTTTAGGTTGCAAAGTGAGTACTGGTTGTCCCAAGATCAGGAAAAAACAGATAATTAGGTGTTATGCAGTTGTAGGCCTGAACATGATATACTATATACAACTACATGTTGTGACTGTGCTTCCCTCCTGCCCCGTCCGAGAGGCTAGTAAGTAAGTATGTAATTAAGAAAAAAAATTCTAGTGGGCACTGGGAACCCTTGATGTCTAGCTACAAGGCACCGCGGTCCTGCTAACCAAACATAAACGTTTTAAGCGATCATTTAAATTGTCCGAAGGTGTGTCCGGTTGCCGAAGCTGTTCAGGCAGACTGTTCCACAGCGTCATTCATGTCGGTGGAATCGAGACCAGAGTGGCGTGACAATAGCACATTTCTGAGAAGCAGGTAGTGTACAACAGCTATGTCTGTTAATTCTCCACATACATAGTCTTCAGTAACAAGAGCACACACATCACACATATGCAATCATGGAGACACAATGGTGCTGAGACTTTCAAACAAAGTAACGTTTTGATAAATGACCAGTGACCATCAGCAAACAACTTTACATGCATCGTGATAGCATGGACGCTGACAACAGCTCATCATTGCAGCCTAAGTGCACCATGACTGACAGTCGGTCACTGTCACTGAAGGTTCTGGCAACCACAGCTGTCACATTTCTGCACAGAATTTGATCAGTACCTAGCTGTGCCGGTCCCATCAGCAGTTGGTGTGCTTGTTGGTGGCGGGAGTTAGTTAGTTGGAGTTTAACATCCCCTTTCAGCACAAATAAGGCTATATCAGAGACAAAAGGTCAGGGCAGACTGGAGAGCTATCCCTACCCAGTGAAGGAAGGCCAGCGAATTATTAACATCAATCCTGGCCGACTTTTTGTTTAGCAGCCACCCAAAACGGGAAAGCGATTGAGAGGCTCATTTAAATTATTATGCTAGCGCCTACGACAGGGGAAGACAACTATCACACTGCAAGATAAACCAAATACAACAAAACACCAAAATAAATCTTAAATAAGCAATACAGATAAGACAAAATGAACGCAACAAACTAAACCCAGGTTCCTGAAGTCGCCTTCTACGACCTCCGGTCTGGAAAAGGAGAGGAATATAATGGTAGAAATGGGAGGGATGGACGAAAGAAGAAAACAGATAAAGCGAATGAAAAAAGGAAAAAGGAAAAAGTAAAAAAGAACAAAAGATGAGAAAGTACATGGACAAGGGAGGAAAAAGGAGGTAAGAGGATACGATGAGCAATTCGATAAGCAGATCATAACCAATTACGAGACAATGATGACAAGTCACATGAAAACCGAGTTTTGCATCCCTTGTTAGCACTGCCATTCAGCCCTGCTGCAAGGTAACATCTAACTGAAACTGCTGGCAATACACAGTACTTCCACATGCCAATGTTTTACCAGATTTTACACACACAACGAACACATTCAAAAGTAAATCATGACTTTTAAAAAAATTATCTGGCTGCATTAATAAACTATATATAAAAGCAGCTTTTCCATATTTACCATTTCATGCAGCAGTACATTGCCATCTTTTGTAAGCTTGATGTCGCCAGAGCCAGACACCAACCTGAAACAACGTAACAAAACATTGATTAAAAATTAGTTAACAAAGCATTAATGTTCCTTCTATTATTCAAAAAAATCTTACCAACAGTCCAGCAACTTACTCATTACTAGGTTATCGTGTAGTTTAGTCAATATGTTAGGTGTTGTATGCCATACACTGCTTCCTGACTGGTGCATGTGTTGTGTGCACGCACGGCATTGGCTGATGCCAGATAGCTGCACGACATGCATCACTCAGTCACCGCTGGGCTGACATGGCGCTGATTAGACATGGATATGGTTGAATGAATCCAAAACCGATTTTTCTGGTTTCTTGCAAATAACAATGGTTAGTTTGTTATTAGTCTGGCTTCAGACCGATAACAGAACTCATTATCAATCTGGCATCATAAACCTATCACTAACTCCAACCCTACTAATCCTAAACTTAACAATACTGTCTCTAAAAACTACCCATCTGCACGTTTATAACATGCAGTGTATGGCATACAACACCTAACATTGCTTTCATTAATGCGATACAACCTTTTTATGGGTGTCAATGAAATGCGTATAAAAAACATTACTGTTACTGTGTCGTTTAGGGTTAGTGTTACGGTTAGGGTCAGTTTAGTTTGATTTTTTAGCAGTAACAGTTTGGTGGCATCAAGTGTCGCCATCTGCCGGCCGGCTGTGAGCATAGCCAGAATGCAGTCAACTTTCACACAGCCGGCCGTGTGACAATCAAATACTTTTTAACTATACACACGGCCGGCCGTGTGCATAGCATCGTTCTTTGTTAGCGGTTATAATTTGGTTACGTTATGTATCGCCATCTGGTGAATAAAATATATCACTGCCGCAAATTCAGGGGCATAGCCGATTTACAAAACTACGCCCCCCAAATTCGGGGCATAGCAAATACACGAAAATACGGCGCTCCGGGAGAAGTTCACCACCCAGTTTAGTTTGACTTATTAGCATTACTGTGTCGGTTAGGGTTACGGTTAGGGTCAGTTTAGTTTGACTGCTAAACTGACCCTAACCTTATCACTAACCCTAACAAGACACAGTAAAGCTAATGTCAAACTGAACTGGGTGAACTTCTCCCGAAGCGCCTGAAAATACGGCCCCGAAAAATTTTGAGGGCACAGCCGATTCACGAACGCGGTGACTATTGATCTGGTCACCGTAAAAATAGCCAACTGGCTATTGATCCGGCAACCGGAACAATAGTCATTCGGCTATTCATCCGGTTGATATAGTTTCTTTCTTTCTGTTATGCCCACAAAAGACCTAGCCCTTTTTTCTTACATATCCCCACAAAAAACCCTCTTTTCAACGATAAAGTATAAACTTACTACCGAATTC
>Ga0209780_1000917_pt1 | contig 17946 bp, 14 predicted proteins | sample WorMetexBAHAMAS2_FD_187384 | JGI IMG/M metagenome (GOLD analysis project Ga0209780, IMG submission 187384) | Marine gutless worms symbiont microbial communities from Max Planck institute for Marine Microbiology, Germany - Inanidrilus exumae... | ecosystem: Host-associated > Annelida > Digestive...
GCCCCCTCTAAAAGAAATTTCTAGAGCCGCCCATGCAGTTACGTAATTTCTTCGTTTCTTATTTATGCCATCAGTACTGGCCGCCATGATGACGGTCCAGGAAATGTAAACATTTTACAGCACTAAACAGTCTGATCGCCGATCTGGCGCTAGCAATAAGCTATTCTTGAACCGACCGGTTTAATTTCATTTAAATAACGTGACAAATTTTACCAGTTAACTTCGCAAAGTACGACATCATGACCTACAACAAGGAGATCGTATCGTGACCGAAGATAACTGTGACGTCACTTCAGTCCATCTATAGCTTCAGCAACACAGCACGTACAACGGTAGGTTACGGTCGTCGCGAGAGGTCTTCTGATGGGTCTTAGACCTTCCAATCCAGGGATAAAATTTTATCCAGGATGAAATCGAAGTAGGCCTACTGTGCTCAATACTCGCTGATAGTGTTATGAAGATAAAATTGGACGATTTTCGCAACATCGTAGGCAGCAAATTACAAAGAAATTTTAGAAGCTGCAACAAAAAGTTAAATTAAATCTTTGGCTTGACAATCGACAACGTAGGAGAAGGCAACCAGTCAAAACTTCCGGCCACAACATCATTGTGTAACGACAGTTACATTTGCATTACCGCATTTTCTTTTGTGCGAATGGAGTCGTGTGTACCTACTTCAGGTCATTTCGAGCGCAAAGGTAGCAAGCAGTTCGTAACTTGAGATGGTGCGTTCAGACCTAAATTCTACGGATCATTATTACGTGCGCACCGGATGCCATTATTATGACGTTTCGCTGGCAGACGTTTAGCCATGGATCGTGAAATTAAAACCGAAACTCACTAAACAAAAAACAACCTAAGCAACCGGCGGAGGCTTAATATTCTGAAAAGTTAGCGCATCATTCCAAGCGACAGGGGCGCAGATCGCTCGATGTGATCCGATAACGTTTTAATGCGTTCCATATTCCTTTCTTCGTATCCCGTTTCACTGTGAAGTTATGTTTATTTTATTAATACTAGTAGTGTATGCCAAGTATTGCTTGCTCCATCTGCGTCTAACGTTGTGTACATATTTAGCATCTGGGCTTCTGGTTTGTCAATGTCTTACAATTACGTCTTAGCTGATCAACTACACTGCTGTTTTATGCAGCTTTATACATGATGATGATGATGATGATTAGATGAAGTAAGAACAACCGATGGCGTATTTTACGGAGAGACATGGCGGCGTTCCCCGTCAAAAATTCCGAAGAAAATATCAGCGAATAAACTCAAATTCAAACGTTATGTTCAGGGGACAGATATGGGTGAACTATGAATTTTTAAGGGGAGATGGGTGGTCCTCCATTTCGGAAATTCTGACTATACTACTGAGAACATCTTACTTTGTCGTCTTGACGTTGGTGAGGGATCCATCGCATAGCATTGCTGTCGTCAGATTTCGTTCTTTATCGTTCTCGTTTTCGTTCTTGATGGCGTCTGTCGGTCCCTCCTGACGTTTAGTCTCACCGAGCACCTGCTGCTGCTGATGATGACACTGGCGCAGATACATGGCGTGCATGTCGCCGTGATAGACCACGTGACCAACCGGAAGTTGACGGTCGACGCCGCAGCGCGTGACGGGATCGTACGCGGTCAGCAGTGCAGGCGATCGGAGACCGGAAGTGCAAAATGCTGGCATCGCTGTAACCGAAACTTGACACCTGCGGATGATCTTTTATGCACCAGTCACCTAATTCCAATACAAGTCGTTGCACAAGTGTCGCATTGACAGTTACAGTTACGCTGAAGCCATTCAAAGCAAGATACAGTCAGAGACGACAGATTTCGCCCCGATGCCGCCACCTGGCGAACTGGACGAAACATACGTCGTCTTTGAATCAGACCCATTAGCTTTCTTACGTGAAAACATGACGTCATCAACAAAACCGGAAGTAAATAATGCCGTCAGAGAAAGACAGAGCCACGGCCACAGGTAATATGTACAAAAAATTTGGTGAAATTCAGAAATGTGTTTTTGGGATATGACAAACAAAACAGGCAAACAGACAAACATACTGACACGCGGATCACAATACTTCGCATCCCTACCAGGGATACATTTTGGCATTACAGTCAAAAAATTGGAACAAAACATTTTGTTTATGAAACATAAACAAACGGACTTTATTGACAGCAAAGAGTAATTCTATTCCGGCGAGCAACAATATTTATGTCCAATTTCTCTATCCGCTTACTTACTGAAAAATTCAAACTGCTCACAAAATTTGGCCTTTTTAGTTCCTCGGCTATCCGTTAATAATTTTTGAGGTTTTTTGCTTCTAACGACTAAACAGTTCTGTATCTACGTGACCTTAAAGTTTTTAGACCTGCCCTTGTGGCCCAGTGGTCAAAGCACTCGGGCGTTATGTGCAGTAGAGCGTGACGCCGGAGCTGGGGTTCAAAACTCAGCCAGGGCGCGTCCGCCTACCAAAGAATTACGTCAAATAATTCCTACGCACGTGATAAACAGAGATATAATCCCGGGTAGGAAAAAGAAAGTTCGACAGTGTCCTCTATAAACTGTAACCGTTGCCGACAACTTGATTAGGAGCGTCAAAACGGTTAGCCGCGCTAACGTGAGCTGAAGTAAATAGACTTGGCTGGCCAATATGGCAATTCTCCTCCTCTCCCTGGGCTAACGCACTGGACCATTAAACGCTCTCAACGCTCAGCACTGAGGTCCAGAAGTAGGCTGGACCTCTGCCTCTATAGCCGCAATAAAAAAAAGAAAAACCTTAAAGTCTGATCGCTCATACAATTTACTTACGCGTGTCTCTAAAAATTATACAACTATGGCAATTTGTTTAGCAATTTGTAACATGTGTCAAAATGGCGTCTGATAAACCGTAAATAAGGGCAGAGAGTTTTATTAATACCCTCTCACCGAAAACGTTGGTTTAAAAGTCTTATGAAAAAAACATAGTTGCGTAACGACTTTGGTCATAACTCGCCGCCAACAGTTCGTGTTTTACTGCATAATTTAGACTGTCCGATTCTTTAAAAGTCATACAGTCCACATTCATTGAAGTCTGGCTATTTAACGGTATTCACGGATGAGCGTTATCTCTCTAACGAGTTTCTAACAAGCGTAAAGAAGATGTTTAGCTTCATGCTAAATAACTTTTTACACTCGTTGCTGTCGGATACTTTACGTTTTACAATCTATATATAATAATCGGATTGTAAATCTGGCCAGATGCGTGGCTTACGTGGGCGGTCGGACAGGCGAGGGCCGGGCGCAGGCGGCGGGCGCGGACGGACGACGGGAGAGGGTACAAGTCATCCCGCCGCAGAGCGGCGTGACGGTTTGTTACAGATAGAGAAAGTGGGTAAAGTGGTGCGCATGTTGATGTTAGTCTCTCTTGATTACTTGTTTCTTGCCAAATACCACGCCCGAACTCCTGTAATTAAACCAGAAGCTGAGTATGCATGAATTTTTCCAAAGCCGTAAAATTATATTTATATGTTTCGTTTCTGTCAATATGATGATTTCTGTAACTTACAAGTTCTAAATTAGTCATCAACAACTAACCTTGTTGTTACTCGGACAGCTCCTTAGGTTATCATAACGTCCTTTCCTCAAATTAAACATGCTCAATTTGCTTCAACTTTGTCGAAAGGACGAAATTTCAATCGACATTGTTGCCAAAACTGGCAACATTGTTGCCGAAAAAGGCACGGCAAAAATGTCGAACCAACATTCGACTTTGTCGAAAGGACGATATTTTACGATAAACTCGTTTGACATTGTTGCCGGTTTGGGCAACAACGTCGAATGTTGCTTCGACAAAGTTGCCTGTTGCTTCGACATTGTTGCTGGTGTGGACGGGGCCTAAGAGCGACGACCTACTGGCGTCTCTCGCAAACGTGTCCCTCGTGAAATGCACGAACCGCCACCGACATCCGCGAATTAATTTGACATGATTTCTTGTCGCCGGATTCCGCGCCACAAATCGTTGTCGGAACGTTAATCCTAGCTCTGGTAAGCCAGCGAGACAGACAGGCGGACGGACAGACGGACATTGATCTCTGTGCGGCTGAAACGCTTGTTGCTGCTACAGACGGATTAATCCAGACCGAAATTGGCGATCCCGTGTCCTCGTGTCGTAATGTCTTCAGCATACGGTCAACAACCGCTGACAAACTGCACGGGAATAATTTGATCCTATCTGTATATAATATAAATAAGCTTATAACCCTTCAAGCGGATCCGAAGCACACTGGTATGGACTATTGTGTTGCGTGGTGGCTGGTGTTGGACTTGCGATTTACAAGTCGCGAGTTCAATTTCCGGTCGGTCCGCTTTTATGTAACATAGGTCAACTCAGCCTTGCATCCCTCCGGGGTCGCTAAATCGAGTACGTGCTTCGGCTGGGGGTTGGGGTAAAAGCAGGATTCTCACATCTGTCGGGGGGCAGGTAACACTGTGATCCCGTATGGCACGTAAGTTTGCCACAGTGGTGAAAGCTAAGTTGATGCTAACTGATAAGCTATACATTGTTTACTTTTTACTTTTTACCCCACTGGGCTGTTAAACAAAAAGGTTAGCTTAGAGGTCACGTGACCCTAAACGCATCACTTTCGGTGGTAATCTATAATTCATGCACCAGCAGGCCTACATCTGTTGGACTGCTGCAATCAGCACACGACATTTGAAGTGCCTAGTTTCATTGACTCCAAAGATATGATTGGGGCAAAATTTAAGAAAACGGGTCACGTGACCTTGACCACGCCCATTAGGGGGTAGTCTGTCATCCCAAGGCTAGCATTTGATAGCCTATATTCTACCTGCATACAAAATTTGGCGACTCTCGCTTTGGCCGTTTCGTAGATATGATTACGGGCATCGAAAATAAATATGGGTCATATGACTTTGATCACGCCCGTTTTATGGGTGGTTTGTCATCCATAGGCTAAGATTTGATACATTCTACCTGTGTGCAAATTTGACGGTCCTAACTTAAACCTATCCAGAGATATCATTGGAGGCCTAAAAATTTAAAGTGGGTCACATTAATTAAAATTAGAATTAGAAACTACACTTCGTCTTTCTAATGCGCTGTATGCGTAATCTGCTCGAATAAAAACGTCTTTAGAGAGTGTTTGAAGATGGCTATAGATGTCGATTTCCACACATTTTCAGCAAGTAAGTTCTAAGCGCGAGGGCCGGCGTACAAAAACGCGCGTCGGCCGTAGTTTGACATGTTGTGACGACGAAAATATAGAAGTCCTCGGCTTGCAGAGGGGAGTTGGCGGCGACCAGCGACGTCGGCGACTGGCACACGTAGCTCAGAGAGCTACTGCGGTGCCAATTCGTGCAGGCACTTGTACACCGTCACGCACAGTTTGAAGGCGACGCGTTGCGGAACGTGCAGTTCGTCGTGGAGGATGTATCAAACTCCGGTCGAATTTCCGAGTACCAGCGATGACCCTGACTACGTAACGTGACCCTGATTACGCCCCCTTTAAGGGCCATTTGTAATGCTGGGACTTGAGAACTTGACATAACCAACCTGTGTATACAACTAAAATTCGACCACTGTAGCTTCAGCCGTTTCAGACATATGGTTGGTGCCCACCAAAATTTAAATGGTTCATAATCGGACCACGCCCCTTTCAAGGATGACTTATTGCACTAAGACTTGCCACGATCAGCCTATCTACCATTCTGTATTCTTTATCTCCACCCACTACCAAAGGCGATAAAAATATCAAAAATGGGGTGGTTTGGGGTACTTAGGGGTCACTCAAGGTCACTGAAAATAGCGCCATTTGATAGAGCGCATATGATTTCTTATTAGCGTTCCACAGTAACTGTCCCTATCTTGTACCATTTTGGAGATATAGCAAGATATTGGTTAAAAAATCGTTGATTGAACCTACCCCACATCTTTTTGGCGCTTCTACTGGGGGTGTCCCCGTCGGAATTTCGCTAAGATCTTTGACGTCAGAATAATAGTCTGGGCTATCGTAAGGCCTATTGTTTGCGTGATTATGCGTTCAGCCATTTTAGCCATTTTGGTACAGTGCCGACTTCTGTCAGACAGATAGACGCACAGACAGACCGACAGACGGACACACGACGACAGCATGATAGACCGTGCTAATGCAGCGTCGCCTTAGAGAAAAAACTAGTATACTTTTTGAATTTCTTATACAGTTTACTTTTTGATAGTTTTCCGTAAGTTCTTAAGTTACCTATGACGAATACAAAAGTGTAATGACTATTGACTAACTCATAATTTGTTGGTCGCTTTGTTTATCTTTCTAAAGTGGTACGAACGCTTTACTAGCTCCAAAAGTAAGGTACTTGCGCCCCTAGAATTATTATAAATACTTTCAAACAATGTATGCCTCAGTTATGAATGATGTCACTGTTCGCAATGCATCTGTTTCTTCGGATTTTATGACGCTGAGTTTGGTTGAAGAAATTTGTTTTTAAAATCTACTTTCACGCATACCTTACGTTTTCGTTTCGCTATCACAGCATTTCGAATGTTGATCGTGCCTTTTCGTTGTTTTAATTTTGGCCCATTTTAAATTTTTTTTAGTAGTTCACACCATGCTGCCCGTATTTTTTAACCAAATAGTTACCACACAAGTCGCCGAAACATTTTTATTTTGAAGACTAAAGCCGACATTTTAGGCTACGTTTTACATCTCACGTAGTGGGGTTAATAGGTCATACAGCGTAGTCATAATGATTACGATGTAATGTCTTACCGGCGTCGTTTCGTCTGCATGCAAACGTTGACTGTATCTACAGAGTGATGTCGCCACCTTGTGACCTGATGCAGCACTAAACTGATTCAGCGTTCAGCAGATGCTGCTGCTTTTGCCGTTGCTGCAGTTGTAACTATAGCAACGAAAACCTCGAGTGCGTCACGGCACGGCCGACTGATTCGCTTACCGATCTCTAGTTATGGTGTTTTTTGTGTAACTCGCCGCTGTGTCCGTTCCATTTGAGAATTAGTTACTTATTATTAATGCTACTGAATTAACGCGTTAACTAAGGCGCCAACGCGTTAATGAATTAATCGCGACGTTAAAAAATTAACGCTACTAAATTTTTAATGCAAACGAGTTATACAAGTAGCCAGATTCACTACAAACTTTGAGATAATCTAACTTTACTCTTTTATAGACAAATATAGTTGCAGCCCTACTCTAAATTTCGTTTAAGGTTACTAATCTACAATGGTATTTTCTGCTAAAGCCCCGTCCACACCAGCAACAATGTCGAAGCAACAGGCAACATTGTCGAAGAAACATTCGACTTTGTTGCTACAAACGGCAACAATGTCGAACGAGTTCATCGTAAAATTTCGTCCTTTCGACAAAGTCGAATATTGCTTCGACAATGTTGCCGGTTTCTGCAATAATGTCGAACAAGCGAAACAAATTAAACATATTCAATTTGTTACGACTTTGTCGAAAGGACGAAATTTCGTTCGACATTGTTGCCGAAACCGGCAAAATTGTTGCCAAAACGGCAACAACGTCGAAGCAACATTCGACATTGTCGAAAGGATCGTTCAACTTGTAGTACTGGACAATGTCGCCTCGACATTGTTGCTGGTGTAAACGGGGCTTAATGCCGCTTAATTTCTACGCTCAGAGGGCCTTGTCCGCATCTGGCTGACCCTCTCCATCCCCCATGCGGACGTCCGCTTCTGCATACATCGTCGACTGTCAAATAGGCCTACTAAAGAACTCGTTTTTGAACAATAAACTTGTCAGATATTTATTAATACCGATTAAGCAGCAGACGTACATGCACGCCTCGATCCTATATAACGTTAGGAGTGTTCAGACTGTTCAGTAGTATCACTAATCAGGCTCGACAAAAGCTGACTGCAGCCAGTCGAACAAGTTGCGCACTACATGCATGCAGTCCGTCATTAGCGTCAGACAGTAGCAAGAGCCGCTAGAGATAGATGGCTTGTGGCTGATTCACCTCTTAACGGATGCATGGGCTTTATGTCACAGACCAAGGAGCCACATACAGCAGACTAGCGACCTCAGCGGTCCATTTAGTACAACCACAGCAGTCACTGTAGGGTGACAAGAAACACCGCAAGCATTTGTGCAATACTGAGTTGCGGACGCCGGCATGCTATCAAACTCTCCCCCTTGTCCGCATATAGCCAACCCCCTCCCTCCGTCGCTGCGGATGTCCTTTACGGACCCCTAACTTTGTAATCCCTCGAGCGCATACGGCCACATTTAAAAAGCTAACCGGACATTGACCTTTTCGCAAACACTAAACATTGCATGAGAATGGTGCAAAAACACTCGGAATGTTGTATCCCCAAGTATCATATTTGGGGGTCCAATCCCATATAAATACTCCTGCAATGATGGGGTAAAATGTTAAAAGTCCCCATGTCAAATTTCATCCCCGTTGCTGCAAAGTGTCACCGTGCGGGGCGAAATCGGATGTGCGCTACCTCGCTCGGGTGACTCCCTCTGGTGAACTTTTACGGAGTAAAGGCAGGATGGTTAATTCCATTTCCATTCGTGGATAAACGTGTGGATGGCAGCTAAAACTGTGTAATCTCTCCAACACGTGCCATTCCTCAGTGCATTAGATGTGGTTTACGACGATGTGCTATACAAATCGTTCACTTTACTTTGTTTAAAAATTCGAAGAGATACAGGGATAACCGAAATAATACCAGTCACAACAAGCTAATTTTTGGTGCAAAGTGTACATTCCTTGGCTATCTACAGAAAAGTTCTATTGCATAGGTTATAGGTAACACAGTAACACTACATAATGTTCTTCTGAACTACATTAACGATAGAAAATAAAACATTCTGTCTAATTCGCCGCAGAATACTAGGAGTTCAAGTATAATGTATTCATTCAATCACTCACTCACACGGCTCACACGGACGAGACTTATTTTTAAACAATTCCAATGGGAACGGATGGTTACATCCCAGTGTTTTAAAACATCTCTTAAAATGATTTACAACGCTACCTTTATGTTTGAAATATTTACTACACAGACAACAGCAAAACCGTTTGTAGTCCGTATGTACCAAGTGATGACGTTTCAAATGGGCTGCTGTACAGAAACTCTTAGGACATTCACTGCAAACATACGGCTTCACACCTTCATGTCGAACTGAGTGAATCTTCAGTTCACGTCGTTTTAAGAATTTCTTCTCACAAACGTCACATGTGAACCAAATACCTTCATTGTGTGACTTCAGCAGATGTTGCTTCAGTTGATCAATCCATCTAAAACGGTCTGAACAGTGTCTACATGAGTGCGGCTTTACATCAGTGTGAACACGAACATGAGACTTCAAGTCACGACTCGACTTAAATTGCATTCCACAATAAGGACAGTGGTATGGTCTTCTGTTGCTGTGTAGATGACGTTTATGTCTCTGCAAGTGACTAGATTGGCTGAAACGTTTGTTACACAGTGAACATTTGTATGGCGTCTCTCCCGTGTGGACTCTCTTGTGCACGGTTAAAGTTTCAGGCAGACTAAATGCCTGATTACATACCTCACATTTGTATGGTTTCTCTCCAGTGTGGACTCTCGTGTGTCTGTTTAGGGGTCCAGACTGACTAAACGCCTTGTCACACACGTGACATTTGTATGGTTTCTCTGCCGTGTGGGCTCTCATGTGTTTGTTTAAATATCCAGAATGACTAAACGCCATGTCACACATGTGACATTTGTACGGTTTCTCACCACTGTGAATTGTGCTATGTACAGCAAGGTTTGATGACTTTGTGAATCGTTTGCTACAAACACTACACTGATGAGGTCTCTCTCCTGAATGACTTCGCTTGTGTGTCATTAGATCACGATTGCTTTTGAGACATATTCCACATTCACTGCACTGGTATTTACTGCTGTGAATATTCATATGTGAGCTCAGGGATGACTGACAACGAAAACGTTTCTCACACTGACTACATGAATACCAGTTTTCTTCAGTGTGTATTCTTCTGTGAACGTTCAAATTGCTCTTCCGTGTAAACCCTCTGTCACACACTGTACACAAATACGGCCTTGGCTTGTCATCACGTGGATGTCCAGTGACATCATTGCTATGAGCCTCAGTCTTGTTCTTCATTGCACTGCCTACACACGCAGACCAAACATCATAGACTTCAGCAGGCTTAAACATTTTAATACGTCACTGTTATCTTGCAATCTAAACAGATATATGCGTTGTTAATTTAGTTTAGTGTACGTTGTTCATTTTGTTAATTGCCACTATTTACACGTATTGAACATTGTATTGTGATTTGTGATGCACGTCAGTGGCCAATACTGGCCATTTGCTTTTATTTCAACAATACAACTAAAAACCACGAGCTTCAATCAATCAATCAAATCAATCACAGTATTTTTAGAGTGGCCTAAGTGGCACTGCCACTGCAAGGTCCACTGCAGGTGTAAATGTCAGTAACAAAAGCCAGGAAACGACTGACAGTATAGATGTCTTTTCAGCTTTCTCTGGAAGGTTGGCAGCGACTCAGCGGAGATAACGTCGTCGGGTAGAGAATTCCAGATTAATGGGGCAGCGACCGCGAAGGCTTGACTGCCGACGGCGGTGGACATGACTGGCGGCACCAAGATGCGATTTGTGCCGGCGGAGCGGAGTGCTCGACGACCAGACACATCGGCGACGCGAACAAGTGGCCCGAAGTAACTTGGTGCACGTCCATGTAGCACTTTGTACGCCATGACAGCGAGCTTGTAATGGATCCAAATGTTCTTGCAATGCATGGCCTATATGCAACTAGTGTTGTTGTGGTTTCACAGTTCTCATATTTTGGTCACATCTTAAAAATTAAATTGTAGTTTCAGTTTTTTTGATGAACGGGTAATTCTGACATATTGGTGTTTTTTGGGTCCCATGTTCTTCTTGCTACCCAAACACAGGTGTAAAATCACTAACGCTGACCACTGGCCTGCTGTACAAGTTTAACAAAAAGCAACACTGCTAACGTATAAGTCACAATATCAAAACTTAATAAGTGAACGTGACTGAAGCCAGTTAAAGCAACTTGCTACAAGAGCTGACAACGCACCAGTAATTGGCTTGTCATCAAGTGTACACTCATTGCAGTCAGCTTCTGTCTCTACCACAACACAACTTCCACCTACACACGTAGACATCTTCAAATGAACAAGGTATCAACCTAATGGGACAAAACTCTACTGGCCCGCCACCTGGCGAATAAGCAATTCCATGTGTAAACGGGCCAGTAATAATGAACAGTTGTTGCGATCATTCAGCATACATAAAACTATACACTATACACCGTATCACACATACCTACAATGGTAATCTGCCATGCATGCACAGCACTACTCGGTGTCCATCAGTTCACCAAATTTGAAGTCCGATTCGAAGGATATGACTGGGCCCCAAAATTTAAACAAAAGGTCAAAGAATTTTGACAAATGTCCTTATTGAAGGTGGCACGTCACTCTGCCAAATTTACTGCCAGTCGGTAAAACCGTTGCCAATAATGGCCATTTTTGCAATTTTTCAAAATGGCAGCAGACCGCCATGTTGGATTTTTTTAGATTCAAAATGTTAACAGTCAATACGACTTTAAGATTCAAGATGTGTATGCGTCACTGTACGAAATTTTGTGCCGATCAGTACAAACTATTGTGGCCATTTTTGAGTATTCAAGATGGCGGACGTCTGCCATCTTGCATTTTATGAAATAGAAAAATTTAACTGCCGATATCGTTCGTATTGTCAACGTGCGTCATTGTGCCACACTTACTGTGGATCAGTCAAACTGTTAACAAGATTTCTCAAGATGGCGGCCATTCGTCATGACCTGAAAAACTTTTCTCATTCTACTTTAGGGGCTTCGCGATTATGTGCTATAAAAATCTACTGTTGACACTGACATGACATTGACATTGACATCCGCAATCTTGAATATCTTAAAATTTGAAATCTAAACTGCCTATATGGCTTGGATGGTCAATATGCGTCATTGTGCAAAATTTCATGCTAATCGGTCAAGTCATTCTTGAGACATGACGATTTTTCGATTTTGTCAAAATAGCGGCCATTCCGCAATCTTGGATTTGTTATATGCAAAATTGGACCAACCGCAAAGAGTGTTTGGTGGTATTCGTCGCTGAGAAAATTTGGTTGAAATCGATGCAGCATTTTCGATAATATGCGTGTTTTAATATTTTGTGCATATAGTCTTGAAAATGCCCATTCACACTCCAAAAGGGAGGGTTTTGGGGTGAATATACCCCCAGTATGGTGTGCAGTATCAATGGGACCCTGAATGGCACTTCCTTGGGCAGAAACCTGTCATATGATGTAAAGATTGTCAAAATCCAATGTGTGCTGGGTGTGATAAACAGTGGCTTCCAATGCCGATCAAGGGCCCTCAACACCCAACATCGCTCCTTTCCATTCGGGGATCTCAACCACCATCTAATAGAGTTCTTTTGGCCCAATCGATTCATCCCCAAACGGCATCTCAATAAGTTCAACCGCTTTTTAGGGCTCAAGAACCTGACCAACAGGCATGGAGACAGACAGACACACAGCCCACCACCATGCTACTGTGTGTGTAGCAACAGACTGCTATTGCTAACTAACACCACGATACGGCCTAAAATGGGTCACGTGAATCTGACCACATCCATTAGGGGCTACTATGCCATCCTAACGCTAACATTTGATATGGCCTAATTTCACACAAAATTTCACGACTCTAGCTTCAGCTGTCCCAGACATATGATTGGGGAATGAAGACGAAAAATTTAAGAGAGTCACGTGACCTGCCGACACCCCTTTCCGGGTGATGTCGGCTAGCACTCTCTACAATCGACATACGTGAAGTCTCTATCTCCACCCGCTATGAAGATATGAAATGCAATACAAAATGTGGAAAATTGGGTGGTTTGGGTAGTTATAGGTCGCTCTAGGTCACTGGATATAGCGACATTGAATACAGCACATACAACTTATACACATTAGCCCTCCACAGTAAATATGTCTCTATGTTGCACCATTTCGCACAAATAGTAAGATATTGGTGGAAAATCCACGATTTTAACCTATGGCAACTGCATCTGGCACCCCCATTCAGGTAACCCAATTGATATTTCGTCACTTTGGCATCAGTAAACTAGAGTCCATGGGCTATCTTATGTGTCTCCGTCCACCCGTGACGACAATGCAATAAGTTACGTACTTCCGGTTTTGAGGATGACATCATATTTTCAAATAATGGTGCCAATGGGGCAGCATAAAAAACATGGTTACAGTCTGTTGAGTCTGCCAGGTGCCGACACTGGAGGCAAAGTTTCTGTATACAATGCTTTATATGCAGCCAAATCACCAACAGTGTCGTCATCTTGCATTGTTGTCAGTGTCAAATCATCTAGATTTCAACTCCTAAAAACGTCAGCAGATTTCAGACAGAAAATAACTGTACACTGTATAGTCCTAGCCGCAAAGACGTGGATGTCAAGAAATATGGCATTAGAAGTAATCCTGCGTTTAACAAAACATGGCCAAGAATGTGAGAAAAAGTATCCACATTCCTCAGATCACGGGAAAATGGACTTGCAAACTGACTGATGCTTCAGAATTTAAAGTACAAGTTTACATTCACAATGAAAAAATGTGGTGAAACTACCAATATACTCGAATATTGCTACAATTTCTTCTACTCAATGAGAGCAACAACAGTATCAGGCAGCAAACTTTAACACACAAAATCATGCAGATGTTTACTGATATTTGTAGTGATATGCACATTGACAACATGCAGAAAATACATAAAATGGCAAATATTCTTGTAAAACAAGTTTACAGTTTACATTGATGTGTACAGACAACATAACATGAACATAACACCCACATCAGCAAAAATCAAAAAGTTGTTATCATCAAGCTGCAGATGCTGCACACTGGTGTGCTATAAAACTAACATCAATTTCACCTTCTTAATTTTTGCAGTTTTCACTTTCGGATGCACACAACTGTCGTCCTTGCACACTGTTTCAACATGCAATTTTTGCAACAGTGGAATATACATACACAATACACAACAGAACACCAAAAATCCAACCTACAGCAGGACTGCAACGTACCAGTCGCTGATCGAATGTTCAGTTCATCAAGCTGGTTTGTATCTCTACAACAATGAACACAAACAAACCCTATCTAGTGTGATCAACTAGCAACTAATCATGCTACTGCTGTGTGATGTAAACATCTGTACACGTTGATACACTCTGACATACAACCAGCAGGAGTTAGTCAGTGCATCAAGATAGAATGAAGTCTGACGGGTTATTTTCACTGTTTACGGTCAATTCTTTCAGCTCCCTTCACATCACTGACACTGATGACTAACACACGTTCACCTGACAAGAGGCTCAGCTATCGTTCAGCAATTTGAGTGACACTCTGTGTTAGTTGAAGTGCTGTCCTACTGTTGTACGAATGATGCAAACAGACCGCACTGATGAGCATTTTCTGCAACTAACACTTTTTATTCAACTATCTCCATAGTTTTGTACACGCATTTTTGCAACAGATCAACTAACACACAGCGAGCATGTGATGATACACATCACCTGCCTGTAATGCTGATCTGAGCCATATATGTAACACCCGTACTTCCATGACAAGTGACAACCAACATTGTGGATGTCAAATGGGCCATAATTGTTGTCAACGAACATCGACCGCCACCGATGTTGTTGATGACACTGCATATTCCTAGGCTTAAACCTACCTGTTTCACAAATCCTCCCCCTCCCGTAGATTCACTTCTCTCCTCTGGACTGCCGTCACAAACTATCAATCGGACCTTTTCTTTGGAGCTACAAGGTTTTTGTTTCTAGTTTATTCCTTACTCTTTAGTTTCTGTCATATTTTCATATTTTTGTGCCGTGCACTAGCTTAAGCTTGCCCTCCCGTCAGCTTTTTTGAGTGAACGTAAATATACCATCTTGTATCGTATGGTAAAGTATCGCTGACCGCCAGGGCAGATAGATACAACTTTTCTGTGGTAAGGCATCTGAGCCAAAGACTTCTCGACCAGTCGAAAACAACTTAGGCCTACAATGCAGACGTCAAGAAACACAATTGGGAAACCAACAACATAGGAACAATGAATAACATTCTAAACTCGAAATGCAATAAAAATAGGCCTACTGTATTTCCTGTAATAGAAGCCGGGTCTCAAATACAAGCCGGGTCTCTAATAGAAGGTGGGGGTCTAAAGGCGAATATCATAGAACTAACTGTACATCCCCCGTAGCACTGTGGAGCATTGCGTCATTCGTGCGTATTGCTTGATTAGCAGAACGATGGTATGGCCTACCTGGTATTTCGCTTTGCAGTAATAAATATAAAACCAAGAATCTTGGTGTTTTTAAATACATGTTCATCGGTGAACCGGGTGGTTCTAATAGAAGCCGGGTCTCTAATAGTGACTTGACGTAGGAACCGGTTCCAAAGAACCGATTCTATAGTTCCAGAAACGGTTCCAAAACCGCGTGTACCCGGAACCGTTTTCTGAATATTATGTTGTTAATGCATTGTATAATTTGTGTATTATACGGGTCTTTATTCATCAATAATGAAAGCAGAAACATTGGCTTGAATTAAGCTAATGCGTCTTAGTTTTCACTTTTTCATTCATTCATTCATTCGTTGCATTCGGAACTACAGCTCGACGAGCTGCTTATGATCCCGGCTGCCGGGGGGCTATCCACGACAATAAAAATTTCTGATATTTGTTATAACTTATTGGTTATATTTCGCCCGGCGTTTGTCTGTCTGTCTGTTTGTCTGCCTGTTTGTCTGCAAGATAACTCAAAAACTACTACGCCGATTTTGATTAAAGTTTGCATGTAGGTTGCCTACACTGCAAAAATTGATTTATGAATGTGACAATTACAAAAACGTTTGCGACCATTACAAAATAATTTTGTGACTATTTGCTTACAAACAAATATTTGTTATTGTCACAAAATAATTTTGTGGATATAATTTTCTTACAGTCACACAATTTATTTTGTAAAACCCACAAAGCCTTTTGGTTATATTTAGCCAAATATTTTGTGTCTAACCCTAACACTAACAACCAAATCTGGGTAACCCGGTTCCAACAACTGGGCACCCGTTTCCTAAACCGGGTAATAAGTCAACTCACTAGTCTCTAATACAAGCCGGGTCTGTAATAGAAGCCGGCGGTCTGACACTATTGTTCTAATAGAAGCCAGAGGCTTTTATTCGGTCTGCCTAAAAATCAAAATCCACAAAGTCCACGAAATCCACTCAAATGCGACGTTCGCTAAATATCAAAATCCACGAAATCCATAAACTGTACAAAATCCACCTGCCAAGACATAGAAATCCACAACACTTGAGCATATACAAAATCCACTGTCTAAAAGTCGAAATCAACAGGACTGATTTATGGCATATGATGAGTAAAAGTTGAGGTAATTCTATAGGCGACTTTGTGACGTAAATATGATGACTGTCGTTATATAAGTTAATTGTTAAATTGATTAATGTTTCCGGTTTTATACTTTGCCGTCATTAGCTGCGTCATTTAACCTAAGCCAATATAGCCTATTAGATTTGTAATTCATACCATGGTTTTCCAGCCTACCTTCTTACGAATTTGACGAAACAATGAACAACTAGAAGGGCGATCAGTAGAGCGCATGTATTTCCCACACCTTTTTGATCTTTGACCTTGAAATCTAACACACACGTATAGAGACAGATGACAGACAGACTTATACTAACGCATTTATTAAACGCTACAGAAAAAGCAGACACATTATGTCAATAACAAAACAGTTTGTCCTAGGCTTGTTGGTTCGTGGACTGCCACTGTGGATTTCGTATAGTCTGTGGATTTCGTGGATTTCGATATTAGCTGACGTCGCATTTGAGTGGATTTCGTGGATTTCGATATTTAGGCAGACCCCTTCTATTATTAGAGGAAATACGGTATAAGTATAGTGAGGTGTTTACAAAGAAAGTATTTCTAGTAGACCTACAGAAAGCTAATTCCGTCACTGATGTAGGCCTAATGTGAATATACACCAATTACATAGGCCTATATGATGGTTAGGAATTACCGCAAAGTACATCGACGCATCAAACTCGCATGTTGCTCCTGTAATACGCAACACTGGCCTACCGTTAACCAACCACTAAAAGCGGTGCCATGGTGCCTGCGTATTTTAGTATGACCCCGGAAAAGTAATCATAAGTCCAATGTGACCTTGACTGACCTTCAAAGGAAAACTGACAAGAAATCCACCATACACCACACAACTGACCATAACCACCACATGTGACATCAACAAGGGTATTAATATTGTTACTTTAAATTACGAAAATAGAAACCCGTCAGTCTTTCTCCTGTTGAGTTTAACGACAACCCGTGCGTTTAGTTTCCAATCTTCCACGTTTAATTCCGACATTTTAAAGCAAGTAATAAGTGCGTCAAATACGATGAAGTTGATATTTAACTGAATTTCTAAACAAGTCGCTGATAATGGAAAAACACAACGACATCTACTACGGAAGTAATTAAGTAAATCAGAACTCAAATCCATACTTAACGCAGACTTAAATTTAAAACTTAAAATAAGTAAGCTCCGTGCAGGGGTTGCTGAACAGCTCAGAGGCGGATGGCCTAGCCCGTATTCTTGGCCTAGCCGTGGGCAGACAGGGGCGTGGCTAAAGCGGCGCGCAGTATTACATGTCGCACGCAGGGACAGTGATGACGCTCCTCGACGAGCAGACGATACGCACAGAAAACGTACAATATTTGTCTGACAGCAGCATATTGAACCACCGTAGATAATTCACGACATTATAAAAGCAATGTAC
>Ga0209780_1000918_pt1 | contig 17937 bp, 13 predicted proteins | sample WorMetexBAHAMAS2_FD_187384 | JGI IMG/M metagenome (GOLD analysis project Ga0209780, IMG submission 187384) | Marine gutless worms symbiont microbial communities from Max Planck institute for Marine Microbiology, Germany - Inanidrilus exumae... | ecosystem: Host-associated > Annelida > Digestive...
CACCTACCAATTCCAAGCGCACTGGACTGCTATATGGTCTCAGCACTGGGGTCCAGAGTAGGCTAGACCCCTGCCCGCAAAAAACAAACGAACGAACATACAAAGTACACAACCTTTTATATAAAAAAACCACAATAACAATCACTATAAAGGTTAATGGTTTGGCTTACGCTATCGGCTGTGTCTACGTGTGTAACACTGGTGTATTGTGGCCAAATGCCTAAAATGATCGAGCTGGTTTCTGGCTATGAGGGTTACCACAGAAGACTGCAACTTTGTACTGGACTGGGGTCCAGATCGCCCACGGAAAGGGAGACACAAGATCTCCCTAGCAGTGAAAGTCTATGTCCACAAAATTGGCAAAATGCCTACGTCCATAGAAAATGTTTGGCTCCTGCTAAGCCACGGCCAGCCATACCAGCATTTTCACAAAAATATTTTGCTGTTCCACAAAACTTCATACTGAATAGGATATATGAATGAAGTCAATACAGAGGTACTGGAAAAAAATTTAAAAATAAACACAATGGACGTACGATGCACAAACAGAAAGTGAACGACACCAATGCACGGAACAGTGAACAAATAAGAAAGCCATCAAAGGCTTTGTGGTTGTTCACCTTCTTTCTTTTTGACATCAGCATTCGTCTTGGAATCGCTTTTCTCTTCTCTCTTCGACTTAGCAGGTGAGACGGCTGATGCAGCGGAGCCGGTGGTTGATGACGACAACGTGGAACCAGCTGCGGAGCCAGTGTTTCCCGATTTTGTTTGCTCCACGGCTTTTGATCCGCATAATGCACACTGCAGCAGCTGAAGAATCAACGGAGCAACACCATCATCCAGACTAACGCTGGCCAGCACCAGGAATGGCAGCACGCCTATACGACAACAGCAGCTAATTCAATTCTACTTACGTACATTTCTTAACTACTAAATCATTCGGTTTCTAATAACTAGTTTCACAGCTGGCAACATCAAATGGCAAAGCGTGACTCTAAAATACGCTACAATTGTATTAGTTATCTGTTGTTTTTGAGTGTGCAAAAATACGGCAAATGCTATATACAGGCTACGTGTTTTAATGCTACAAATGTAACTGTAAAGAATTAGCTATAAAGTCACTTCTTGGTGTAAAAATACAACAACAACAATAACAACCCAAAAGCTGCCCAAATTTATTCCACCCCTTTCATAGGACTGTATCAGCATCTCCATCTACACTCAGAAAGTCGCTTCTAGCTGCCAAAATATAACAGAATATCAAGCATCCATCAAATACTATTATTAACATAAATGCAGAGAAAATTCAACCTTTCTGTCATAGTTGAGAATGGTAGCATGCATGTAAGTCTAACAGCCACTGAACAGAAAATGAACAAGGATTATGAAACTTGTCAAAGCCCAAACATCATCGTAACAGAAAATAATGAAATGTCTAATGGACCTTCATCTCGTTGGCAAAACTGTTGCCAGTTGATCGTTCTTGATGTCGCAATCTCCAGGCAAGCTTTCAAATGCTCAATCTGTAGCAAAGTAATCAAATAGCAAATGTTCACATACATACAAGCACAAAGCTGTGCAGTAATAGCAAACACTCCTGCAGCAGACTGCACAAAGTTAACAGCTTTTTGGCTCCATGCATTTTCCTGTTGGAGAGCTCAGATGAGTAAGGAGGAATTTTCTCCAACTCGTGGCAGAAACTTTGGTCGAATGCCATTCCTGTGGCAGGCCCAGGCCTGCTGAAAACCTGCTGAATGCAAGTCCAATTTCTTAACTATCAAATCAAGGCAACTCTTGTAACTACTAAATGTGCTTTAAGTGTACTGGCCAGTTAAACATTATCAGACTTTAACAAATATATCTGGTTATCATTCAAATCAACGACAATAACGACAGTGATGACCATCATTATCAGTACTGTTGCTGTTTGTTATTGTTATTATCATTATTATAAAATTAATCAGGCATAAAAGCTGGACACAGACTAGATCGATAAGGACGTCATATGTGAGTGGCACGTTGCTGACAGGACTTAACAGCGTCGGGTCACAGCCACGTTTCTCACAGATCGTCCGCACACTCGACATGTGTGTCTCAAGAAAGTTCATGTCTCGTAACTGACGGTATTTGTCCTTTGACCCGCAGATGTACAGCAACAACTGAAACACGACAACAAAAACCACACGTGTTCGTTTGCTAAACTATATAAAGGCACCATGTTCATTCATATGATACAACACATTCATTTGTTTATGATTAACTAGCTTCTTGCGAACAGTACAGTAAGATCAAGAAGCCCAGGGCTGGTTTTTCCACCACAAATTAACCTCCCATTAACGTTAATGGGAGATTAACTCCCAGTTAATCTGCCATTAACGTTAATGGGACATTTATTTGCGGTGTAAAAACTGGCCTTAAGTCTGATTTATGAGGACTATGGTCACTAAACTTTGTGTGCATGTGTACATTTCACAAGGTAGTGTAGCAATACATTGAAGGTGAGGTGGAAAATCTTGATAACAGATACATACCAAATTACCTTGGGAATCTGACTGCGATAATGTACAGTGTACATTTGCCCAACTTGTGGTGATCAAAAACCAAGCTGCTGGTTTTTGAAACACAGTAAAAAAACAAGAAAAATAAGCCTTATTTGTACAGCAATCTATTAGTCATGCAGGTATGGTATATACAGGCATGGCTGTTTCCACTTGTAGATAAACGTGTGGTTGGCAGGTAAAACTGTGTGATCTCTTTATAAACACGTGCCATACCTGAGCGTCTTTGAGATAAAGAGCAAATAATAAAGTGCTGTACAGATTCATACCTTTTTGACAGTTAATTAAAGTGCGTATTATTAAGGTTTCACACAGTCCCTGTGTGCAATAGGTTTCTCTGATTGTGATTAATAGATGTGGCAGGGCAGACTGTTTCATCACATTACTACAACTGACGTGTAATGTCGCCTTACGGGATGAGGCAGTGAGAATGAGAAGATGGGAAGCACCAACCTTTCTAACTTGACGTCGAACAAATGCAACATGCTGAGGTTGTGCCATCATGTACTGCAACAACACACATAACATGAGCAAGTCTAACCGAGACTCTCCAACTAATTTCTGATACCAAAGTACGATACATACATCACTGAAGTGCCATACAGTTTCAAACTAGGATATGGACTTCGACGCCCAAGTGTCGACGTGGATGACTTAACCACCAACGGCCTGCTGTGACCTTGACCTTTGACCTCCAGAATCGATTCAGGTCACCAGTAGGGGCTAGTGAATATTCCCTGTTAAGTTTCATTGAGACTGCTCAAGACATTCACGAGATATCGTGGTAACAATATTTGTCCGGACAAATGAACGAACGAACGGACAGACAGGCAGCCCAAAAACATAATACTTTTGCCGACTCTGTCGGATAACGAAGGCATGAAAACTCAGAGAGCATTTATCACCAAAGAAACAACATGAACTAGATGACACTCGGTAGTGCACATAGGTTTGCCACATCACACTAAAACTAGCATAGAGTCGTTACTGGTGGGCAGCATGGAAGTGAGGTAGTTTAATATTGCATGACCAAATATTTAATATTGCATGACCAAATACTGCATTGACCTTTGTACCAGTATTTGTGACATGAAAAGTGGCTTGTTTTATGTGAAGCCCAGCAGTCATAGTGTGGCGGCACTCACGACAGACTGGTATTCAGAATATGTTCCAGATCACTTCCAAAATTTAAACAACTCTTCTGTGGTCCGGAACCACAAAATTCATAAAAAAATCTACACAACTTTGAGCTATTCTGCTAATAAACATTGGTCAAAACAGCATCCGTGCTAATCAGTGGCAGAGTACAACAGCATAACACAGCAGACGGATGTCACAATCTAGTGAGTTCCACATGCTAATCATAAATAAATCTGTAACACGTCATACAGTGGCAGATATCTGACCTCTGTTAACAGCTTATGCCACGAGTTATCAAAAGCAGGCAGCTGAACATCTGATGGACTGTTCTCAGCTATCTTTTTCATCTACAAGGCAATCACCACAACTGCATTATAATCCAAACGAATTATAATGGCAAAAACAAAGATCAACATTGCATAGTCACTTCAAGCATCTGTACCACTGTTCACCAGTCTCACATACAAACAAGCTAATCATCGTAGCAGCAACTGCGCCCCCAGTGCTGCCATCGGGCAAACTCGACGAAACATCACACGGTGCTGGATTTTGGCCCACTGGACCCATTATGTGCAAGCATGATGCTATCCACAAAACAGGAAGTACATATTGTATTGCACTTTGGTCACAGGTAACATGCATAGAATATTTGCTTACAGTCCCAGAGCCCATATTGCGTGCACAAATTTCCGGACTTTTCCCATTACCTACAAAAGCCACAGAGGCAAATTATTTGCTAAAACTGGCCATCGGCAAATGGCACCTAGGACCACATAAGGGGGTTTAAAGCCATAACAGAGCCACTTAAACACAAGTCTGGTTCAAGCATTAAAGTAAAACTATACGTTTCCCGGTCATTAGATACCTAGTGCACCAGTCGTTAGCTAGACAAACATGGCAGTATCTGGCTTCCAACAGTCAGCTTATTGCCGACACTGGCTGCCTTCAGTTTTGGTCCGAGTCTGATAGGATATGCATCATTAGATGCACACACGACAGTTTCGGCAACAAAAGTTTCTCTGCTGCTGGTCCTCGTGTGTGGAACGCCTTGCCATCATATTTGCAACTGGACATGAACTACAGACATTTAAAGCAATCATTATAAGGACATTAGTTTAGGCTATAGTCGACCATGGCGCATTGTGACTAGTTGTTCTCATGTGCCTTACACGCTCACTTCTTTACTTACTTATTTACTACCTTCCCTGACTTTTCCCTAATTTATTAACCTCTCAAGTTTTCCACACTAGCAGTCACCTACCTGTGTATTCATCACCCCACTAATACCAGCCATTAAACTGGTAACAGCACCTGATAAGGCAGACGTAGAACAATCTCCATCAGCAGCAGTGGATAATCCTCGAAGACGTTGTTGGCGTGAGTCTTCACGTACTGTCGTAGAAAGAACGGTGACATGTCTGGAGGAGACCCGGCTGGACGAGGCTTCAGCAGCTGACCGCTGATCACTGAACCTTCCATCTGCAACACCGACAAATCTACATTATGGTCCACAGAACAAACTGTCAGTTCACTTTCAATATTAATTCGTACTAGCTCTAGTGTACTCTCTACTCAACTACGGTAATGCAGTACTGGTCGGCATCCCAGCCTACCTGGTGCGCCGATTGCAGTCAGTGCTCAACGCTGCGGCACGACTCATCTATCACCTGCGACCACACGACCACATCACCGATGTGCTGGCGACACTGCACTGGCCACGCGTCCCAGAACGCATGCAGTACAAGATCGCGGTGCTAACGTACAAAATTCTGCACGACAGCGCGCCACGATATCTGGGACCTCTTGTCGCCGTCGCCGACCTACCTGGTCGGCGTGCTCTGTGGTCAGTAAGTACCAGCCGCCTGGTCATACCGCCCATCACTGTCTACTGTTGACAGCCGTGCCTTTCCGGCTGCTGCAGCTGAAGTTTGGAACGGCCTGCCAGAGGCCGTCATCTCATCGTCATCACTGCAGACTTTCCGGCATCAATTAAAGACTCATCTTGTTCAACTTTCGTATCCACACCTCATGTCTGGCATCGTTACAGTGGTCCTTGCAGTAACGTTGTTATTTAGGCCACTTTAAAAATTTATGTTTACTTACTAATTAACTTCAGCAAATCGTGACCAATACATTGGTGATGTCACTGGAGAGCTGGTGTACAGGAAGCAATGCTCTTCCACCTCAAGTATCATGGTGGTAAATGAAAAAAGGATGAGGCCAGGCCACTGGTTAGAGTTAGTGCTTTGTGTTCTCCTCGATGCACTGCTCCACTTATGCCAGCTCTCCGACACCAGTACCAGGTTTCAAGAACAGATGTTATTATAATTACAAAAAACAACGTACAGCAATGCCGGCAAATAAATACAAATTGAAAAAAATTAGCCCCATATGGGGACTGACGGTCGACTCTTCGCAACTAACGTTTGTGCCAACTCCATTCACTTGACACTTGGCCGAATATCAAAAATCCGGCCCAGCCATATTTAGATATTTAGATGCCCTAGTTTAAGAATCCGTGGTCAGTTGCCTGCTCCCACTGTAAACTGCGGAGGAGACAGCTTTTGAAAATGGCCAGATTTCCAACTTCGAAGGCCTCGTGACCTTGACCTTGAATTGGTTCACACTGCATACTGGCGTGCATCACTCTTCGACGTCTACCTACATGCCAAGTTGCATTGAAATCAAAGTAACTTTTTGTGGACGGACGGACGTATGCATGTACGGACGTACAGACGGACATTTGAGAGCGGCTTTATTACGTCGACTCTGTCAAAGAGTAGACCTACAAAATCAGAATGCCAAGAAGCCGAGAGACGACAGCTGAAGTGAGAAAAATACCGGCAATTAAGCATCAAAAAACATGCTTGTTATGGCTAAATGTCAGTAATCCTGAACAACAGATATAAAAAACCTCTTTCGAAGCCAGGTGAGTTTTCCAGTAATCAAGAAGTATCTTCAGCAGGCAGAGACAATAGTCGAGACCATTACTCATGACCAGAGCACAACCCGTGCCAGTATTGACAAACGATGATCCCTAAAAACATAAGAGTCGGTTGACAGACATACAACATTAGTCTATAAAAAAATGCCTTTAATTTGTGTATCCCCCTTAACAGCTTGTACCACCATGCAGTGGAACTGTTTCTGAAGACCGAAGCAGTGGATCAACCAGATACCACCAGTGACTCATGCTTACCATGTGACATACAACTGTCCCAAACTAGGGATACTGTACATAATACTATGATAATACATACTGTACATAATACTGTGATACTTACATAATACTTGGCTGGTATTAGTGGGGTGATGAGTACACAGGTAGGTCACTGCTAGTGTGGAAAAAATCAACATTTCTCATAGCCTACCCATATCTTACCACTACAGCCCTATAGCAACTACTCGCATCTACAATAGAGTTGTAATGCTGACTGTATGGACCAGTAATTCTAGCAAATGAAAGGAGCGGTGGTTTCAATGGTCATACCTCAGTGGCGGCCGACTTGCTTGGACTGCGTGTGCGTGCCATGAGAACACTGAGCAGTCGGAGCACAACTAGTTTCACTTCATGCTGTGGTGAGCGTGTCGACATCTGTGCCAAGTTGACATCTCGGGCGCCCAGCTGCAGCAGCCCGGTGATCAGTGATGTCAGCAGTGCATCCAGTGTCGCTTTGTCCTTCTCTCCGCTGCCATCCAGCTCCATAGTCAGCGACAGTACCAACTGACACACATCAGTGACAATAACAACAGAAGCAAATTTCACAACTTCTTCACAACTATCGACTTAAATCTCAGGATTTCGCAAGCCTTGCTGTGAAGTATTACAATCAGCATGCAGTACAAAACATGCCACAAAATACCCATTATATATTTACTGTTAACATACAGACTGATGTGCATAAGCTACTTCTGTTCTCATTATTATTTACAGCAATCCTGTAGTCCATTCACCACAAATAAAATGCTTGCTCAGTTCTTCAGGATTCTTCTGCTCCATTTTCACACTTGTCACAACCAACATCTAATTTCACCACTATTCAGGACCTGAAAAATCAAAAGTAGACTTCTGTGGAGACAGAACTGTGCACGATAGTGGCATACAAAAGTCGAGTCAATAGTAGTCATTCGTGGAAAGAATTTGTCTAACAGGTGAATTTTAAACAAGTGGTTCAGAGTTACTGATATGAATAACAAGAAGCTCTGCTACTGCAGAGGGACCGTGCAACGTGCTATATTAGTAAATACGTGCTATGTTTCACAATGTATGGGAGTAAGAAAAGTTTCAAGCAGCAAAAGTGACCTTCAAGGTCATTCCAGGGCATTGGCAATAGTGCCATTCGATAGGCCACATATGATTTCCTATTAGTGTTCCATTGCAACTATGTCTTTATCTTCCACTGTTAACGAGATATTATCACTTGTTTCCCAAAATTTAAGTAGGTCACATGACACCTCAAATATCCCTTTCGGGGGTAATATATCATGCATGCAGTAGTACTCCTATGTATCAATCAACACACAAAATTTGAAGTGTGTAGCTTCACCGATACCAAAGATATGATTGGGGCAAAATGTACAAAAAACAGGTCACGTGACCCTGACCACGCCCATTAGGGAACAGTCTGTCATTGAAAGCCAAGCACTTGGTATATTCTGCCTGCATATAAAATTTGGCGACTGTCGCTTTAGCCATTCCGGAGATATGACTGCAAGTGTCAAAATTGGAAAAAATGGTCACGTGACCCTGACAACGCCCCTTCAGGGGTGGTGTGTCATCCTTAAGCTAGGATATATTTTCTACTGTGTACAAAATTTGACAACTCCAGCTTTAGCTGCACAAGAGATATCGCTGTGGACCCGAAAATTTAAAACGGGTCAAGTGACCCTATCAATGCCCCTTTTAAGGGTAATTCATCCTACATATGCAGGGACTTGATATAGCCTAGAGGTATACAAAATTTGAGCAAAATTTGAGCAATCTAGTATCTAGCTTCAGCCATTCCAGAGATATGGTTGGTGCCCACCAAAATTTAAATGGTTCACATGACCACGCCCCTTTCAGGAATTATTTGTCATCCTCAGGCTAGGACTTGCTACTGCCAACCTGCCTACCAAATTTGAAATTTCAATCTCCACCCATCACAAAGATATGGAAAAAAGATACAAAATTTGGAAAATGGGGTGGTTTTGGGTAGTTAGGGGTCACTCAAGATCACTGAAAATAGTGTCATTTGATTGAGCGCATACATGTTCCTATTAGCCTTCCATGACAGCCTTCCCCATCTTGCACCATTTCTGAGATATAGCGAGATATTGGTCGAAAACTGCTGATCTGAACCTACCCCACCTCTATTTGGCGCCCCCATTGGGGGTGATCCCGTTTGAATTTCGCCGTGATTTTTGGCACCAGAAAACTAGAGTGCCTGGGCTATCATACGGCATTGTTTATGTGATCCTAGTTTTAGCCATCTTTGAAAACTTGTGACAGACAGACGGACGGACACATAATGACAGCATATACTGTGCTAGCATAGCGTCGCGCGGTAAAAATGAATAACAAAACGAATGAAATCCAGACCTGCATAAACGGGATAGCACGGACACCTCCGACGTCACGCAGCTCTGGCAAGTAATAGATCAGTCGGTCAAGAATGCGCAGACGAAGGACGTGCACGTGACGGTTGAAGTCATAGTCAGCGTCTAATGAATCACTGTCAAGTGTGACAGCACCGCCGACACTAGTTTCACCATGGCCTGTGACACCGCCACCAATACTGCCGACATCACTGTGTGCCCCGGCTGTTGTACTGTCGACTGTGATGTCACCAATTGCACTGCTTCGACCACTCACTGTCGACAAAAATGACATCCACATTAACATTGCAATGAACACAGGAACATTAGTCCTATAGCCTTGCTAAAAAGACTCCTGCCAGATACAGGAAAAAAACTATTCTGTAGAAAAAAAACGGACAAAGCAGTTAACTATTGCCTCAACTAAGTCAATTGTGTAAAATTGCACACAAATTCCACCTGTGAAAATTTTCATAAGTAATCACAACAGTAAACTGAAAAATCTGAAATAAGAACTTTCCAAAAATTACGCTAGTTTTCACAAATTTCACAGCACATTTTGTATTTAATGTCAACAAGTAAAAGATTATTTTTTATTAGATGACAGTGACCAAATGAACTGGCAAAGGTCATCAACTGATCACTGAGATCATTAAATCTGTGTTATCCAGATCACGAAGAAAGTCATGAAAGGAAAACAGAAGAGAAAGACTGAACAAGCTGCTAGAAAAACACGAGAACACAAATGATAGTCAAGTAACGAGAAGTGTAGAAGACAGAAGCTGACGGCTACAGCGAATGCCACAGACAGCAGAAGTCCAACAACGGCAGCAAATAGTCATACCAGACACAGAGTCCACTTGACTGCCTCCACTGTCAGACCCGGCGCCACTGCCTTCACGGTCCGCCGGCGACGTGTGCAGCATGGAGCCGACAGTGGCTGCCATGCTGCTTGCTTCATCGTCACTCGCTGGACCTGATGCAGTTGCATCCGACATATGCCCCGCCTCCAGGTTGCCAGCCTCAGCCGCCTGCTGACACAGTACAGAAACATGAACCATCAACAGGAAAAAGGATGCAAATATGAGCGATTTTCCGCTACAGAACAATAAGAGAGCTATTATGATAGTACTACATAACAAAACCATTCGAATATCCACAATGCAAAGACTATGTCAACTAGTACGAAGTTTCCATCATGAAATATGATATAAGCTATGAAGCAGGCCTAACCGATAAAAATATCAAGCCATTTAACAAAGTGATTTATGTTGAAGTCTAACAAACCTGCAACTGAACATCTAGGTTTAAGTCAGCAGGCCCGGCACCAGCCTACACGAGAAACAGCATCATGCACACAAATTAGTCCATGTGCCAAATATTGCTCCTAACCTGTTCCCCTAACACGGCAAATTAACTCTCAACCCAGTCATGTGTAAATCTAGCTACTATGCTTACTTCTTGTCAGGACAAAATGTACTCTGCTTTCAGCATAATAGTGAGAAAATGTCCATCAGGTGAAAACAACAGAAAATGTTTAGCATATTTCTGCCATAACAGTATTTCCATGCAAGTTCATTACCTGCCTTTTATAGCCCAACAGAGGTACTCAAGACTAAATAATACTCTGAATAATTGCAGGCAAAGCCCATTTCTGCTCAAATATTATTTCCAGTAGCATGTACAACCCAATGAAATTAAACTAAACACAAGACGTCAGTAGTAAAGGTAAGAGGTAAGACACTACAGGTGACCTGGTCCTGGAGGCTGAGTGCAATGGCAAGCTGGACCATCGTCTCATCATCAGCGTCAGGTATGTTCAGCAATGCCTGGAGGTTACCAGCACCTCCTGCTAACAGAGCCTCAAGAGCATTGGCAGGTGGCTGTGCCACACCCGGTGTGGCATTGTTCTGGTCAACAACTGCGGCATCTGCCGCCATATCCTCAGCTGGCTCCTAATAAAACCAACAATGACAACAACTTCTTTTTAACTACCTAACACTATGTATGGTATACTACAGGATGGTAGGAACTTTTTACATTTTCCATTTACTTTTCATTTTATTAAGTTTTATTTTTTAAAACCTCCGCCAAATTAGCAATAAATATCGTTTTTTCTTATGTGGGTCTAGCAATGCTAAAAAATAACTGCAAAATTCTGTTGCATAGTTTGAGTCATCTTGGCATGTTAGGTATTAGGTACGGGAGCTAAACAACATACGGCAAAGTTTTGTCATGGTTTTACGTTTCTATTGATTTAAACATTTTTACATCTATGACAGAAGTAAGTAAGTAAGTAAATGGCTTATATAGCGCCGAGGTCTTTAGAAGAATCAGGGCGCATTAGTTAGTTGGAGTTTAACGTTCCCTTTCAGCACAAATGTAAAAGATAAAAAGAGAGAAAAAGGTCAGGGATGAAGAGCTATCCCTACCCAGTGAAGGAATGCCAGCGATATATTAACCGATATATTAACCTCAACCCTGGCGGCCTTTTTGTTCAGCAGCCACCCACAAAGGGACAGAAATATCTTGCTGAAGTAAGATTCTCTACAGGATAGTTGTCAACCATGAAGCACCGTGGACGAGTCAAGACGACACCAACAGTAACCATTAGTTTATTAGCTGTCTGCTCACAGAAAGATACACAGAAAGAATAATTCACATTCACCGCAAGCTTTGCACAGATATTAAAACCAGCCCAAAACCATATGCCCAAGACATCTGAACATATCAGAGAGTGTTGCATCATGTTACGGTTTACTGTGGGTGATTAGTTATAGTGCCATCTTCTTACGTCCTTTGAGCATTTCTTTTACTTTTGCCCTTTCTTATCTGACAATTCTTATGCTTGTCTTTTGTCTTCTGTGCAATATCAATGGTGACTTTCCTTTTCTCTGGCTGCACATCCGGCAAAATCAAGTAAGTTACCTCCTCGTTGCCTGGCGACTGAACAGGAGATGGTTCCACTGGTGCAGATGCTTCCATAGCACTAGCAGCAGCTTCTGCAGCAGCTCCAGCACCAACAGCAGGTTTCTGCTCCTCATCTACCTCTCCTAACACAAATAATTAATAGACATTTGTTAGCTTCAGAGATCACTAAAAATTATGTTCATCAAACTCTTCAAATTCTTCCTCAAACAGCATTTTTTATTTCTGTAGGCACAAATTTTTCAAGACAAACATGAAAAACTAGCCCCGTACGGGGACTGACGGTCGAATCTCTGCAACTGACGTTTGTACCAACTTCGAAGTCACGTGACACAAAAACTAGGCCAAATATCAAAAATCCGACCAGACCAAATTTAGATATTGTGCCCTAGTTTAAGAATCCGTGGTCAGTTGCCAGCTCCCTTTGTAAATGGTTGAGGAAATAGCTTTAAAAAACAGCCAGATTTGCAACTTTAAAGGGCTCGTGACCTTGACCTTGGATCGGGTCATGCTGCACACCGTGCATCACTCATCGACCTCTGAAACTGGTATTAAAATCGAAGAAACTCTTTGTGGACAGACATACGTACCCATGTATGTAAGAACAGACGGACATTTGAGGCTGGCTTTATTAGATCGACTCAGACAAAGAGTCAACCTAAAATAATGAGAACTGCAACAGTGGAAAGCAGTCTCTAATAAAATAAAATTAAATCTATTCTAATTTTCATTTAATTTAATCACATAGGTTAGTGTCATTTCTACTTAACACTTTTTTTCTGTTTTTTTACTACATACGGTTTTATCCCACATTTCCATACATAATGACTATAAAGATGATGATGATGATGTACACATGAAAGCAGTAAGCCAGCAGCAGCAGCACAAACCAGGACTGGTGCATCGTGGCGGTGACACCTGAGAACGACGGTGACGAGGTCGTGGCCGCATCACACGAATCAATGCCTGCTTGCATGCAAAACTCACCTGTGGGTCCTGCGACAGCAAAACATTACCACCTGTACAGACAATGCTAATACGAGTTATGGTATCTAACAGAATTGTATTGTTATTCAGTCATTCCTATCCTTTTTTATAACATGACCAATTCTGAAAACACTACAATGGCACAGTGATCATATCCTGCACTTGGTGTTTTTCTCTCAATTCCACACATACTGTATAAAATATCAATAAAAGAAAAATTACACTAAAATAAAATAACAAAACCATACAAGCTAATATGACAAATCACCTCAAAAAGCAGCATTCGCACATAAAGCTTGCACAACAACGGCAGGATGTCACGACCGCCAGTTGTGAACGCATGCAGCACTTCAACCAATGCTCCAACCACTGACTCAATACGAGTCAAACCTTTTGTAAAAACCAACAAAATAATTCTGACATCCTAACATCTTGAGGTTTAAAACACCATCAAAACTCTACAGTATGGCTTCCGGTGTGTCGCTTATTTTGAGTGAACTGCTCTTTTATATTCAAAATTATTTTTATGAACTATCTAGACATGGTGTTGTTTTTTTGTGCTTTTTATAACACTGACAAGATTGTAACAGCGAAGAAGATTTTATATGATGTTGCTGCTTTGATAGACATGGGAAATCTTCCAACAAACGTTGACCGGAAGGGTGTCAACAAACTGAGTGCAAGTGTGAATGATACTTTAATGCCTGGCTTGATGTAAACAAGTGCAAGTGTGGTGCAAGTGTGGATGCTACTTTAACGCCTGGCTTGATGTGAACAAGTGCAAGTGATCAACGTTTGTTTCTGCTAATTCTTCACGTCTGCCATCCGCGAACGTCGTGATTTCTGAAATGAAAGAGGCTTCTTCATTGGTTTCAGTGGTTATGAAACTCCAAAACCAGATAAAGGCATATCGTATAAAGTTCTATTATCATTTTACTCATACTACAAATAGTGTTCTAGAATTTGTTCTGGTCATATGTTCTTGATAGTTTTCTAGCTGATGATTGTATTAACTGTACTTTTATACCTAAGGCCGTGGCGTGGCTCTTGATAGTTGTTACACGGCTTTTCAAGAGATGAGCATGTGAAACATGATATCTGCTACTATATGGTCATTTAATTACATTTACATTTTTGTGTTTGACGCTGCATCATTTTTGTGCTATGTGCAGTTTTGTTTTTGTTTCTTGTATTTACATACCTATGTTATTTACTGTTTGTTTATCTGTCTATCTTTCTTTTTCTGCATGTTTTGCGAATAAAAGGTGAGTATTATAAACCCTAACTCGAAGTCACATGGATCACTCTAACAATATTTACACCCACACCGTGGCATTTACCATCAATGTCCGACCCATTATCACAGCATTACTGCAGTTATTATACCTGTTCGTGCTATTAGCTTGGGAATGTGATAATTTTGGTTCCTGCAACATGGGATTCCGGCAAAAACCCACAGGAACATTCGTTTTACCAGTCCCATGCAAACCTCTAAACAGAACCTTGGTAGGCTAAAAATGACAGTCAATATGCGAAAATCACGACTGTAGACAGTGCACCTGGCATGCCGGCTGGTGCAGTCAAAACGTTGACAGGTCGCGTGGTGTGAAGATGCCAGAAAACATCACTCAGCTGAGTGACAAAGTGTCGTCTCTCATCGTCATCCAGCTGCTGGTAGTTCTTCTCATCAGTATGACGTCCATCGTCCAATGACTCCGCTGCCGAATCTATAACACATTGGACATGTCATACGCTCAAGAACACTACAATGTCATGGACAATAAACGAATGTGTTGGTTTTAACAACAGCCAAAATGATTTAAGGTCATCCTCATGTAGTGAATCAGCAACCAGTGACTCACACAGTTTTCTGGAACAAGACACTGGAAAAGCTAATCATTTACGAGAAAGGAGGCTGTTGATTAGAACATAATAATACAGAATAGCAGACTGATTCTACTACACACTGCATTTCTGTTTATTTGGTTCGGAGATTAGCATTCGCTTTCAGCACAAAAATAAGGTATATCAGGGACAAGGTCTTGGGTGGAGATTTAGTTCCGCCAGGTTAAGAAAGGCCAACAATGCAGTAACCTCCCAACCTCGTAGCTTGTCAGGAATTTCTAAGCGTGCTCCCTCTAGGCATGGCCTACTGTATGCCTAAGCCTGGACTGGCACTTATTCAGTGCCAGCCCGGACCGGCACTTCTTAGCGCCTGGCCACCTGACTGACATTTCTTCAGCGCCTAGCCAGGAAACTTAGCCATATCTGTCTGCTTCGGCTCTCACGTCAGCGTGGCTGACACCTTGACGCTGCTAATCAAGGCATCAGCAATGGTCAGAGTTTATAGAGGACACCGTCGAACCCTCTTACCTGCCCAGGATGAACTCCCTGTTCATCATGTGCAAAGGAATTATTGGAACTAATTCTTTGGTAGGCGGACGCGCCCGGGCTGAGGCGCGAACCCCGGCCAATAAGCACGTCATGCTCTACTGCATATGGAGGCCGAGGGCTGAGTGTGCTGACCACTCGGCCGCATGAGCAGGTATTCAGGAGATATCACGGTAAAAAGATATGTCTGGACGAAAGACAAACGCAGCAGATGGACAGACGAAAAACATAAATTGCATAGCCGACACTATCAGGTAGCAAAGACATAAAAAGACTAACAGTTGACACGTCAACAGTAAGAAAATAACAACACACCAGACACTGCAGTTGTAAAGTACTTTTCAGCAAAGAGGACGAGATTCGTCGGCCGAAAAGCGGCGACAGATCGTGCCACATAGATAAGACGGCTGAAGGCTTCCGGATCAATTTCATGTGTCTCACGGTAGTCGATCAAACATCGCGCTGCTTCCTGCAGCTGTGCCAAATCCTACACATGGCACACTACAATCTGCATCCACAGTGTCAGTTAGCAATATGCCAATCAGAAACATTTCAGCTCCCTCAATGTTAACTGAGAATGGCAATGTACAGAAACTTATAGATACATGAATCTGCTTAACGATAACGTGGTGAAACCCTACCACACAAGAACGAGGTTCCCACTATGTTACTCCCCCAAAATTCCAGGACTTTTCCAGCACTTTTCTAGAACCCAAAGCTATTTTTCCGGCACGTTTTGTTTGTAATCTGGTTACGTTTAGCTTGAGAGGAAAACAAAATACCAGATGCAGTATGACAGCGATACTGGAAATCAATGATGTCAACAATACGCAGTCTCTAATGTAAACAACAATCCAAAATATTTTAACTGCGTGACTCACTCCAACTGCTATGTAACGTTGTCAGCTTTGAAATGAATCATTATTCCAATACTTTCCAGGAAAACAGTATGCAATTTTGAGGATTTTCAAGGACTAAAACTATGTTGTTGAGGGGAAAAATTTCCGGACTTTCCAGGAGGCATGAGAACCGGAATAAATTCGGACACACAGAGTATCCAACAGCAATCAGAGCATGCACTCAGTTGTTGTATCACTGAGGAGTGACACATGGTGACAGAGATGACTCCGAAAAATGATGTTGTGACACACCTGTGGTCAGATTAACTACCAAAACACTTATTTACTTACACTTACACACACACGATATACACACACGAAATGTACAGACCTTGTGCCAATGAAACGCAGGTCGGCTGGTGAAGAGAGAAGACAACAACGACTTTGACTGTGTCTGGACAGTCGTCACCGTTGGCAGTGTCAGCAGCTTGGTTGACAAATCCAGAGCCGACTGATGCATTGGGTCCTTCATAGCAAATGCACACAATTATCACTAACATACAGTCCTTTAAACACCATGCAATGTCACAATGTGCAGGTACTCCGCCTCCTATCTTCAACGGTATAGGCAATGAGTACAGGCCAGTGCAATGATGCTCTGTGGCTTGGGAGTAAAAGCAAGATGGTTCATTCCATTCTTCGATAAATGTGTGGGTGGCAGGTAAAACTGTGTAATCCATCGTTAACATGTGCCACACCTAAGCGCTTTAGTCAGGAGTATCACATTCATCATAAGGCACTATATAAATGTCCTGTTTACTTTACTTACATTTCCTCTATATATATGTACAGTGTGTCTCAGAAAAAACGACACTGCTTTGGCTTGCTACAACTTCCACGTACATCAACCGATTTTGATAATTTTTGGCAGAAATGTTGCTAAGAAAGCAACCAGTCAAATAGTACTTGATTTTCCCACCTCACCTAACTAGTGCTGCTGCAGTACCTGGGGAACCGAAAGCCGAAAATTGCATCTTTTTACTTAAATTCTGACAGTTGTTTTGCCAGCAGACACAGAAAACACATTCATATCATCACTTGGTCACAGCTGAACCGCCCTTTGTTCTCACAAGAATCAGCCTTATGCACCAAACAAAACCAATGAAGTGAGTATAGCATGCTATCGTCTGTTACCACACACTCATCGTTCACCAAGTCTGTGGTGATGTCGATCTCTGTGTCAAAAGTGGGAATTGTTCGTTGTCAAGCCTCAAGTGAAAAGTCAAAAGACAGTATTGGTAGGATATCTTACTATCTCAACAAATGTTAGCTGTTATCAAACGCTTTGTCGACAACAATATTATTTGCCTTTCAGCAACACAGCTCACGCATGCACCAGTAAGCTACATGATGTGTGCAACACAGTTTAACAGCTGCTGCACAAAACTCTCAGCTTCGTTTCTCCTGAGCTATGGCCCCAACATGCCAGAGCTGAACTCAATTAATTATGAGATTTA
>Ga0209780_1000919_pt1 | contig 17917 bp, 12 predicted proteins | sample WorMetexBAHAMAS2_FD_187384 | JGI IMG/M metagenome (GOLD analysis project Ga0209780, IMG submission 187384) | Marine gutless worms symbiont microbial communities from Max Planck institute for Marine Microbiology, Germany - Inanidrilus exumae... | ecosystem: Host-associated > Annelida > Digestive...
GGTTCAAGGAACCATGTATTAAATGGGGTCAAGAATCAAGATCGGACTAATCCATTCGCAGCTGAGAGGGGTGATAAGATGGCAATGCGGTTTTTTACCAAATTACTTTTGACACTTGTTGAACTCTCACGATGGCTATCATAACAGGACCATTAAACAATAAACATTATTATTATTAGGCCTCTTTACCTGCACGCAGTGCATGAGATGCGGCCTATTGCTACAGATATCGCACGTAGCGTGGTGTGTCTGTGTATGTCTGTATGTCCGCTTGTCTGTCTGTGTGTCTGTGTGTTGAGCAGCTACGCTGTGCAAAAACTGTTGAACTGATCGAGATGCCATTCGTGGGCTCCAAGGAACCATGTATTAGATGGTGGTCGAGACAACCCCTTACGTTGCCCCTGCCCGTGGGGATCACGACCCCTATCTAACACATGATTGCTGGGCTGTGACTGCGTAGGTTTGAGCAAGCCAAGATGGTAGTCAAGATTCTACTTGAGATGCTGAAGAACTCGCAGAACAACGTAGCGGTGATCAGGTCATCGTCTCAGGCGTGGGACAAGCGCGGTAAGGACATATCGGGTAACGTGACGGCGCTGACGTACGACAACGTCGATGACGCGCGACTTCGCCCGTTGACGGCTCAGTATCATCAGCAGCTTGTTGACGCCTTGGACTTGCTGCGTCCGCGCGGAGCATCCGACCACAGGTTGTGCCATGAGCTGGCTATTTAACCTACTGCAAAGTAAATGGTCTAGATACAATACGATACGATACACAGTGTTGGAGGCGAGATGCTTTTTTCTGAGACAGAGACGTTTGTCAAGACACATTACAGTCGTACAGTGTCACATTAAACGTCTATTACACTTGGCCAGCATCAAGTGACGCAGCAAATTGTCACTAATTCGTACTCGATGCGAGTGAAGAAACGATCCAGTCTGACTGAATGCACATGCAACAGGAGCTGATGTTGCCAGGACACTAGTGATGTATGTAGTCGTGAGACTGAGGCAAGATGAGACATGGAAGTTCAGACACAGTCCCAAGGCAAGACATAAAGCGTCAAGACTTAGCCAAGACTGAGGCATGAAAAAAAAACATATTTCGAGACGACGACGTCGTGATACAAGACATGTGTCTCGAGATTGCATCACTAACGATACCATACGACATAAATAACCTGCGATAACAAGACCTCAGCTATCACAGAGATGGACTGCTTGTCGCTTTGTGTCACTGAAGACTTGTCAACTTCTGCACAAGTGTGTGGGAAATTGCATTTGAAAAGGCTTGCAGTAAGTGAATTACCTTGAAGGTCACTCAAGGTCATTGGGTAGGCCTACGGTGTTATTCGCTAGGCCGTGTGACTTCTGTTACTGGTCTGTAGTAACAAAGTCTCTTTCTTGCCGAGTCGTTTCTAAGAAGATACATTAGTTGTGATAGGTGTTAGAAGTCAGTTGTGGTACAGTACGAGATGGTATATTTACGTGCGCTCAAAAGCTGATGAAAGATTCAGCTTAATCTAGCACACGACACCAAAAATGAAATAAAATTAGGACGAAACTAAAAACAAAAACTGGGCAGCTCAGTCAGAAGAAATTCGGTCTGGGTGATAGTCCGTAAAGGCAATCAGGAGGGAAGAAGTGAAACTGTGGGAGGGGAGGATTTGTGAAACAGGTTGGTTTTAAACCGCGAGTGAAAAAGTGAGGGAGTTGTGGATGAGCAGAATGGTGAGTGTGTTGGTTGATGCTGTGGCTCAGACAGGCGTTCAGCTTGGCGTTCCGGCTGCTCATCATTGGCAAGTCTGACTGTTGCAATCATGTCGTGTTTCATGTTAGCGACTGGCATCACGACGACCCGCTCACAAGATGCTCTGAAGGTCGCGTCAGTCTAAGCTTGGACATTTCTACGAGTATACTGATCTCTAAAGCGCTCAGAATGGCACGTGTTAATGAGGGATCACACCTCCCACCCACACGTTTATCCACGAATGGAATGAGCCATTCTGCTTTTGATCCTCCGAGGAAACGAGGTGGTATATGCTCGCCCGAAGACTATCAGCCATCCCCGTACCAACCGACCGAAACATGCGGCAGTCGGGGATCGAACTCACGACCATTGAGTCACGAGTCTGACGCCCTAACCGCTAGGCTCAAACTTTGCTGGTGTTTTACTTAGTCTCGACTCTTGACCTTGTAATAGCCTTGGATGTGAATTTTGTATTTTAAAGCCGACGACACGTAGGCGACATATCTCTGAGATTTCTGACTCCATGTGCGCGTGTAATTAGCAGAGTAGCAACGTTTTTAGGGGCCCATGTGCACAGCTTCACAGGGTGGACCATTCATTTTCAAACGAAAAATGTTGTTATTGTGGCACGCCAGTCGGTTACTAAGTCAGACGTTTGAAGATTAAGCCTCTCTAACGCTAATGAAACCACTGAGTGCAGATTTTGGCTTGATTTGATTACGTTCTGAAAGTTGAAAGACGCGGATTGCTATCACAGAGTCCCCTGACTAGCGGGGTTTTTGTGCACAACTTGTACAACCTATTGCGTCACAATTAGTACTGTTAACAAAATACGGGTCGTCTATTTTACAGGTAACAACCGCTATTTTGATGATAAAAGTCCTCGGCGATTCGTTCCAGGACCGTTCTGTCACTATACCTACGAAGACCTCATAAATGCGGTCAAACTGATGCAGTATTCACTTCAATTGACGCCAGTGAGTTACTTTAGACTGTTACTTTAAACTGTTATAGGTAGTTTAATTTTTACGACACTATATAACTGGCAGTAACTGCTGAGTGCAGCTTAGTACCTGCACCAGATACAATCATTCTCGTAATTTTTTATTAAAATCCGTCCTTAAGTTTGTGATGCATTTTGTAGATTAATATACAGATTGCATCTATAACAAGACAGTTGGAGACGGCAGACTTTGCACCCGCCCCGTAGTAACTGTCGCCGAGCCACGGTATATGCACCATTATGTGAAAACATTACGTCATCCACAAAACCGGAAGTACATAACATATTGCACGTACTGTCAACACAGTTGGTGATGGTGAACATGACTTTCCGTGTCCTGCGTACAAAGCACTTTGCAGAAATTCGTTTTCGTGCATGGGTTTGCCAGCGGAAGCACTTAGTGTGCACTATTTAAGTTACGGAGTAGGCCTACAAAAACTCTTCGTAAGACAGAACTAATTAAAAATGAGGCGAGTCGGGATGATCAGTGGAGTTCGTGGATCGTGTCTCCTGCAAAATTTTCGAAATTTTGGTATAAAATGGCTGCAGTTTGAGTCCATTTAAGTTACTGGTTAAAACGTGAACACTTTTAACCCTTTTTAGCTAAGTGTTTTCAGAATAACCACATTAATTCAGGGATTTGATACCGGGCTGGCTAACCGACCATTTGTAGTTTTTGACTTTTGAGCACTCTGACGCTCGGGGTTGAGCGCCAGAGTGCCCGAAAGTCAAAAACTAAAACTCTAGCCAGCCTGGCATCGAATCCCTTAGTCACTGTTCCCATTTTGGAACTCTGGGTAAAATGGGTTAAGAATGTGCTGTACGGATGTCAGGCGCGTATCGTGGTCGTTGTCACGACAGAGAGGTTGCGGCTGCGACGTCGCCACTACTCGACGAGACTGAATATGGCCGGGCGGCTGGCGTGCGACCACCGCGGCTACCTGTGCCAGGTGCCCGTCAACAGCAGTGCGTCAAGCGTTAGGCGAGCATTGCAGCCGGTTCACGACATACTCACGGCGTCCGTGAATGACGAACAGCCGTCTACGATATCACCTCGCATGTCGGAATTTGACAACGAACCAGTCCTGACCGTCTCGCGCGCCGCCAACACCGACAAACACGCGTAATATAGGCTACTGCTTTTGTTTAGTATGACACCGCCGTCATAGTGGAGGCATTAAGCGAAGCTGGTGTCCATCCATCCGTCTCTCTGTCTGTCTGTCCCACGCTCCTAGCTCACAGACGGATAGTTACTATAGAACAATAATAGGAAACCCCATGCTGGTAGGTCTACGTGGACATGTGGTCACCAGAAGTGGCCAAAGCCTCCCTAAGGCTGAAAAAAATTACATCGTCAAAATCTCGAAAACAGCTGTCTGTCTGTTTGTCTGTCTCTGTGCTTGTATGTCTCAAAAATCACACATCCCGACTTCACAAAGGTTTCTGTATACGTTAACTCTGGCCATGGCTCGGTTCTCCTCTGACGATAGTGCAGTACTTCCACCGCACGTGTGGTTTTGTCATGTTTTCACATAATGGGGCCAATGGAGCAGATTCAAAGACGACGTTATGTTTCGTCGAGTTCGCCAGATGGCGGCACCTGTGGCGACATCTGCTGTCTGCGATTGCGTTATTTGAAGTTGGTGCTGTGAAGTGTGTGTGTGGCGATGATGAAGGCCGGTGGGCGTGGTCGCTGTTGACATTCCACTGAGTGACGTTGAAGACCTAGTCCGCACCAGCAGTCCACTTGGTTCTCATCTTCATACCTTCGTCGTTGATCGCGTCGATGAATCTGTCCTTATTCATCCGTTCTTCAGAAGCTCTTTTCAAGTCAGTTGGCATACGGTATCATCGTCGTTTGCACAGCAGTGTGAATAATGCTCACATAATTTAGCTTGCTGTCATGTTGTCTTTGGTGAACGTATGTCATACAGTACGTAATTGTAACTTTCAACAAGTGAATCACTGTATTTTGTTTTACTGTTTCATTTTATTACCCACGCCGACGATAGTTGCGGGGGTACGGTTTTTAGCGGCGTTTGTTTGTCTGTCTGTCTGTCTGTCTTTTTTCTGCACGATATCTCTACAAGAGCTCATCAGAAGATGAGGTAGCGAACGTGAACGTTTTACGACGACATCGTACATGTAGAGGCCACAGCCTACGCCCATTAAACTGAGTTCTTAATTTTTACTATAACTAAGCCTCAATGGCAATCTACATCTACGCAGTACACCCAATTATCTATGCACCTAAGCCCATCAAACCGAGTTATCAGAGTTTGTTTTGCCTAAATAATCGCAGAATAATTTTTACGCAGACGGTATTAATATGGTCATAAACTATCAAAAGTAGTTAGTGAAAGCGAGGTACGCTTAACAATTGTTTTACGACGACATCATACACGAATTCCGTGAAATAATGCAAAATAAGGGCCATTATGGAATTCGGTAAAATAACACAAAATAAGGGCCATTTCGCCGTTCAAGGTCATTCAAGGTCACCGATATTGGTACCAATCGAAAGCTCATATCGACTTCTTATCAAAACGATAGCTAGGCAAGTACTGCGCATTAAGTCTTGAATTTATGAATCTGCTAGGAATTTATTTTATACGTGGGCGTCGCGCGGTCCCTTTTCAGACGTTTACTACTAGACATAGTAATCGTAAATTGTCCATAGTTATGGCTTTGTCAACCACTTTTACACAACACGCCTCTCAAATTACCAAATTCGGTAAAAATAACGCAAAGTAAGGGCCATTTCGCCGTTCAAGGTCATTCAAGGTCACCGATTTTGGTACCAATCTATAGCTCATATACGACTTCCTATTAGTGATTAATACTAACTTACTTCCTGTCTTGCACAGTTTCGGAGATACAGCATTTCAAAGTTGAAAAATCGCTATATTTCGCTACCCCTATTGCGTTTAGACCAAGGGGTTCCCCTGGGACGATCTTCACAAAATTTTCCGTGGATGTCAATGCATGGCCAGGGTAACAAATGGCGAAGAAAAAATGCGGAAAATTTCAACAGGCTGAGTAGGGTGCACCAACGTTACAGACAGACAGACAGACGGAACGGCGATAGCATATAGCGAACGTGAACGTGAGTTCACGTTCGCTAAAAACTGCTGCAGCTTGGATCGCAAAACTCGACATAGAAATGTTTCACTATGGGTCCTGGAAATCTATTTATTTCGTGGTCAGAAGTCAGTGTCGGCTTCTTCTAGTTTTTGTTTTTGTATTTGTATTTATTTCATATTGTTTCTTTTCCATTTCGTGTGTACTTGTTGTTGTTCTGTGTCTGTGAGCGGTTGGACGAGCGTCAGTTCGCGCTGCTGAGCAGTCTAGAGACAGACGAGAAAGGTGAACCAGCAGCATTCAGCGACGTGATGCGGGCAGTGATGAGTGGTCAGACTGGTCAGTTTGAGATCACCGAGAACGCGCGACGAGCTCAGCTTCATGACGGCCTACTGGTGTGGTCTCCGGTCAATGCTTCTCATTACTACTACGCTCCAGTCACAGGCAAGCACTTCATCTCTCCAGTTCGCAGTACAATAGCTTAGCAATTAACTGTTGCATTGGCATGACCGTAGCTAAAAAGCGGACTTGTTTACTCAATTTGAAACTGTTAAATCAGTAACAGGCAGCCAAAAATTTCTCCCACCTCCCGGGGGAGGTCTCCCTTTCCGTAGGCGGATCCACACCCCATCTGTTACAAAGTAGAAAAGACATGAAGCCCTTTCCGAGCCACGTGGGACCATAGGGCGGCAATAATCAAATACTTTGCCTAATTACGACTTACTCATTCAATCTAAATTTACCGTTTTTTAATTTCTTTCGTAATTTTTTCTTTTTGTAAATGTTGTTTTTTTTGTATATAGCAGTTTGTTCTTCTTTGTATGTCTGTGTGTGTGGTTTTATGGGCCTTGCTGCCTGAAATAAACAAATGAGGATTATGACTATTATTGTTATGTTTGATATGACCTGAATTGTGTTGAAAGCGCCGTTAAACCCCAACCAACCAACCAACCAACCATAGGGCGGCACTTATCTCCGTTTCCGTAGCCCTCAGCTAATCACCAGCTTATGCCGTGAGATCACGGAAACGGGGCTAGGCTAATGCATCTCGTTGGGTGTCCGTTTACGTCCCAGTTTTCACCGTTACCGGGTTATACTGCTTGGTGACAGAGGCAGATGGGTTTAAACAACTTGCCTACGGTTGTACCCGACAGCGCAGTGGCCGGAAATCCAACTCGCGACCATCTAGTTGCGAGTCTAACGCCCTAACCACTAGGTTATCGAGCCACCACAAAGTAGCTGATATGATTGTCTGCTGTACGTGCAGGGACGCGGTATGCCATTGGTATCGTTCTGTACAATGGACGCTGTCGTTACCGACAACTGTATGTCCGAAATGTTACCGACGACAGTTACGTACGCGCCGCGTTTGTCAGTGAATATTTCGCTGACCAGCTTCAGCCTTCTGATCTCTTTCACAATGGTCAGTTAACTGGACGTGCTCTGTTGATGTAGATCAGCGGTGGATTAGCTGTAGATTTTAATGCAGCAGAATGAAAATGTCTTTATGTATATGTCAGCGATCGCAGATAAGAAAAATTCATGTTGATTTGCATCATAAAACGTGAGTAAATTGTTTGCTATAATTTATCAGGTAACCGGCTTATAAACAGTACAGTACAATACGATAGAAAGCGTTCAGCAATACGATAGGAGACAATATATTTACATGAGCTCAAAAGCTGACGAAGAACGAGCTTAAATAGGCGCACGGTTATAAGAAAACTTACAAATCTAGTGATATTGTGTATATGTTTGTAAACGTTCATTAGGTTGGATTAACTATGATAACTACGTTCACATTACACAACCAAAACGCAAAATATATACCTAATTGCGACGTTTCGTTCGCCAACGGCTGAATATCTGCAGAAAATTTGAATGTTTAATTTCCCAAGGTAGTGTAGCAACATGTCTAATATAAGTTGGGTATTGTCATATGGCCTTTATAGCAAATTTCATACGCTTTCCAGCAGTGCAAAAATTTTGAAAATCGATTAAGATTTGACAAAGTTAGAGACAGTTTAAAGGTGGGACGTTTTTTTGAGACACAGTGTAGTTGCTAGCTATTATAGTTTCGTTTATGTGTTGTCGTCGTGTGTATTGTTCGGTGTTCGGCAAGGCTTCAATGCGTCTGACAAGCACTCCGCTGTGGCTCTGGCACCACGTGCGTTCTGCCAGTCTGGTACATTTCACGAGCAGTTCAACGTCTCGTCGGTCGTGCACTTCCACAAGCACGTGTTGAACCGGGTGCCTTCCAACTGCTCTCGTCACCGGCTCATGTACACTGCCAGGCGAGTAGCGTACGTGACATTGAGTCAGTCAGCACATTAAAGGCCATTCAGTTCTAGCGTAATAAGATCAGAAAATTAGTAACAAATAGTAACAAGTATCCAAAGTAATTCGGCAAGAGGCCGCATCGCAGTCTTGTTATCCTCGCGGCGGCGTGCACTGGGCAGGCACATTCGCCATGCATAGGTATGTTACAATGGGCCGTCACATGTCCCCCTAGAAAGTGCCCCTTTCCGTGGGGGATCTGGACCCCATCTAATACATGGTTCCTTGGACCCACGTGAGTCAGCCCGCCAAACGGCATCTCGATCGGTTCAGCCGTTTTTAACAACTCACCCGTGTGCCCAACACACAGACAGACAGACCACGCTACGTGCGACATCTGTACCAATAGGCCACATTTGTGCATTGCGTGCAGGTGATACGGCCTAAAAGAAAATGTAATAAAAGCTATAGAGCTTATATAAAACTGGAATGGGAAACAGTGCAGTAGGTTATAAAGAGAGTAGCAGTAGTATGGCGGCTGTAGCATCTGATACAGCGACTGGAGGACTAATAATAATAATAATAATAATCCGATTTGTAAAGCGCCAGAATGTCAAAAGACTTCCGTGGCGCTAAAACTAGACTAGGGATAGGATGGCCCACCCAGTGTGCTGTTGCCAAATGTTATGATCGTCAGTCTGGGCCATTCTACCAACCGTCATATCGTCCGTTGCTGCGGGTAAAGGTGTAAAGATGTTGGTGTTATGTGACAGCTGTGACGTAATTCTCACGGCTCAGATGGACAGAGTTTGGACGGCGCCCTCATCATCATCATCAGCAGCAGGAGCCAAGTTGAACGTCTCTCTGTCGTACGTCGCAACACGTTCAGGAGTTGTTCGCGTCTATCCGGGCGTTCACTCGTCAGCGGCCTTTAACGACCCTTCGCGGTAAAATGTGCTGGATTTCAGCGCTGAAACACCATTAACGCACCGCTATTTTGACGGAATTTGTACTTCACAAATTACAGATGTTTGTGGTGTGATGGTGATTTTGATGATGATGATGATGATGATGATGATGATTCAGATGATTCTGTTGGCGATTTTAGGTTTCTCGCCATGCAGAGGCAACAGGCCCCACCGGTGGGGTCGACTTCTCCATGTTAAATTTTACCCCATCAGTGCTGTGGGCGGTGTGACCCAGAAAACTAAAAATTACTAAATTTTGGAATGTAAACGCCGCACAGGGGCATATCCCTTGTGTAATTTTTACAGAATTTTCAGCATTTATGGGGAGTGTCGTGGTCAATTCACAATTAAAATTTGGGGACTCGCTCGAGGGCTTCTGCAGTTTTGGGGTTATACCTTAGATGCGTTTTCCACAAATTTTCAGCGCCCCTAGCAGCGAAACTATGCGTATATAAAAAAAATCAGCTGAAATTTGGCACAGAATGTTATACCATGCATGGGTTAACTCTCGGACGCCAATTTATGGTTGGGTGGACATTCTGCCGGTTTTGTAGCACCTCAGTTCCTAATTAGTCATCAACTGCAAGAAACAAGACTACGGGCCGGTTTTTCCACCGCAAATTAATCTTCCATTAGGCCTAACGTTAATGGGATATTAACTACCATCAATATAATGGGAGATTAACTCCCATTAATTAATGGTAGTTAATCTCCAATGAACGTTAATGGGAGATTAATTTGCGGTGGAAAAACCGGCCCCACGTGATGAAACTAGTTCCGTTCAATGTTAACTGCTGGTCAGTTGAAATTTGCTTTTAGTAGTCTGTATAACATGTGTATTATATAATCAACGAATCAACTAATTACAGTTACGTTGTGCATGGTAAGAAAAAGTAAACTTTGCTGTATCATTTTTACTAACTTCATTATTCTTTTAATAGCTGTTGTTGTCTTGTTTGACGCTGCATATTGTCACTTTTCAACTATCTTGACAGTTTTTGCATACATCTCCTCGGTCTTCACCCATTTCCTTCATCTTCGTCTTATTGCTTAGTCGAGATCTGACGGTGACTCGATTGGCTAACATTTCACATTAGCTAAATAGAAACGTTGATAGAGACAGTGTAAGTTGTACAAACAAACAAATGCACATCACAACAGCAAAAGAAAATGAACAATGTTTTCTTTGTTTTTAATGTTACCCACGCCAACGGCAGTCGCGGTGATAGGGCGGATATCTCCAACACCGATGCAGCTAGGATCACCAAACTTCACATACAAATGTTACACGATGAGTCCCGAAAACCCGTTTATTTTGGGGTCACAAGGTCAAAGGTCATGCTCACGAGTCACAAAACAGTGCCGATGATGATGATGATGATGGCGTGGGTCTTTGCACTCTTTTGAGTGCTGGCTTATTCTTCTTTTTATTTCTCGCTCAACTGCGTTTTGCAAGTCTGTTTTCTGGTATTGGTTGTGACATTGCTGTCTCGTGCAGTGAACTATAGGGATAGTGTTTTTCCTGTGCATACAGTCAACACTGGTACAGTTCGGCGTTATCGGGTGATGGGTTGCTGTCAGCGTCGCCGGTTCACTACAGCAACGTTACACGTCAGCAGGTGATCACCATCTCTAAGAGCGTCTGCTTCAGCAGTGAGTACGGTCTGCCCTGATGATGATGATGATGATGATGACGACGGCATTCTAGCAGCTAAGCAGCTGCAAGTTATAGGCGCACACGTCTGAAGAAACATCTGTCAAATTATCAAAAACTTGCAACATTGTTGTCCTACGTGTATTTATAAATGCCTTGATACTGAATGCATAGAGGCTTATTTTTACCCGCTCGACGTTCCTTATAAGCGGTGGAGATAGACTTCAACTTTGGTACATATTATGTTGACCGTAGCATGTCGTAGCCCACGGATGACAAATAACCACTGAAAGGGGCGTGGTCAGGTCATGCGATCGGATCGCAGCGATCCATTTATTTTTTTGGCGCCTCAGTCATATATATGGAACTTCTGAAGGCTGAATGGCTGTCCTTTATCCTGGAAAGTCGTCAACTTTAGTATACGGTACCGTGCACGTATACATGTAGGTTACATGAAATATTAGCCTTGCAAGAAGTGACAAACTACACCCTATTGGTCGTGGTCGGAGTCACGTGACCCGTTTTATTTTACTTTTGGGTGTCCATTCGTATCCTTGAAATGGGTGATGCTAGGAATTTCAGATTTGGTGTGCTGATTGATAGTGAGCAGTGTACTAGTGCATACCAGTACATTATAGATTATCCCCAAGGGGGTGTGTTCAGCATCCCGCAACGTTTTTAAATTTTGTGAAATAGCTGATAATATCTCTGAAAGAGTGCAGAATAGCGACGTACTTGTAATGGAAGACTAATGATAAATTGTATGTGGCCTATTGAATGGCACCATTACTGGTGACCTTTAATGACCATGAAGGTCACGTTTGCTGTTTGAAATCTTCATAACTCCCCGTATGTCGGAAAATTAGCACGTATAAACTACAGTTTGTTTACAGATGAATCGGAAGGTGCAGTTGGCTTGTAATTTCAACTATTTTTGAAACTGAAGTACTTCTTAAGGTCACAGGCAGTCGGTAAATGTCACAATACCTTGGAAATGGTGCCAGATGAAGTCTATGTTACTACAGACCACTAATAGGAAGTGATATATGACCTGTCGAATAGCGGAAATTCGGATGACCTTGAGTGACTTTTAAGGTCATTGGCCTACTGCAAGCCTTTTCAACTATAATTTTTCATACAGCGGTATACAGCTGTACATCAGTTTTATCTGACAGCTCTTCGTGCAGTCCCTCGGTGATAGCTAAGCTTCTTGTACATTTTTCTGTGAGTGTGACATTCTTGAGATGCAAGTTGGACATATTTATAACTGCTTGTGCTAAATATTCTGGATATCACATTTCAAGGCCGAAGACTCAAAATTGTTTAGCGAAAACCGAAAACCTGATAATTAAGTAAGTAAGTAAGTAAGTAAGTAATGCCGTACTGAATGCAGCCAACGAACGATACAGCTTAGCCAGTTTCCAAATTCTGCCACCGAAGCAGGCCGAGGTCTTCGGATCTCCCGCAAAACGTTACATTTATATACCGGGGAGTATTAAAGTCCGTTGATTGTCGACATAGTTATTCAAAAAGAACGGTTTTTTTGACGCAGAGTCCGAGCGGTGTGTTGGCGATGACGTCATAGCAGTCAGCGCTGCTGACGTCACTGATGATGTATTCTTGGCTGAAGTAATGAACCCTGCTTTGACCACTGCCACCGGTCAACGCCTTTGCGACCAGAAATACCCGTGCCCACAGAACAGTTCCACCCGCTCGCGCTGTTACACACGGTATCACGATTATTTTTGTACTGTATTGACTTATTTTAAAAACACTATTGTCACTAGCGCAATCAGCTCTTCATTCCACCCTTTACGGTTACCGTACGCAGTTAATGCCGGCAATAGTAGTTTTGCGTTTCACCGTATATTTGTAGCAAAACTAACATGTCTGAGAGAGTATATGACGTTGTTATAGTAAAGATATTAATAATGGGCTTATTTCTCGTAATTGAAATTGACGTCGATTGATTGCGAACTCTGTGTGCGTTTTGAATATTATGGCCTAGATTTTTCTTTTGATAATTTATGCAGACAGCTTATTTTACTACATGATTCATAGAAACATTCGGTTGTCCATTGCTGGCAGTAAGTGTACCTATATGTTCTTACAAATTGTTTGCTGTCGCCGCACTGTAAATGTTTTATGATGATTTTATGATGTTGGTGATGATGATAATGCTGGTGCTTACATCACTGTCAAATGATGAGAATGAAAATGTCGGCAATGTTAGGACCGCGTTTCTCCCTACATGGAAATGCTAAGGAATGCGAAGTATTGTGATGAACACATGTGTGTGTGTGTGTGTGTGTTTTGTCTATGTCTGTCCGTGAGGGTATCTCCGGAACCACACGCGCGATCTTTACCCAATTTTTTGTGCATGTTGCCTATGGCCGTGGCTCAGTCCTCCTCCGGCGTCGTTGCGATACGTTATGTATTTCCGGTTTTTTCGATAACAGACATCATGTTTCTTCTCTACAATGGGCCGTATAGCAGTATGAATATCGCTATGAAGGACCAATTTCGCTTAAATTCACGTATTTACTGCAAAGTTGGATAGAATTCAATTTCCTATTATTAAAGGGCATTAGGTTAAGGAAGTATATAGAGAGTTAAGGGTGCGATTGCACACCGTTGGTGAAGTCTGATATCTACGATCGCCTCGTTATGCATGCTATTATTTAGCCATCATAGCCTATTAGCAGTATAGGCTGACAACTTTCCAGCTAGTTTTGTTTCTGATGCCAATTTGCATTAACAGACAACATAATTATGGTATCTACGCGTATATGTCCTCAATTAATAGCTGCTTCATCGTTGACGAATTTCAGAAGAACCCACAAAAGGTACCATCGTGTGGCTTGCAGATGTCACGTGATGAACGAATGGGCGGAGTTGGTGACGTCATGGTCACGTGGTGTGGCAGTGTACGATACGTATCGTTACGCATTCAGTCGTCTGCTGAGTGTTGGAGTTGTCGCCCGCATCACATTCGTCGACACTGCAGCCACGTGTCATCCCGTTGCTAAGGACGCCACGCCGTGTGACGACGGTCTGACAGACGGCTGTCCTCATCAGACGCCAGTCAGCACTCGATCTACTACCGTCCAGTCTACCACTTGTGTCATATTTCACAGCTTGGAGCCTTGTTTACAATATATACATTCGTTGTTGGCTATAGGACAGGAATTAGTGCATTGTCATTTTAAAACTCGCAAAGTCACGAATTCTGTGATTCAGGTTCGTTCACATCAGATGCATCGCTTTGTGTTGCGGCAACGCAACGCATCTCGTGTGAACGAACCTTTAGTTTATTTGCTATGTAATGTTCGTTGGCTGCTTGGTGCTGGATGTGTACTAAATTACGCAAGTCGCAATGTATCAATGTATCACGTCTCCACTTTTATAAGTAATCTGCGTCTTCTTAAGATAAACTTTTGTCCTCTAATAATTTATGTAAATGTAAGGTGTAAGTTTGTACTAGTAGGTCAGTTACTGCTCGAAGTGATATTCATCACATTCGTCATTTTCTCTGATAGTATATTACCATAGGCGTACGGGCCGATTTTTTAGGGGGGGGGGCTGAATCAATTTTGCCCGAAAATCCGGGGCAATCTGGCAATTTTTCGGGCCGAACAATTGCCAGATTGCCAAAAAAATCATTTTGCCCGACCCTGGGGGCTGCAGCCCCCCGGCTCATACGCCTTTGTATATTACCTTGTCCATGTCAACGGTGAGTCGATATATACAGGACTTCAATCATGGGCGAAGCCAGAGGGGTTCCGGGACCCCAATCCAGGGATAATTTTGTTTATCAACGATGGAACAGTACAGTGAATAATATGTACTAGTTCCGTAACATCGTTCACGACAAAGTGCAGCATAATTTTAGAAGCCACAGCAGACAGTTAAATGCAGGCTCGGACTTGAAATCCACGAACTAGGACATCCCCGATCAGAATTCCCGCTGTGCCAACAATGCCAACAACTTGAATGACGTTTATACAGACATCTAACTGGATAATTATACTTTGTGAATACTTTTCTGATACCGTACACTTCACATGTAGTCCTAATGACGGTTGTTTGAGGTTTTAGCAGCGCTTTCAACACAATTCAGGTCATATCGCGCCGTTAAGGTAGAACTATATTATAAATATTAAAACGTAGTGCTAATGAATGTTGCCATTTAGCTAACTGTGTATGTAGCCATCGGTCGTCGATCAAGCTTCTGGTCTGCATAAGTCTCATGGACAAGATCACAACAGTTCACAATATGTCGGCTGTACACGCCGCCGGATCAAGTACCGTGTCAATCACACCCTACTCAACGGACTTGGTAACTTTGCCTTAACGTTTCTGATTTGTGTAATCCTTACATTATCGCTTGGTTCAAACATGTTCACTATGTCAACAAACTACCGTACAACCAAAATGTTACTTTTGAAGTTTTGTACCCCAGCATTAAATCTCAAATGTGATATTAAAAACTACCAACTTCCAGATTCATTTTGCAATCCACGTTGTAATCATTCTCAAGCAAATTCACCCCATTTTTGCACACGCCAGCTCCTCATTTTTTTTTGTTCTGATGACAGTCTGTCACCGTTGTTGTTGATGCAACAGGTGGAGTAGTTAGTTTCGACCTTGATGGACAAGATCCATGCCATGCTGGCAGATTTTATCTGTCTGCTATCAACGGCACGCGACTTTTCCTTATCGTGCTGGAAAACCTGCATGACCTGTCCAAGAATCCATTCAACATCAACTGCCACCTCACCGAGATGTAAGAGAAGTTCCATTCTCTGCATCATGTCCACAGTGATATGCATTAACTGCGGTACAGATAGACAGATGCACCCCCTCAACATATTACGTGGGGTATTCCCACAGAGAAATCCCCAATATTTTAACCTTTGTTCCTACCTATATTGTCAAAATACACAGGAATGATGTTTTCAGGCTTAATAGTGCAACAAAAACGTTTTTCCGACCCTCTGGGATAGCTAACGGGAAATGTCTGCCCAATATTGTTGATGCGTTGATGCCACCATTACTAACCTGTTCAGAATACCTGTTTCTGAAAACTGCTGCAGTTTATGATTTCCATAGTTTCTGATCTACTTGCATTTAAATGTATTCATTATCTATTAAATCTAATCCAAGTAATTTTAAAATCCTGTATTTTTAAAAACACTATTATGCTGTGACTACCAAACATACTGCTTGCATTTTTGTATATACTGGTAGTAAGCAATGTCTGTTGTAACAGGGTCTACTCGGCATATCCAGTGCAAGCAGATGCGTCTCAACCGATGACTGAAAGGATGCATAGCAACTTGTCAAAGTCTACATGTGTTGCCTGTCATCAGCTGCGAGAAATGCCATGTGGATTTGCATGTGCTCCATCTCTACGTCACTGCTGCATTGCGACTCTAATTCTGACACTGCTGCTAGCAACAGTGGCCGGATCACTGGCCAGTGACAGTATTTCCATTATGTCATATCAGTGCATAGAGCATCAACACCACACAGTGTTTGAATCACTCTAAGTGTCATGCAGTCGTTAGTGGAAGAACTTTACAGTCACAGACATAGAAAATTATGTGTAAAATACAACAGCAGCGAGATGTTATGCAGTTAATATAAAAAATTGATCCAGTTACCACATGAGGTTTACAACAAGTTGAACAATTGCAACCGATACTGCTGTCACATACACACGACACTAGCCACGGCTTACAGTCAGAACACCACAACAAAACAGCTTCATACTCCTCAACTTATTTCATTCAGCAATTTACATTGATGCTTTCTACCTACAAATGATATACTACACTGCAATGCTTGTTAAAATAGTATGTTGTGTAAGTGCCAACTGTCCACAGTAACAAGTGGCTGGCATGTATAGATTCTGTCATCAACAAATCTTCTCACGGTTGGTTGGTTGGGAGATTGACGCCCCCTTTCAGAACAAAAATAGGCTATATCTGGGAAAAGGTCTTGGGTGGAGATTTAGTTGCACCAAGTTAAGGACAGCCAACGATACAGTAACCTCCCAATCTCATTGCCTTTTTGTTCAGCGATGACCCAAAATGGGAAAGGATGGGGAAGCTCATTTAAGTTATTATGCTAGCGCTTACAACATGGTGGAAACTAACCAAACATCACAAGAATCATTTATCAGTTCAATGTGATATCTTGTGTAATTGCTGTTATTTAGTTTCCGAACCTGCTCAGATGTGACGATATTATCTCTGTGTAACCACACAACTAAATGTATAATCCATTTGTCACAAATGCAGTTCATAAGAATTGCATGGAAAAACACTGTCATTGGCAAATTTTTGTTATTTAGCAAATGCTGAACTGTCAAATATGCTCTTATCACAAAACTGCTGAATGTCTTCAACTGTTATCTGTTAAGTCAGACAGTCTTAAACTGAACTGTACTGCTGCAAACATGGACAATAATGGCCATGAATGTGTATTACACAAAGTCACAAAAACACAACAGCAAAAGCAAAAAAGTTGAAACAACTGAAACCAAACTAAACAAAATGCAGTTGAGTCATTATATGGTCCTTCATACAAGTACAGTGCTCTTTTGCATGCTAGCCACAACCTGTAGCATAGCTGAAGCTTTGAGGACATCAATACTTTACAATCGTGTTTAACAACAGAGGCGTGCCGAGTCCCCGGTAGACAAAACGGGTGTCGGAATGGCCCTGAAGTTACAACAAACTGAAACTCCGGATGCTGTAAATCGCTAACATAAAACGGTTTCAGTCTTTCAGCACCAGCCATTACATTAGCATTCACAACGTGCAAAATGCACCATCTCACACAGTCACTGCCAACACATGTACATACTTGCAACTGCAAGGTTAGTTTCTAATCACTACATTTCATTTGAATGAAATTACTGTCATTATCATCTAGCAAAACTAGTGCAATTCATTACAAAAATATACTGTTAACTATCACAACCAACATTTTTACCTCTGACGTTTCGGTCTCTATCAGAGACCTTCATCAGAAGAAGTATGATCAATTCGATTTCTTGCCACATCCCATCACTACTGTGGCAAGAACCGGAAGAAGAATTGATCATACTTCTTCTGATGAAGGTCTCTGATAGAGACCGAAACGTCAAAGGTAAAAATGTTGGTTGTGATAGTT
>Ga0209780_1000920_pt1 | contig 17915 bp, 15 predicted proteins | sample WorMetexBAHAMAS2_FD_187384 | JGI IMG/M metagenome (GOLD analysis project Ga0209780, IMG submission 187384) | Marine gutless worms symbiont microbial communities from Max Planck institute for Marine Microbiology, Germany - Inanidrilus exumae... | ecosystem: Host-associated > Annelida > Digestive...
TATATATATATATATATATACAATAAGCTCGGTCAGTATTAAGATGCTGTAAAATGGCCAAAGCTTTCCCAGGGGCGATGGCAAAATGCACTGTTTGGGGGCGAGTCATGGCGAGCGCGGTAGCGCGAGTCTATAGTAGGGGTCTGGGGGCTATGCCCCCAGTAGGGTCCAGGGGCAAAGCCCTGGTTAGGGGTCCAGGGGCGAAGTCGTCTGAAGCTGAAAGCAATTTTAAAACTAAGTGAGCAATATTGCACTCTGGATTTGACTATTTGACCTTTTGGTGCTTTCAGGTATTTCGTCCATACTGCTTACTTGTTATTTACCTATGCCGCTAATGTAAAAACACATTGAGCAGTAAAGCGGCTGTCGCATTTTAAGTCCATCTGGTAGGGCTATCTGTGGCAGTTGAGGTGGCTTAGCCCCCTGTAGCTCACCCTTGTCCTCGACCCTTAGTTTTGCATCATGCATGTCATGGCAGTTATGAGAATGTTTTGTTGCCTGCGTTCGGCAATCGACATCACTCAAGTCATCGAGTTGTTTATGCCGTTAATGATAACACACTGCCTTGAACTGTGTTTCTGGTATTTATAGTACAGGCGTATGGTGATTGCCTTACTCGTCAGCAAAGACAAAATAATTTTTGAAAGCTGTTTTGCGTGCGTTTTGCACTCGTTGCTGTGGCTCGTCGTTAGTCGTCGGTACATTTATAGTCGTAACCACCAGGGCTGGGATTCATTCGAAGAATAGCACTCGAATATTCGGTAGCGGAAATATTCGAATAATACCTTAACACTTTGGAGCAGAACGGCGTCGAATTGTACGAAAAACTGTACAAATTGGTTCAACCGTTTTAAAGATATGTGCAGTCAGATGCATTGGTATTTCCACAAGAGCTACATCACAGTACTACGATTTTTTTAATTGTAAGCGATTAATGCAGTTATTAACACATTATTGTTATTATTATTTCAGTTACGCCCTATGATACGATTACGAATATTGTTACAAACATACATAGAAACAAAACAATCGAAAAACGGTATTCGAATGGCACAGAATATTCGAATACTTATTTAATATTCGAATATTTGAGTACTTGATTGCATCCCTAGTGACCACCGACGTCGACGTTTCTCGTCAGTGAACGATAGAATTCATAGAATTAAATAATTGTCGATGTTTGTGACGGCGATCCGCCGATCATTAACCATGACGTGTGTATGTTTGCGTTTTTCGCTCACAGTGCTCGACTTAATGTCAAGACGGTTTTACAGTACTAGTCATAGTTAGGCCAACTTCGAGCAAGACGGTCAATGATAACAGCAAACGAGGTTCTATGCTGGCCGCGACTAGCGGAAAGAGTAATGTAAGGGTCTGTCCGTCCGTCTGTCTGTCTGCCCGTCGGTATACTCACCGTGATTCACCAGGGGGCAGCACGCGAGGCGGCTAGCGTACATTCGGCCGTACAATACGGAGAACCGACATACTTGTTTAGAATGCTATTGTATTTGCTTTACGATGCAGGCAACAATGACCGGCCTACAATATTGGTGCCAGAGTGACCTAGTTTAGTTCTGTGACATAGGAGACATCATTCCAAAGTTTTTGCGTTGGCCAAAGTTTGGGTCCAAAATGAGATTCATTACAAGATAGAGCTTTTGCGACTGCGGAAAGTGAGTCTGATTAACTGTTGCAATGGAAATTTTTAGACAAAGATAGAGCTGCATTTTATAATGGATGATTTCGTATAACATCTTATCAGTAGTGACACTTAACCCTTTTCGTTTAAGAAAACAAAATTAAAACTGACACAATCCTGCCTTGCAATTGCATAACTGACATCAAGCACAGAGCATAAAAGAATAGGGCGTGTAATTAATTTAGTGATTTATCTGTGGTTCGGGCACTTCTGCCGAAGTATAACTAGTCAACTGTGCTTATTTGCCACGTTCAGCTCATGGTGGTCAACAACGCCCTCTGTAGACGTGGCCGAGACTGAGACTAAAATACCTTGGCCTTCGCCTCATAACATTGTCCTCGGCCTTAACATTCTGCCCCGGCTGACGCCAAAATATTGGCCTCGACGCTGAACGAAACAGAAAATCATGTCATGCATAAAATGTTTCGGGAAGTTAGCGTTTTCCGAGTTTAAGTAGATTTGAGACAAATAATCTTTATTCATTTACACGTCGTATTAAAATCTGTTTTAGGTTATAGACGACCGCAAGTTCAGACATGCATACATTTTTGGTGGTGCCGCAATTCGCCACGCCAGTCCTATTGCTCTCCAAAGGCATGTTGGCACAACAAGCTAGAGATGTCGGTGACTCGATTTAGGCTGTTGCTCTGAACGTCGTAACTATGTATGTCGGCTTTTGATGTTATGTCGGATATGAATTGCATGATGCGATCATGCGAGGTGAAATGATGCCAAGAAATGTCAGCGCGGTTGTGGGTGGGGAGTGTCGACTCAGCGGTCATACGCAGCGCGGTGTTTGTACCGTTTTTGGCGTTGCGTGCAGTTTGGACAGCAGCGCATAATGTGACGTTGTCTGAATGTTCATTTGTTGTTGACGTTATAACACGACACACAAACACACAAACACACTATCCTTTTTTCTATAGCCGGCCTTTCCTAGGGTTACCAGAGATGAAGTCCGGACTTCCGGATGAGAACCTCTGTGGATTATTGTGCAGCAGATTTTTAGACGCCGTATACCCTCCCGGTCACCGAACCAACTGTATTAAAATTACTGAGGTACACACTGTCCGTCCGCGATATATACTGTACGTGTACATAATTTGACTTGGGCAATGGGTTCCACTGATAGGCGTCGACTACGTCGGGGCGATGGTCCGAGCGATTGCCCACATAGTCCAAAAAGATCTTCACCCAAAATGCGCTAAAACATGTTCCACTTGCGCAAGTGTGGGTTTAAAATGCTAAAAGTTCGTTTGCGGCTTCCACAGACCCCACCAGGGAGCTTACCATGCTCTTCAGATACCCTAGTCGGCTGGGAGGGGAGCCCCACCGTCATTTACAAAACTCGGCGCTTGTGAAGAGAGTCGGCTCTGTGATCTTTATTCGGAAGAAAGATCAAAGCGTCGTTTGCCGCTATGGTCTATATATCGTTCTTGGCTTATCGTAGTTTCTAAACAGTGCTGAATGAACAACTTGAGATCACAGACTGCCGAGAAATGTCATTACTTGTGCAAAGTATTGTGATCAGCGTGTCTGTGTGTCCGTTTGTCTGTCCGCTGGCATCTCAAAAAACCACGTGTCCAAATTTCACCATATTTTCTTCACACTGTAGAGTGTACATATTACGTGTGGCCGTGGCTTGGTCCGCTCTGACGGCAGTGCGATGTGCTATGTACTTCCGGTTACGTGGATGACGTCGTGTTTCCCTATAATGCAGGGAATTGGTCCGAATCAAAGACGACGAGTGTATTTGGTCCAGTTCGCTAGGTGGCGGCACGGGGGCGAAGTCTGCCGTCTCCAGCTGCATCTTCTTTTTGTTAAAATCAAACATAAACAGATTACTCTATTCAAATGCACTGACAGGTAATAGTATGGCAGTACCCCCTTGCCCATAGATATGGGCAAAGGGGCACTTGGCCTCCTCTATAGGCTGGAAAACTGAGAGGAAGCCGCCTTGGACTGCTCCCTGACTCATATTTTGACAGTCTTGGCGTACTGACAGCAAAGTTTTGGGCCGGCGTACAAATGCTTCAAAGCTTTCAGCTTCAGGGGGCTTCACCCCCTGACCTCTGACCAGGGGCTCTGCACCGAAACCCCGCTGGGGGCTCCGTCCCTTAGATCCCCGTCATAGGCTCGCGATCTGTGCTTGCCATGTCCCCTAGCCTCTGCCCCTCTCTGGAAACGTTCCTGTGGGCGCCCATGGTGAGTTAATTGTTAGAAACAAGTATGTCGGTCCTTCTTATTGTCGGGCCGAAATATACACTGGCGGCGTCCCTGGTGAGTCACGTTGAGTATGAAAAAAAGACCGGACAGACGGACTGACGCCAGACCTTTATACTACGCTTCCCGCAAGACGCGGCCAGCGTAATGTAAGACTAGATCGGAGAATGAAAGTCAGTAGACATTAAAAGCTAGGCTGAAATGCTGCACCGGGATATTCGAAGGATTCGGAATCCGTAGTCGCCGAGATCGGCTCGACTTTGCGAGGCCCGTTGATAGCCAACACTATCAACAAGATGGTTATGATGCCGGCGATGACGACGAAGAGGACGACGAAAAAGAATCGGTCGATGACTCTCGCCGCCTCAATCCACTCGTCACGGTTGCATTGTGGGTGGTCCGAGCCGCCGGCCCAGTCCGTCGCCGTCCAGTAGTGTGCCGCACGTCTCGATGTCGGATTCGGATCAGCGACGGACGCGCCTGATCCGGTCTGCGAGTCGCGCGGCGTCTGCGATGTCACTTTGCCCTTGCCGCCGCCGCCGCCGCCGTTCATGCAGAGCATTGTGCCGATGGCATCGTGGACAACAAAACGCAGCATTCGTGGTACCGGCCTGCGCCAACGGTGATGCATGGAAAGAACAGCAACCGTGCAGAACAGCGAAACTCCCGCCAAGTACATTACACCGTACACGTATACACCTGCAATGCAGCGTATCAATGCCGTACCATTGACTATGGCGCACCCACGTCGCAATCGCGTAAGCATCGTAGCAATTAACCGAAGACTGTGACGACGTTCTATTTCTACTTTCGTAAAACGTAAGATTACCGTAAACGATATAAACAAAATGTTCGAATTTTTAACCTTGTTATGGAGACAAACCCTCTTACTTCTGATACAACTAGAGAAGGAAGCCCTCACTCGAGGTCGCACCGGCCACTTTAGTTTAATCTCAATTGCCAGAGGCCGCCAGCAGTAGCACAGCCTGTATCCTAACCCTAAACCTAACACTAGCCGTAAATTCTGACCTATGACCTTGACCTAGATAGAGTCAAGGTGAACCAGCATAACAAAATATCTAGGACTAATATCATTTCGTTCGAAAGTTATCATATGCAAACTGCTTACTAGGGCAGTTTATCTAAGTCAGAAGATAAATTTTACCCATAAGTGGAGCGTAGTCGGATGAATGCGTCATAGTGTTGGCAGCGACAAGCTGAAAAACCGTAAATGATAGTAGAACAGTGATCTGGAGTGAGACCTTTTCGCCACTTTCAGGTGGAAGCAAGAATACAAGCAACACGAGCGAAGAAAGGAGAATGCACGGCAAGATGAGTGTATAAAAGAAATAATCCGGCTTGCGAGTGATGTAGACGATAAAACGAGCCATCGCATAATTCTGTTGCACGCGATACAACGCCGACGTGTCAACGAGCGCCCATTGGTCATTCGGTCGGAAGAAAGTTGTGTCGACTTTCGGCGGCAGGTAAAAGTAGAGTTGATCGACTTGATACATCCAACTAGAAAACAGAATAATTACAGCGTAAATATCAATGTTTGGTGTCACAGTTCATTTGCTTTAATAATGAGACAATCGGCAACGACACAGTCGGACACATTTCACCCCCGGTGCTCCAGCGAGCGGAGCCCGTCAGCCCGCCCACGCGCGCCAACAGACACGCAGCCAGCCACGCGACCGGCACGCATCACTAGGCTGTTACGTTATCCCCAGCTGCTCACGCGCCATATGGCCCATTGAGCGTCGGGAGTTTACGACATTAATAATAATAATAATAATAATAATAATACATTTGTCTAGCGCCCTAAAGTCGGAGGATGCAGATGCACTGGCTGTAAGCTACGAGTGTGGAAGTTGGTTTTCAATATTCTAACCTGTTGAGCTCGATGTAACATGCCTGCGAGTCGAACGGGAAGTAAGTCACATCAACGAGACATGCCGTGGTGCTCTTGCCAGTTGCAGCGTACAAGACTCGTCCGTCGTAACGTATCGAGACGCGAAATTTACTGCGGTCGAACACGGCGCCGTAAGCTTCGTTAACGCTGTTATGTAAACAAATTACAACTGATCGCTGTGGACGGCACATTGCAGGAGGGACTCACTATTCCAAAAGTTTACGAAACAGTACACATTTATTTACTTATTATTCGCCTCAAAGTTATGCTTCAGGCGAATATTGGATTTACCTTACAAGGTAACAAACGGTGTTCACGCGTTCGGCTATAACTCTGCATGACTCCGCCGAACGCGAACGGATTGGGATGAAATCTGGAGCACTGTGAGTACATTGTTGGGGGCTGGCCCTGGCAGATTTTGGGCGCGATCCGCACAGTAGCGAGAGTTTGAAAGGCAGCGCAATTTTTTGTCTGGTAAATAACGCGCGATTTCGCCGATTTCCCGTCCGCATGCAACATTTCACGAAATTTGAACAGAACAACGTCGATCAACGTCGCGGTGAAAACTTTCGGAACAGAATTTTCAAATTTTACCGTAATGCAAAAATTACTCAACAAATTCCAGGTCTTGCGACTTCAGGTCGCCATAACTCCGCAATGATTACAGATCGCCCGTAATTCATTACCAAAATAGCCCTCTACGAAATGTCTAGTTTCCATTTTTACTGTTAGAATCAACTCAAAATCATTTCCCTGGGCTGTATGCCGTGTACAAAAAAGCGACTCCCACATTTTTGGCGATGTTTAGCGCCCGTTCACCGGTGAGTGACAGGACACGCCATGTCATAACTCATAACGTTGACGGACTGAGTGGGCGTGACCTAATGACATCATCAGGTCAATAACGCGAAACTGGGTCAATGCAAGGTGTTAGGTGATTTTCGTTACGAATGACAGACTTCGCTTAAATTTGACGGATAATAATGGTGGTCACAAACCTGAACGTTTGCAGCGGGCGCCACGAAGTCTAGCACAGTCACTGAACGTTCGATGCACTTCTTTACAGTTTAACCTCTTTGTGACATCGTAACATTGTTAGCCCGTATTTTCACAATTTTCACATAGTTGACGACACAAATGTCACTCAGTCTGCCTGTCAATAGCATACCTGTTTCTGACAGCAATGTCCGGAAGCCAAACATCCGTAGCTGGAGAGACTATGTACGTTTGATTGCGAAAGCGTGACGGTTCCCAGCGTAATCTTTCATCTGTCCAAACCTTCAAACAAGTGTAAGCGTGAGATTACAAAAATCTCTCTCCTTTAGACGCAACTGTCATAAACTACGGCGAACATTGAATAGCCCGACCTAGCTAGTGGACGAAGTATACAATCTCACTCCAAAGTGACTAGTGACTTGTTGCGTGGAAAAGGTAGGCCTATGTTAAACAGAACGCAGTGCAGTGCTCACACTCACACTCACACATAAGCCTTAATTGCAGTACTTCAACTACGAGCAATGATCCTTGCATTGACAATGCCTAATTTCATAAATCTACAGCTTCTGTGCTTGTTTCGCTACAGCACGGACAAAATAACAAGTGACTACCTGTATAAAACTGCCGTAGGCTGACAACTGTTGTCTCAATTCATCCTGAAATATATGAAAAATATTGCAAAGGTATAATCACCGAATCACTGTCGCTCAAAGTTCATAAAAATCGCTAGAAATATAAGAAGTTCAGCTATCACAGTGAGATCTCGCTACACGCTATGTCGGTTGAAATCTTGTCAACTGATGCACAATTGTACGATAAATTTATCCCATTTGAAAAAGCTAGCAACAACAGAGGGACTGACCTTGAGTAAGGTCACTCAAGGTCATCGGAACTGCCGATATTCGATAGGCTATAAATCATTTTCTGATAGTGGTCTGTAATAACAACGTTTCCATTTTGCACCGTTTTCGAGATATTATGCATAAATACAGTGTACGTGACCGCCTGTGACCTTGGGAAGTCCTTCAGCTTCAATAAGATAGTTGAAATTGCAAGCTACATGCGCGTTACGATTCATGTGTAATCATCGCAGATAATGCATGCTATGTTTCCCGAGGAACTGGAGGTAGAAAGACAGCAAAAGTGACCTTCAGTGTCACTCAAGGTCACTGATGTTGGTTCCATTCGACAGGCCAGGTACAATTTCCTATTAGTCTTTCGTTGCAACTATGTCTCCATCTTGTACTGTTTCCAAGGTATTATCAGCCATTTCCCATACGATTTCCTATTAATGTTCCTTATGTCTTCATGTTGCACCATTTCTGAGATATTACAAGATATTAGTCGAAAATCGCCAATCGTTAACTGACCAACCTGTATTTGGCAGTGACACCCCCAATGGGGTGACCCCATTCGACCTTTGGCATCAGAAAACTACAATCCCTGAGCTATTATGTCTGCGTGATCCTGTGTTTAGCCTTTATGATATCATACGATACGATGCGGTAGATTAACGTCCGCTCAAGCCTCAGAAGCTGACGAGATGGCCAGCTTAATCTAGCGCACGGCCCAGAAACTAAAAAATAAGGCAAAAAAATAAAATCAAAAACAGAGTAGCTCAGAAAAAACGGTCCAGGCAAAAGTCCGTGGAGGCAGTCCGGGAGGAAGAAGTGAAACTACGGGGGTAGGATTTGTGAAACAGGTATAGGTTTTAAGCCGGGAGTCATCATCATCATCATCATCATCATCATATTTAATTTGAAAACCAATAAACTGAACAAAATATAAATACAACACAGGCAGCCAGAAAATTCAGGGATCATCAAAGCTGGCTGCCTATTGTAGGTAAACTCTGAGGGGTACAAATACAGAACTGCAAAGGAAAATCAAAAAATAGCAAAAATGTAGCAAAAAAGTGCACAGTGCAGGGGAAAAACTAACACAGGCCTGCAGAGACATCAACCGTAATATAAGATATAACTAGCTGTGACAAATCAATAATCACTATACAGTTTTATCATTAATATTAATTTAAGTAAGGACTTGAACTGAGTTGTGGCAGTTGCTGTCATCAACAGCTTGTGCTGTAGACAACTTTTGGTATGATAGAAGGTGCCAAGAAATGGAGTCAGAGTCGAGTTTTTATGAGGTTACAGGAGACACAGGCCTCTTGTATTTAAATGTAACTGTGGCCAAGGGACCCTGTAACAAAAACGCTTTATTCTATAAGCCATTTCAGCACCTTTCACTGAAGAATGCATCAACTGTTGAACTATTTCGTTTATATTTTTGCAATGCAGCATTTATGCATAGCACAGTTCATGCTGTGGTATGGTTAATTACATTACGGTATTGTGTCAAGATATTGGAACCCATAATTATGCTAGCAGCATTGGAATGTAGCCCAGGGACTCTAATTTTTGTCATACCAAATCTGGAACAAATGTTTTTAAGGAAGAGAATAGGTGTTGAATGGAAGGAATTATGGAAAATTATAGTATTGTACAACGATGCGATTGTGCGTTATGAACGATACAAATTAGTAGCAGAGTTTGTGTAGAGTAATATTATGAACTTGTTTCCATGGTGTGTGATAAATGGCTGTGGTTTTGATGATGAAAATGACGATATTTAGGCAGCTAGGCATGCCTTTGTCCAGCTTATTGTTTGTATGAAGACATTAGAAGCAACATATGTTTTGTTGCTGACTCTATCTACACGTTTTAATAAATAAATATGCTATGTTGCTGCCAATTTTTGAGTTGTTTGATTATGTCATTTCATGCTGATTTGCAGATATTTGACAAATTTTCAATCAGTGGCAACAACAAATCATCGGAAAAGTTGACCGAGATGCTCTCGGAAGTAGACACATCTCCATCCATGCAGGAGAAAATGAAGGTGGCATTTGCCGAGGGATATTTGGCCAGTGACAAGAAGAAAGCTGATCCGGAGGCAAGCTGGAGTGCTTTGCCTCGGCGTATTGTGCGTTTTGCGTTGATAATCGTCACTATCTGGCTCTTCTTCCAGTTTCTGCAGACCTATTCAGCATTGGGTGGAAGTATGTTTTCTTCTGTTTGTCATTTATTATGCACATGTATTTGCAGTGTAAATGTTCTTTCCATGTTTATTATTCTAAAACATTTACAGTGGGGATGTTGATTGACATTGTCAATTGTTGAGCTACACCCTGAGTCAAAAAATGGACCTCTCCGACTTTCTGGCAAAGCTTTATCAAAAAACACAGATGTCGGTAATTTTTGACATAGACAATTGTATTTTATCATTTTATCTGCATTTGCAAGTAATAATTTTTATGCTGTTGAGAACCACCAGCAGTTTCCATGGCAACGACAGCAGACGTGTGGGCGCTGTGACTAGGGCTGCTGCGAGTAAAAGTAAAGTAAACAGTGTATAGCAGTTTGGCATCAACTTAGATCTTTACCTCTACGGGTAACGTACATGCCATATGGGATCACAGTGTTACCTGCCACCCGACAGAGGTGAGAATCCCACCTTTACCTCCAGCCGAAGCAGGTACTCCATTTAGCAACCCCGGAGGGATGCAAGGCTGAGTTGACCTATGTTACATGAAAGCGGACTGGCCGGGAATTGAACCAGTGACCTGTAAATTGCATGTCCCAACGCCTTACCGCTGAGCCACCATGCAACTACTTGAGTAATTTTTTACTACTTGAGTACTCGTTAATTTCTATTTCCGGTTGGAAATTTCATTTCTGGTTGCAGTTTTTGCAGTAATTGGACGAATTGTTGGAATTTATGTAAAGTTTGGGCCTCATGATTTCATTTGCAAAAGCTAGCCTGGAGCCAGGGCACACCAAAATGGTCAAGCTTGATCAAGGCCTTGACTATTCGGGGCCCCAGATATGCTGACTAACCAGTCCACTATTTCCTTCTTCGTCATTGACAGATTGAATTAAAGTACTTCCGGTATTATCGAGTACTCAAGTACTCGTTAAGGTACTCAGACAAGTACTCGAGTAGAAAATTGCTCATTAGTGGCAGCCCTAACCTAGCTCTGTGCTGAACAGGCGATTGTTGACAAAGCGATTGTTGACAAAGCGATCGATTAGTGGAGAAAACGAGTCCGGGCCTTTATGAAGGGTCTTTTTGAAGGCCAAAGGAGAACACTTTGACCACTTGCTGTGATTGGCTGTAGCCTACCCGGACTATTGCCTGGACCGTTACTCGGTTTTTGTTTTATTTTTCCTTATCTTTTCGTTTCTGTGCCATGCGCTAGATGAGGTTGGCCATCTTGTCAGCTTTTGAGCGCACATTAATCTGCTGTATCATATCATATGGTACAGTGTGCTTCTTAGACGTATTGTTTTAAACAATATTTAAATGTTTCAGTTATTTTCATCAACACAGTGTTTTACGCATGATAGACAGCATAAATGCGCCGATAGTAACATTATGTCTGCTGGTAGTCTGCTATACACTTGTTATGTGCAACTTTAGTATTATGTCAGTAGCTAGTTAGACCTATGCATTCTACAAAAATATATTGCTATTGAAGCAATGTTTATGACCTTATGCCACAAAGTTACAGGGGTTTGGTTTTTTGACTTACAGTGCAAATACACCTAGAAACAATAATGTGGCCTCCAAAATAGAATTTGTAAGTTAAAGCTGTAAGTTAGACATTCTCTATGGTTGTTGGTTTGGGATGCTTGAAAATATAAATGTGCTGCAAATGTTTTCAGGTTATTTATTTTTTACGACTTTTCTGTGCTGCTGCTGTTGATATTTTTTTTCTCAAAATCATAAACATCTCGACATTAAAAAACCAAAAGTGTCATAAAGTGAAAATAAAATACAGGATGATACATAAAAACAGGCATAGGCTGCTTTGGGTTAAAAAGTGCTGAATATTTTACATGGTTGTGTAGTGAGTAGTTAGATCTTTAGCATTGAATTTTTATACAAATTTACTGCTTAGTCTAATGGTGAAGCAGTTTTTGAAAATTGGTCAGCATTCGGCTAAGTTGATACAGTGACATTTTTTGACTTGGTGTCCAGTGGCCCCATTTTTTTATCCTTTGTATTGTTGGACCCTCATCGTCAGCAGAAGTGCTTGATTATTTTCATTTTACCACTGTGTTAATTTTATTCGTTCTTTCTTTGATGATTTATTGAACATTTCTAGGCATGAAGATCAATGTACTCAAGGGTGAGCGATTTGAAGTAAACCCTGAAGAGATCAATGTCACATTTGATGACGTGAAGGGGGTGAGTTTGTCTCTTTTGGTTTTGTGGATTCTGTTGTTTGCTGTTTCCCGTGTGTCTATTCTTAATTAATCGTACCAATTGAGATAATGAAACGATGATTTTCTGTGGTTGGAGTCCGTATTGGCTCCAGTCTCTGGGTCTGTAATGCACCCTCATTCATTTGTTGATTGTCGTGCTATATTAATTATGTGTTTGCTTTCTTTTGTATCTTCTTTATTCCTTACTTACTTACTCCTTAATGCCAGTTATACAAAAACTGAAGGTATACTAATTTTGCATTTCCGACTCCATTATGGGCTCCGTTCATAAAGGATGTCCACAATAATGTGTAGTTTATACACTTCCCTCCCTTGTCTGCATTTGGCATAGCCTCCTCTCCCCCAATTGCCTGCCTGCAGCTGTGTAGTTTTAAGCCAATGCTGCCTAACAAATTTTACGCAGAACAAGCTAGTGGCTACTGTCATTTCACCTGTAGCGGCCGTCATCAAAGCCTAGTGACCAGTTCTGTTTCACAACAGGTGGATGCAGGCGAAGTTGATCATATTGTATTGTGTTGGTGATTCGATAAGATTTAACAGTGGTTGTGTGAGCAGGTTGACGAAGCCAAGCAGGAATTAACCGACATCGTTGAGTACCTCCGTGATCCACAAAAATTCCGAGCACTTGGCGCCAAGCTACCCAAGGGTATGCTATACATGCTGTCGAGTTACGCAGGCTGGCATAATGTATATTAGCCTGTGCCAGTGGCTGCCATATTAGTTGCACAGATAAAGATGTCTACAGCTCCAGAAAGTAACACTGTGATACTGCTGCCAAAAGACAACCGTCTTTTGGTGCTCAGTTATTGTTATGTCCAGTTATATTGCTGCTGCAGTTTTGTTCAGTTTGTTGTTCACGGCTTGTCAAGATTTTATGTTAGTGGGTGAGGCTTATGTATGTATGATCTCAGATACCAACCAGGTTGCTCATGTATGATGCTTAGCTATATCAATATGGCACAATTATTTGACCACATTGCATGCACTGATGAAAGATAGCTGAGTTGATGAAACAGTTGAAGCTTTATAAGAACGAGCCACTCGATTTGGGCCGACTTGGGCCGTCAGCTTGCATGTCTGCCCGGCCTGCTTGTACCACGACCGTCGTTATCAACAGGACAGAGCGTTGGCGGCTGGAGCTGCTGGGTGGGGTAGGTACGGAGGCTGACAGTCTGCCTGCGGTCTCTGCTACAATTACACCCGGCATCACTGATAGGCCTTGTGCTTGTAAGCCATGCACCGTGCCGCCCCCTCTTCCTTTGCCGGCGCCCGCAACAGGTCTGCGCACGTCGTCCGACCGTCCATCCAAGCCACGCCCATGCTCACGCATCTTCACAGTCCTATTTTAATATATAGATGCCCAACTCTGGCTTATGGTCTTTCACAATCAAGGGGAAAAGCACAGATCTGTATATAAATATTCTACAGTCCTGACTTGCCAGCCATGTAACAGCCGATCTCCACCAAAAATGAGCATCACAAGATGGTGGGCAGTTCAGATCTATTTTTAACCACAGTCAAGAAAGCATTGTGGGATATGTTTTACTTGATTTTACACCAGCTACAGATCTGTGTGGCATTAAACCAGTCACAGTTCATAAATTTTTATGTGTAGATTTTAGTGACAACCGTCTTTTGGTGCTTAGTTTATTGGTAGCCCTTTAGTGTTATTTTATTGGTTTACCTTATTACTGTTGTCAGGTGTGTTGCTGGTTGGCCCGCCTGGCACTGGCAAGTCATTATTAGCTCGAGCTGTCGCGGGTGAGGCGGAAGTGCCATTCTTTCACGCATCTGGTTCAGAGTTTGATGAGATATTTGTCGGAACTGGAGCCAAACGTGTCCGCCAGCTTTTTGGTGAGCAATTGCCGTTGTTATTATCATTAGAGGTGAGCTGGTGAGCCAGTGAGAACGTTGTCTTTAAATGAACATCCTCCTGCAACTGAGTTCCACCTAGCTGCAGTGACCATCATAAGTGAAAGACTGTAGTCATGCACAACTTGTTCGTTGCATTAGATGGCTCGGTAGCCAATTGTGAGGGGCGATGGACTCACAGCTAGAGGGTTCTGTGTATTGAATGTAAGTCATCGTTGATTGCAGATGCGGCCAAGCTGCGAACGCCATGTATTATATTCATCGACGAAATCGACACGGTCGGAGCAAAGAGAACCAGCTCGCAGATACATCCATATGCCAACCAGACTATTAATCAGCTGCTGTCAGAAATGGATGGGTGAGTGAGTCTTATATTGCATCCTCTGTTCCATTGCATGTTTTCAGTGGTTGTATATTTAGCAGTGATTGTGCAAATAGTCTGCAGCTGTGTTTTGTGAATTTTGTGCGATGTGTGCCGTTGTAAACAATTTTCCTGTCCCGTTTTCCAAATTTCCACGATCCTGAACCAAAATCCTCGGGATGGCAGTTAAAATGCCAGGTATCTAAAATGAAGGATTTATGCCATGTTTTAGTAGGACGATGTAGGAAATACGTTGAGAAAATTGTGTTGTGCATTATATTTTGTTGTTGTTGACATTGGGAGTGTATTTTGACATTGGGAATGCGTATTTTTTGTTGATGACATTGGGAGTGTATTTTGACATTGGGAATGTGTATTTTTTGTTGTTGTCATTGGGAATGTATAAACGAAGTCTTGACAAACAAACTGATATTTGATATTTGACATAGTTTTCGTGTTACATGACTTTGAAGTTTGAACTTAGTAGAAATGTTAGTTGTAAACAGTTGACCGTCAGTCCTGTACGGGGCTAATTCATTTCATTTGTATATACATCATACATTGCACTGCTATTTAGTCGGAGTTACAGTTTGTCTCTTGTGAAGGCCATGTGATGTCAATTATGTGCTTCAGCTTTCAGCAAAATGAAGGAATCATTGTTTTGGGGGCAACAAACAGGCGTGACAACCTCGACAAGTGAGTTATACGAGTTATATTTCTGATTTGCACTATAGCAGTTTTGGGAATTTAATTGCTTTACTACATGTATTTTCAGTGGTTGGTCGTTAAGACCAACAGAAATGAATGTAGAGTTGATTAAAACTTCAAATATTTAAAAACCAGTGTGCTGTCCCCTGGCCCCTGGTGAGTTACGTTGCATATATGCCGGTATTACAGACGACAACAACAGACGCCAGAGGGCAAGCCAATACTGGCCCACTATGCTATGTGTAGGCGGGCCAGTAATAATCAATAGTAAAACTGACAGTTCCGAAAGATCTAAATCCTACAAAAATGTATACCATTAAAAACCTCAAACTGTCTAAATTCAACACTTTGTCGATGCAAAAAAAGTGATTTCATAAAATGAACTCCGGTAAAATGGATCTTGTCAGAAACTATAAAATATTTACAGTCTTCACCTGAAGTTACTGCTTAATCAGTTTATCCGTGTTCGTGTTTTAAATGATATTTTCTATGACTGTTTATGCTATAATGTTTATATGTACAGAGTTTTTAAATAAATAAATATATGAAGTGCAGAAATGCTATTAATGGTACTGCGTCATACGTGTGTGTCCAGAGCACTGTTACGCCCGGGCAGATTTGATGTAGAAGTGCGAGTATTTCTGCCTGACTTGAAAGGCCGCCGCGATATTCTCGAGCACTATCTGAGCAAAGTGAAGGTTGCTGCTGATGTTGACGTTGACAAGATGGCACGCAGTACAACTGGCTGCACTGGTGCAGACCTGGAGAACGTGGTAAACCAGGCGGCGTTAAAAGCGGCTATGGATGGAGATTCGGCAGTCACCACTGTCCACATGGAGTTTGCACGTGACAAAGTTCTGATGGGTATTTTCATACTTCTTCTTAGCAGCTGGAGTTACCTGTTCTCATAACATCACTATTTCATTTCAGGAAAACTTAATGATTCGCTTTGCCTCTGATGTGATTGCCTTCAAGGCTTTGACACTGTCAGTTGGGTATCAGGAATAGCATCCAGCCTGTGAAAACTGACCCTGGTTACCCCTCAAAGACTGTTTTAGGTGATTACACCCCAACACAACCTGAAGTTACTCCAGAAAAGGTGGTTAAACATAAACTAATATTATTAGTGACAAGACAAGAATTTTATTCAGCTCGCATCTTAAAGCTGAATATGCTATATAAGTGGTGATGTGACGATTATTGAGACCGAAATCGCGATCGTCACATCACTATATATAAGTCCATACAATTAAAATGGTAAAACACTAGACAACAAAAAAACAAACTAAGATAAGTGATAACACATATTTGATTATACACAGCAATAAACTGATACGAGTGCAATATATTATTAGTACTGAGAGGATGTGGAACTTACTTTGGCTGATCACAGAGGCAGTAGTACCCTGCACAGTTAATGTTGAGTTATAATTCAAGAGTGTGATAGGAATTTTGGATTGTTAGTATGTAATAACATAGTTTATAAGTGATTAGTAGCGCTTTGTGTTAGTAGACGGCTTTTAATATTTTTCACATGATCTAAGTCTTGAACTAACCGAATTTGGTCTTGGTGCAGGACGAAGATGGTGTAAGCATGAGGTAAGTTTAGTGATACTAGCAGGTAAATTGTGCAAAAGATCCTCCCTACAATCAGCCAAAGAACTTAGGTTAATAGTAGTGTTAGTAGCAGCTGCTGCTGCAGTATAGTTGACATGGCAGTAATACACTGTCTCCAGAAAAAAAGGTGCCACTATATTTTTGCTTCTAACTTTGCCAAATTCTAACCGATTTTCAAAATTCTTTCATTGATAAACTTAGCAGTAAATTTCTAGTAAAGCAATAATAAAATATCCCGCCACCCCCCAAATGCGTTGCTATACTACCTGGTGAAATGTTTGCTCAAAAATGGCCATGCTCCAGAGCTGAGTGGAGCAACCTGCCGTGCAAAACTCAGCCATTGGAAACAGTTGCTGAAAAAAATACTCATTTGGTGATGTTAGCACAATTTTGTTAACTGAGAAAAAGATACGGTGTAGCAATAGACTGATGTGATGCCAAATGTTCATCTGTTCGTAGGTCCAGCAAAGAAGACTCGTGTTCCGGACGAAGAGACCAATCAGATAACAGCATATCACGAAGCTGGACATGCTCTGGTGGCAATGTTTACCAAGGATGCGACCACTCTTAACAAAGTGACCATCATTCCTCGTGGTCACAGTCTAGGACTTGTAAGTCTGGCTTGTCATTACTACAAAGTCACTGCTGGTCTAGTTTTTACTGCGCAGTGATATTTTAGTAACTAAAACTATAACCAACATGATTCCATCTAGTTAACAAAAACTACTGACTGAAATAATTTTCCTAGCTAACACTAAATAATAACTAGAATGATTAATAAATATCTAACTATAACTAAAACTAAAATGGTCTCTATAACTAAAATTCTAGTTATTCATCCACTTTTTAGTATAGCAGCATATCTTGCAAGTTGTGACATAACACGGTATGAGCTTGAATCCGAACAAATTAGAAGTCTTCTTACTTGGCACTTTGCGTTTGGTGCCCGTCAATTAACCCACAGCTATTCAAATCTCACCAAATTCTTGGTGTTGCTGTCGATGAATACCTATCAGTATATACTGTGTAACCATGTTAATGTTGTCAGCAAGTATGTTTATTACCATAACCATTATAACATATCCATTCCTACATATCTGAAGATATCCAAAATGGCAGTCTGTGCACTCGTTGCCTTTAAAGTCAACTACAGTTCACCAACTCTTTGTTTTATATGCTACTGCTCAGAAATACCCCCCCCCCATTAACTTCAAAATAGCCAACTACACATTC
>Ga0209780_1000921_pt1 | contig 17908 bp, 12 predicted proteins | sample WorMetexBAHAMAS2_FD_187384 | JGI IMG/M metagenome (GOLD analysis project Ga0209780, IMG submission 187384) | Marine gutless worms symbiont microbial communities from Max Planck institute for Marine Microbiology, Germany - Inanidrilus exumae... | ecosystem: Host-associated > Annelida > Digestive...
AGGCACTATGAGCCGATATTTGTCGAAATTGCGCTGTTTGAAAGGGGGGTGGGTCACTTTAAACGAAAATTTTAGGGGGAAAGGGGCGTCCCCCACCAAAGAATTTTGGCATCAGAAAACTAGAGTCGCTGGGCTATCGTATGGTGAAAAAAATGCCGAAAATTTCAACCGGCTGAGTAGGGCGCACCAACGTTACAGACAGACGACAGACGAAATTGCGATAGTATTTAGCAAACGTAACGTAATACGTTGACGTTTGCTAATAAAATGGGGAGGTTTGCATTGGGACAGGTTGGTTGGGGTTTGACGGCGCTTTGAACACAATTCAGGTCATAGGGTTTGGGTGGGACAGTTAGGGCGATTCAATCTCATGGGAAATGGCACCATTCTTTAGATCGCATACAACTTGCTGCTAGTGCTAGCCTTCTCTAGTGAGTATGTGCCTATCTTACACCGTCTCTGAGATGCAGCGAGATATTGGTAAAAATCGACGACCACACATGCATTTGGCGTCCCAGTTGGAGGTCATCCCACTGGAATCTCACCCAGATCTCTTGCTTCAGACAAACAGTGTGCCCAGACTACTACCATGCAGTGTTGATTGCGTGACGATCGGTTCAATTGTTTATCACAAAACAGCAATCTTAAGACAGCAGAGTTTGCCCCCAGCTGGGGTACGCATGTTGCTGCCACTGCATACGACAGTCACAAAGCGTGGCGTCCCCTGGCGAATACGTTGGAAATTATGATATATGATTACTTGCTGCAGCAAGGCGCCCACATCGATACTGCCAACGACATGCAACGTATGCCGACGTCATCCATAAAACCGAAAAATACACAACTACTGTGTTATTGTAGAGGATCGAGCCACGGCCACGGGTAACATGTAAAGAAAATTTCCGTAGTCTGGTCATGGGGTTTTTGAGATATTCGAGTGGACAGTCTGATACAGGCATACTGGTCTCAATTAAATTCGCATACCTACCAGAAACGAAGTAACCGTGTCGCTGTGCTAAGCTGACGGACGCTAAAACGTGCAGTATGATTGTATGAATACAGCTACATGTTAACAGAATATAACTTAAAGCCCCTTTCAATTCATACCAGCAACAATGTCTAAGCAACGTTCGACTTTGCTGAAGCGACATTCGACTTTGTCGAAAGAATTGTTCGACGTATAGCCTTCGACAATGTTGCTCGTGTGGACGGGGCTTAATATAACTGAAGGAAACACAACACACACATTGCATATGAAGAAATTAATTGTCACAAGTCATAGTCAAATGAAATCATAACAACAAACTACTAAGGCCACGATCACGCAATATACAGCATAAAGCTTGTTCTAGAGAACATTACAATAGTGTCACACTGGCTGGCTGTGATAACTGAATGAAGCCTGGTCGCATTCAGTCAAAATTTCAGTAGCTGTCAAGATATAAGCTACGTTGCACACCAGTCAGTTACATCAGCCATCATTTGTGTGTCATGGCGGCAATTCAGCTGCTAGATGTGATTGTGAAGCAGCTGGAAGTCTCATCAGTGGCTGGACCCAGTAGACATCGTCGGAAAGACAGGATTATGTGAGACGTGAAAGGTTGGTTGGTTGGAGTTTAACGGCGCTTTCACACAAGTTAGGTCATATCGAGCCTTTTAGGTAGAATTATATTATAAATATTAAGATTTAATGAGTACTAATTCTAGAGGTAAGATAACTGAAAATGAGAATATAACAATAATACTAGATTTAGATTACACAAGTGAATTGAAATTAGGTAGATTATTTAATTAAAAAAGTATAATTTGTGTAAGGTTTCTGTTTACAGATTATAGTTAATCACATAAGTTGATTCTTAAAATAAAATTTAGTATATTTTGACGTGATAGGAGCATGGCATTAGAGTTCACTAGTAACTTTAGTAGGCATAGACAGCACGCATTCTTCACCGACTGCTGATCAAACACAACATCAAATTAGCACTGAACTTTACACGTACACGTGCCTTGAACGCACTGAATACTGAGTCACTGCTCATCTTACACGATAACAATTATTATGATACCGTTAAAGCAGCAGCATCTGCATCATGGAACACGTGACTCGGTCGTCAACATTACAATAGTTAGTGCAGACATAAAATACGTGCAGACAGTAAATAACTTAATGAATAATAATGACACAGTACAATATGCAAAATAATCAACATTGAGTAGAAAAATACTAGTAACTACAATGCTCTTTGGACATAATAATCAATCATATGCAAAAGACATCAAAGTGTCAGCAACATTGTATAGCAAATAGCAATGCAATAACAGTTCACGGTAATTCACATATATCACATACAGTTCCACATGGTCCTTTGCTATTGATTATACATCAGTTTGTAAAACGTATGCAATATTTATGCATGCTAAGAATGTCACCATATACACGAAGATGTTGTTGATTATACATGTACAGAATTTCACTTAACACTCAACAACCTAAAGAGTGGATGGTCGGTTGGAGTTTAATGGCCCTTGTCAGCACAAATATGGCTATATCACAGACCAAAGGTCAGGGGTGGAGAGCTATCCCTACCCAGTGAAGAAAGGCCAGTGATATATTAACCCTGGCCGCCTTTTTGTTCAGCAGCTACCCAAAAACGGAAAGGGACCGGACCGAGAGGCTCATTTAAATTATTACGCTGGCACCTACAACAGTGGAAGACAACTACTGCACCGTAAGACTAAACTAAACCAAATACAACAAAACACCAGAATAAATCTTAACTAAGCTATACAGATAACAAAAAATGAACACAACAAACTAAACCCAGGTTCGGTCGTCTCCTACAACCTCCAGCCTGGAAAAGGAGTGGGACTATTCTGGTAGAAAGGAAAGGGATAGACAAAAGAAAATAGACAAAGCAAACGAGAAAAGGAAAAGTGAAAAAGTGCAAAAGATGAGGAAGTAAATGGACAAGGGAGAAAAAAGGAGGGAAAGGAGGTACTCCGGCCCCATGCGGGCTAAAGTGTGAACGGTTGATAGTAAGTAAACATCGATAATGCAGTTTCATGTGGAAGACAGGACACTAACACGAATCACTAACATGAAAGCCATGTTGACAGATTAAACATTTCTTTAAGAAGCAACGTGACTGACACGGATAAAGTTCTCCATGCTACAAAAATAATTCTTCAATGTCATTTAAGCAATATCCTTCACAATAAGGCACTTGATCTAAGCAACACTCTCAAAACTGAATGCAGCAGATGTTAATGATATGGTCTAAGACAGAAGAATAATCAGTATGTGTCACAGCTTGCCAACTGAATAGTTAAAGCTATATATCTTAAACTCCATACAAAATAACGTATCGGTCTGCTCAGACAACAATATAACAAAATTAATGGACAAAAAGGTTCATATCTACTCGTTGCATAAAGTCCGGTTGCACCAAGTCAGTTACACTAACCATAGATGAACACGATAGTTAAGCCACGGTTAGCAATAATTCTGTTTCATCATCACTAGTTACTGACTAACCTATAGTAAGACCTCGGCTAAATTTAACGGATGGTTAAACTACGATTAAATCACAAGTTAAAATAAAAATGGCGACGAAAGTGACTTGTATTTGTTTGCTGGTTGTTCAGGCAAGCCACCACATCACTGTGACTCAGAACAAGACCCAACAACATTGTTGATAAATGATCGTTCCGTAATGGGAAACAATTTAAATTAATATGATCCAGCACCAATCAAAGACAGCTTTCATCGTCATCACAACCAATACAGTGTAAGTACTGTCAGCTACACACATCAGCATGCGTTGATCATTTCAGGTCCATGATCAACGTTGAAGGGTTTTCTACATAATGTTTCCACTGATTGGAAAACCGCGCCATTGTTGCACCATCGACCACTCTGTGATCAGCCGACCAGCTGATGTTCACAATGTGAACAGCGACGAGTTCATTTTTCTCATTGAAACGAGGCACTTTCTACATTACACAAATCACCAAGTTAATCTACACTTCACTCCACGCTGACTGACATGCATCACTACCACCACCAGTGTTTTCACAGCCGCTTTCAAAGTGAATCCGGTTTGCTGGTTCCTTTAAGTTCTCTTTCTGCGTCTGTTCTGAATAAAAATCTTTGGGGAGGAATGGCACAAGTTTTTGCCCTTCACTGAAGGGAACTCAAAACAATGATCCCGAACACAGGATGATGTCAGTGAGTGATTTCCTGTCTTCACCCCCACTGGATTCCCAACGGAAGGTTTTACTTCCTATACACGAGCTCTCTCTCACATCCCACATACACAACAGATACACAACACACACATCGAGTACCTGCTTCAGCTGCTTCTCACCTCTGCCAGGTGGCAGGTAACACTTACATGATCCCATATGGCATGTGAGTTTCCTGTAGTGGTGAAAAGCTAAGTTGTTGCTAACTGTTATACACTGTTTACTTACTTTACTTTACTTTACATACACACTCCATTCAGCTACACTCGCACTTGCTTCGTTTGAATTAGCTCTCCAACACAAGTAGCCAACATCTAATGTACAAATCAACATGTTTGCTAATGTCTAGATCATGTCATTCACTGTAATGCGTCACTGTTCTTCAGAGACATGCATCTTTTTCTGTCATGTCTTAGTATAAAGAATTTTGATGCTAATGATAACAGTAGTAATCCCATGTTTTTTAGCAAACCAGATTATATATAACCAGAGTCGTAATTATTTGTGTTCAATATATGAAACTATGACTAAATATCTGAATCCATAGAAATAATAAGATACGAAAACGTATTGTAAATGCAATCTCTGCAACTGTGGCTAAATACTATACAAATAGCATTGCTGAAACTATGGTCCACCTGAATGCGACCGATAGCACCGATAGCAACTTCCGGAACAAACAACACCGGCTTTGCATAAGTTCCTCCAATCTGAAATCAGTGGAAACACGTTATCAGACACATAAGACATTCAACACACTGTCATTACCACATGCAACACATTCAGTGCATTGTGCTCTGCACAGTCACCACACACACACACACGATATTTGGTGCATGGTGCAGTCACTACACAACAGACATTCAATGCACAATGCACTGTTACCACATACAACACATTCAGTGCACCACACACTTGCTACACAGAAGACATTCAATGCTCACTGCACTTGACAAGCAGCATTTCCACCAGTCAACCTCTGCAACCTGCATTTTATTCCCAGAGAAGCAACGCTACAAGTCGGACCATACATGTTGACGCGTCTACATCGTCAAACACGACGTCGAGAAACATGGTTTAAGGGCACTTTACAGAAGTATAGATGTCACCACTTCACACAGGATCACTTTCATTCAGTGTCAAATTAACCGACTGATTGAGTTAAGGTTTTACATCCCACCCGACACAAAATAGATAATTTATGAGACGTTCTTCCCAGCCAATCTCTTGGCTAAGTACTGAAAAGCTAAAACACAACAAAGCAAACATGCATCCTTAACAAAATATACCACAACACAAAATGAACAACTAAAGCCAGGTTTGATTACCTCCTATGACCTCAGGCCTGGAAATGGCGCTTCATAAATTTGTCACTTACTTACAAGACAGCAGGTCTGGACCACTGCAACACCAGCAGCTGTTTCAAGGATGCGGCCAACTTCAGCAGTAACTAATTGAGTTAAGTAACAAAGTAAGTGTACTTCTACAGCGCATGAAGTCATCGTCACAATGTGCCGTAATTTCTACAAAAACCCTTAATAAATGTGATTTCAGATGTTGCCTAACTGTCGATAGCTGGTCATCTGTCGCAGGCGTGGTTCCACAGCAGCAAAACTTCTGTCGTCGAGACTGTTGCACACTCATGGAACAGCGAGTGTCATGTTGGAAGATCGATTGAGTTAAGGTTTACGTCCCACCCGACACAAAATGGGTCATCCCGGAGACGTTCTTCCCAGCCAATCTTTCGGCTTAGTACTAGAGAACGAAAACAAACACAACAGAAGCAAACATGCATCCGTAACAAATAATGGGTACACATGCGGGTCGGGTTGAGTAAAGAACTGAAATTTACGGGCAGGTTGGGTAGGAAGATTTGTCCTACCCACAAAGCCCTAGTGTGTGTGTCAAATTATGAAACTAAAGTGACTGAACACAAACGTATCATGAGTCGTACCGTGCCGATGTTGGACAACGTGAACGTGCCACCAGACAAGTCTGTTGGTCCAAGCTTGCCAGCAGTACCCAGCTGCATCAGTCGACTGAGTTCAACAGCAATCTCAAACACACTCCGAGTCTGCACGTTCTTCACGTTGGGAACGACCAGACCAGCTGGCGTGTCCATTGCAAACCCAATGTTGTGTGCTGCCTACATGTATCAATCACATACAGTAACTTTTCTGTTCCCATCTGACACAGTATTCACATCTCATCATACTATATATATATATATTCGTTTAATAATAAAAAAGCTGTCAGTGCACAGCTATACATAGGACGCAATACATATAAATGACGACGAAGATAAATGAAATAAAATAAAAAATAATATTCCGTTCATTACATTACAGTTCAGTACATATCCTTGCTCTACATTTATTTTATGGATACTTTTTCTCAAACACCATATAAAAATCAACATGCAGTAACCACAGCTCAATGGTGACATCATCTCAGATAGCAACAGTGTTGGGTAGTAACTTGTTACAAGTAACGAAGTTACCGGTAACAAGTTCCTTTTTTCAGTAACTTGTAACTGTAACAAGTTACTATAGTAAAAAAGTAACAAAGTAACGTAACAAGTTACGTTTGAAAAGTAACTGTAACGGATTTTGGATTTTGTTACTCGTTACAATTTCGCACTGTAATTCAAGTATTGTTTCCAGTTTTATACTTCACTGGGTTGATTTAGTGATTGGTGTGGTAGTTGAATTGGAAGCTAGGATGAGATGTTATGTTGTAGGCCTATCGACAGTGTTTCAATTGTATGGCCATCTGAACATCAATAAGCAGCGTGTATATCAAAAGTAACTGAAATGTAACAAGTTACTTTTTTCAGTAACTTGTAACTGTAACAAGTTACAGTAGTAAAAAAGTAACAAAGTAACTGTAACAGATTACTATTTTCAACATGTAACTTGTAACTGTAACAAATTACTTTTAAAAAGTAACTTCCCCAACACTGTCCCTAGGACGTGTATATCCGAGCAAATTTTTACTGCATGACATGCTACTGCAGTATATGCTGTCTGTCCTATTGTCATAAGTTGGTGTTCTATCAAAACAGCAAAATTCATTATCATGCAAACAATGCCACACAATAGCCTAGATGCCTCCAGTTTACTGCTGCCAAAAACCTTCGTGAAATTCCAATGGTGGTCACTCCGAACGAAGACACCAAGTACAGATGAGGTAAATAAAAATCCGCAATTTACGATCAATACCTCACTATATCTCAAAAACAATACAATACAATACAAGGTTTTTAGGGCGCCACTTTACGAAATGTCTAAGAGTGCCATAAAAAGTCATGAATAAGCACGCTTAAAAAGCACACTCTCAAGCCGTTTTTAATATGTATTAGTGTCAGTGAGATCGTGCAGATCAGATGAAGACTGTTCCAGGTAGCTGCACCAAAAAAGCAGAAAACACGTTCACAAAATGTAGTTCTTGTCCTTGGCAGAACATAGTGTGCAATATCAGCTGACCTCAGCCTGTATCTGCTACCAGCTGCAAAAACTGTAGATACACAGTCAATATTGAGGGTTGGTTGGAGTTTAACAGCGCTTTCAACACAAACTACAAACTGGTGAGGTACGATAAGCTCCAAATAAGCTCCAAGACATATTCTTAAAGCTTGGTTTGCTACAGGTGCTAAAATTTTAAGATGTCAATATTGAGGTAGATGCTGGATGTGAATTAATTGCATGAGCAGACAGAGTTTGTACAAGCTGCAAGATTAAGATCTAACGACAAACAGTGCAAGATAGGGACATATTTAATATTTAGTTACAAAATTGATACACAGGTTGATGATAGCAAGTCCTAGCCTATCTATGACAAATCAGCCCAGAAACAGGCATAGTCAGCATCTTGTGACCTTTTGTACATTTTGTGGCTTCAGGCCTATCTTTGGATTGGGTGAAGCCATGCACTTAAGATTTGGAAAACGGACTGAGCCAAGTAAGTGGCAATCCAAGCGCCATCCCTCTGTGATAAATGAGCTTCTGTATATCTGACATTGTTATACTGGAGTGGATACCAATGAGTTGTTGCCCAGCTGCAAGACTAAGATCTAAAGACAATCTAGAAGTACCAGGCTAAACACATCCATGCAGAGAACATCTATGCAGCATAAATAGATAAACAACAAACCTTATAGGTAATGTTCTCGCACGTGTCATCAACTGATGAGTTGAGAAGAGGAAACTGATGCAATGCCATGGAAGCTGCCTAATGCACAACACTGTCACCATGACAACATTGTTCATCATTCACACAATCACTCAATACTAAATTGCTTAATTCTAAATTGCCGTAATAAAAAGCAGGAAACATTAACATGTTGCGTTAATTAGCCGATTTGCCTACTTCTCTGTAGGGCCCACAGTTTTCCACGAACCGCGGAATTTCGAGCGGAGCCGCAAAATTTGACCGTTGCCGCGGAATTTCTGTGTTTTCGCGGAATTCTGCGTAAACACAGAAATTCTGCGGCAACGGCCAAATTCCGTAAGGCTGGTATTGCTGTTGTAATTGTGACACTCAGTCCCTTCAGACAGCTACACAGGCCTGTTGATTTCAGTGACGCATTTTCACGTTCAGTTTGCTTACTTACTTAAGTTTTTACTTACTGGACCTTTGTAGGTGAAGATGGCTGATGACTGAAACAGACTGATTAGCACGATCGACTGATGAGTGACGACGCTTTTTCTGTTTACTTTTGATATTTTTTATTAAAGTTTATGCCTACTTGTCATAAAGTTGTTATTGTCGTATTTAATTAGTAAACACGCTGAGTGATTTCATTGATGCAATCGCTCACATACGCTATATGCAGGACCATCGTTGGAATTTATTAATTATCATTCATAACTCATTAAGTGTGAGTGAGTACGGTAGTTGTGTAATGGCACAACAGCTCTGTGTAAGCCACTCTCCGCCCCTGAAGTATGACAACCGACTGAAAGTTTGTGTAAAATTTTTGTTCAATAGTTTGATGTGATAATAATGCTAAAGTTTTGGGGCATAACTGGGCCAAAGTCGGCACAGTGTACTCTAAAATGGGATGCTGCGGTGAGCCGTGGAATTCCAAGAATTTGCCGTGGTGACCAGCAGAATTTGGCAAATGGCGACGTGGAATTTGGCAAAATTTGCCGCGGAAAACTGTGGGCCTTACATTAAATAAGTGAATTGAAATTACGTACATTATTTCATTGAAAAAGTATAATTTGTGTAAATTTCCGCCAGTAGAGACATTTCAGGAGGGTGAGTTACACTGGGACACTGGTACCAGAAAGGTAACCAATTCCAGTCGACTTGATTATGCCAACTCAGTTCTTTATGGTTTGCCGTTGAGGTGCTTGACACGCTTGCAGCACATTCAAAATTAAGTTGCAAGAATTGTATTACAGCAGCCATCACTATCCTCACGGGACACACTTTGGCAACTTCATTGGCTTCCTGTCAAATGGTGGATACAGTTTAAGTTGGCTTCCCTTACCTACAAAGTCTTACACACCGGTACTTTGTCTGAATGCCTCCATCCCTACGTTTTCTCGCACCTTGCGATCCCTCCTCCACTAACTTGTACGTCCCTCTCAGTAATCTTCATGTCGGTTCACGCTCGTTTCATGCTGCAGCTCCAACAGTCTGGAATTCTCTCCCTTCTACTCTTTGTTCATCTCAAACCTTAAACACTTTCCAAAAACATCTTAAAACCCATCTTTTCCAGTCTGCAACTTGTCCAGCGCCTCTGATTCATTCTACTGAATGATTATGGCGCCTAATCAAATTTTATCACTTTTATTACATATCAGCGAAATTCCAACAGGGTCACCCCCTATTAGGGGCGCCAAATAGAGGTGGGGTAGGTTCAAAATGGCAATTTTTGACCAACATCTCGCTAAATCTCAGAAATGGTGCAAGATAGGGACTAGCTAGGATGACAAACTATCCCACTGATCGACGTGTTGTGTTCAAATTCAATGAAATTTGGCCGACGAGAAATAGGTGAAATTATGTGTTGCTTACCTGACCAATATTTGGCTGAAGCCTAGCATTGAGCTGAATAATAAAGTGCAAAAGACCACTTAGAAGACCATTTAGTTATGCACTATTTATGGCAACAGTTAACAATTATTAATAAGTAAATATATAACAGCAAAATAAAGTACTACAAATAGTGTTTACCTTTATAAATATTGGCATGTAAGAAAAGTTGATGCCTCTTTCTTGAGCAGCGGTTTTCAGCATTGTTCTCAGCTGCATCAGATTTGTGAGATCCACCTACAAACAACTCACCATCAGTACAACTACTTCACACACAACAAACAAAGCACTGAAAATAATTCTGTTGCTGAGAATTAAAAATAACCAGTTTCATGCACTAAGTGAACTAAGCCGGCTCAACGTAAGTATTGAATGTCAACCATTGCCGACACTGTATGATGGGACGCCATGTACACAACATAGAAGGATGCATGCCTAAACATATACAGTAGGTGTACATCATAAAATTTTCAGTTCTGACCGAACTGCTCAGATGGTGCAGTTTGTTTGCATTACACCCGCTATTACACAGACCGTAGCTACAATTTGATTTAAGTTAACAGTATTGAAAATGGATTCATTCCGATAATGGACAGAATTTAATTACATTAACGATAATGATAACAGAAACGAAAAAATTGAAAAGCTGAAACTAAAAATTTAGACTAATAACTCAACTGAAACAGAATAAAATGTCCACAACTTAAGTCACACTGGTGGAAATACCGAGTCTAACCTCATCATCATATCCAAAGTGCGGGACTTGCTGAGCACGTGACATGGCCTTCACCATTGCTTTACGAATGCCAGTGATTGGCTCAACTCTGTCATCAGTTAGACCGATCGGTTTCACTGCAGTGGAACTTGTGATGACGGTATCATCAGTCTTCACACTGGCTACTTGTGCAGCAGCTGCAGTCACTCCAGGTGGAGGAACTGTCACACAGGGCTCAACAACTTGCTCTTTCCGCATCACTGTATCTGCCAAGTCATGCACAGACATCAGTTGACATGCTTGCACCTGATCCACATGCATAGATGTTCTATGGTGTTCTACTTAACAGGTTATACATTTAAAGCTGGCAGATGACAGGCAGAACTTGTATTTCTTAATTATCATTTATTCTAGGTTTTGCTTTTTAGCTTTTTCTATATAATATCACTATACAATGCCTGCCAAATGTGAAAAATTTCGATGATCACTGCTGTTCCAAGACATCACTGCAGACTTTCATCATGCATAAACGTTTGAAATTCAAACTAAAGTAAAAAATTCCATTAAGTTACATCAAAATACTGAAAAATGACCGATATTTCACCATCTACCAAAATCATTATGATACATAAAGAAACTGATATTCAAAATGCTGCCATGATATGATAAAAATATATCAATATTGAACATTCTCATATGAACTACTTAATAGGTCGTCACAGCTCTAAAACAGGAAAATACAAGGTCAGGTAACTGCATGAAAATGAACCTTTTGCTGATCTCCGCTCCAGATACTGAAGTATATCTTCTTTTAAAATGCGACCATCTTTGCCAGTAGGCACAACATCACGTAAATCAACCTAAAACAAGTCCACAAAACAAACAGTTAAGCACTAAACAATCCCATGCTACACGCAGTAAGCAACAGACTTGCTCTGAGCACAAAAATGCTACTGCAGTCAGTCGTAAGTACAGTGCAAGATTATAGTCACAACAGCCAAGGTGAACAATGTAAACAGCTACAGGACCTTGTTTTCAATGGCAATTCGTCGTACTGCAGGTACAGCAAGGACACGTTGGCCACGGCGTTCCTGTGTAATTGTCATTGCTGATGATTCCGTGTCTGAATCACTTGACGAGCTTGAGCTATCGGCTTCATACATTCACAAAGTACCAGCAACATTCAAACAATGCACAAATATCACCTTGGTAAAATACGATACAATATGATGCAATATGTTTATGTGCACTCAAAAGCTGTTGAGATGGCCAGCTTAGTCTAGCGCATGGCACAGAAACAACAAATACGGAAAAATTAAATACAAAAACCAAGTAGCTCAGAAGAAACGGTCCAGGCAAATGTTCGTGAAGGCAGTCCGGAGTAAGAAGGGAAACTATGAGGGGGGGGGGTAAGATCTGTGAAACAGGTAGGTTTAAGCTGGGAGTAAAAAAGAGAATAATGGATGAGCAGAGTGGTGAGTCAACAGATGAAATGATGAGTTAAGGAATAAGTGAGTCAGCAATGGAGGAACGGTTACCAGAATGAGGTTGACAAAGAGATAAAGAGAGTTAATTCCCAAGACATGGTAAAGCATAACGAAAGAAGCGATCAGTTCACACACCGTCACACAATGATACAGCTTTTAGGTCCATCTTACCTGTCACATGTAATGCAAGCATGACTTACCTGTTGAACTTTGGTCTGTCAACTCAATGTCGACGAGTGGCTCGCCAACAAGTGCGGTATCATCGACATTATAGTACAACTTGCGAACAACCCCGTCATATCGACTTGTAATTGTAACTGACGCCTTGTCACTCTGCACTTCACAGATTGAATCAAACTGAGCAACGTGATCACCCACCTTAACAAACCTGCAAAACACACAGCACTGCACTAGTTTGTAATAATACTGCACAGAGTGTCTTAAGAATAAACGACAAATGCTTGTTTTTGTAGAATTTAAGCATGTAAGAATAAACTTTTGACTTTGTGCAAAATACCAAATGTTAAAATTGAGTATTGTAAAGTACTCTGAAATCAACTTATGCAAGAAATTTTCAATGTGATTAAGGCTCAGCTATTTTGTAAGACAACTACCAACAAGTTGGCAGCACAAAAGACAGCTAAACATAATTCTTTATTTTCATTAATAATTGCCACAAAACCTTAGATTTCCCTATTAAGTTATATAACCTGTGACACAGACTGATTGTAATCACGAATATGTGCATTTTGTACGGTAAAAACATCTTTCAATTATCAATTCTATTTCTGCTTTCAATTCTATCCATGGGATGGTAAAATTAGTACCAGCCAAAGGGTGGTGATGCTTTGCGGCTGGGAACTAAAGGCAGGCATGGTGTAATTTGCAGGTAACACTGATATTGTCACATAGTGACAGCGCATTAGAGGTAGTTACAACGATGCACTATACAAATCGAAGTACACTTTACTTACTACTTTTCTTTACACCAATGACAAACAAAATTGTCCTAAATATGCAATTAAGTACTTCTACATCAGCACATATGCTAGAACATGCTGAGGATAAAATAACAAACATCAAGCAAAACAGAAAAATATCTCAAATGTAACACATAACATATAAAAAATGTACCATTCTTTAATGTTTACTTCACGAATGCCTTCACCAATATCAGACAACCTGTACTGAACAACAGACGCATGTATTCCTGCACATAATAATACACATCAACACAAAAATTAGTAAAACTGAATTAATGCAGTGCAAAATAATACGATGTATGTCACATAAATCAAAAACTTTTCTGCAACAATCTTCTGCATCACAGACGCCACTGAATCGTAAAACCGCTAACACTGTATCACATAACCAGAGCTGCTTTGTCTGTTGACGGTGCTGTATTAATGCTATGCTTGATCCTTAACACGTTAACAAGCTTGCAACTTACACAAAATCAGTGTTTGCACTGTATGTGCAAGAACGGCTGAAATGGTTATAATATTCCAGCATACTGGACAACGTATACTAACAGACAATGTCATGTCAGTCTGTACAGCAGTACAGTTATCGGACTGTCTGTCTCAGTGCCATTGAGTGACTGCACTTATCAGCGGCAAGGCAACCTACACATATCTTGGCTAAGACGAGACAGAATGGAAGAGCTGTGTACAGTGGTGACGGCCGTGCACTCTTGATTTACATGATATGGCTACTGTGGTAAAGTTGTCTGCTGGTCAGCATAGCGGCAAACACAGACACAGCGCAGTGCTCATTTCTGTTTTGATCATTCCACTGGTCCTGAGCCAGCAGTGGGGTTACGCCTGGCATAATGCATGGTAAACCACACCTCTTCTATAACCTGCCGTTATCTTCCCGACATTGTTATCACCCTGGCTTTGACACCAGTACCAATTTATGCTGCACATGGGTGTGAACAATTTGCCAGAAGTTGTTACCAACACTGCAGTGGCCTTCAGTCAAGTCAAGCTCACGACCATTAAGTCATGAGTCCAATGCTTTAATCACTAGACTAAAAAGCCAAGTAAGCCATAAAAAAAATTAAATCCAGAGGATGGGTGCCCTACATGCAGAATTCAGCTAGCACTTCATAAAGGCAGATACAGTGCTACAAATATGACCTACTGTCAGTGCCTAGAACAAAACATGCACTAAGCAGGCTTTGCCCAGCCAATCATTAGTAACACCAGGCATAAAACCACAGTCTGCCATGGTTACATACCATAACAGTTAACACAGCTTACAAAAGACCTGAATGTGCTGCTAGCACAGACAGGGTTTAATTTCCAGTACAGTCGGTAGATATGATTCAGTTCATTTAGTGTGCAACTACGCATGTACTGAGATTAATTTCAGTCAGGCGAGAGCGTCTGACAGTTTCTTCTGTAATGTGATGGCATTTAAAACAGCACCATCTAAATTCCACCGAAACCAGGTCTTCACTGTAGTCAAAGGCAACACTGTGTATGCACAATTAAGTCAACTTAACCTTGCAACACCGAGGTACTGCCTAATTACATCCCAGTAGCAATTGAGATAGTCAAGCAATGTCTGTTAAGCAGACTTTCCTGGTCGGTATAGGAAACTAGCATTGCAAAAAAGTGCAAGTCAATCTGGCCTTGGCACTGCTGCAGCTACAAGACTGGTTGACATCACTCGTCACTGAAAGGAAACAAGGCAAAAGACCGGTTCTCCACATTAAAAAGTATGCTTTCAATGCATGTCATTTTTGGTGTAAACCGCGGTTTTTGTTGAAAGTGAGTAGTTTCTTAATGGCATATCAGAAAAATGAAGTTATTCAGTGTCATTTTGGGTTGAAAAAGCCATTATAGTCTTAAAATAATGTCATTCACATAACACAAACAAAATTACGAGATGCATTCCAACATGACAGTCACCCATTCTTGCGCAGTTGCTGCTACCTGGCAAATACAATTAAACACACGTCACTGCAGTGGATGCAGTTGTGTTTTACATGCTAATTTTGCTCAGTGTGTTAAATAATCAATAACCCCACAGTAATTGTTCAATAACCCTACCCACAAGTACTTGCCAAGGTAAGACTGTAACGTTTTGCCTCCCTGATGAAAATAAAGAGGGTCCCCAAAAAATTAGACCAGAATTATAAACTAGCACCAGTGTGACAAACATCCAGAAAACAACAGTATCACTGATAATCAATGGTGTATCTCGGAGATTAATTCTAAAGAAAAAACCAGTGGCAAAGCTTGTGTCACTGTTCTAAGAATGGGAACCAAGAACCATGCTAACAGAACTTTTACAGGTTAACTGCATTAGAAACAGTTCCTCGCTGACGTTCAATAAACAGCATTAAAGCATAAAAGCATATTTATATCAAAATTTACAACTATTACACACATATACAGACATCCACACTAATAACAAGAACTCATTTCACTATTATTAGGCTACATCTCCTGCATGCAGCGCATAGATGTCATCTATTGCTACAGATGTCAAACGTAGCATGGTCTGTGTGTCTGTCTGTGTGTGTTGGACACACGGTTGAGCTGTGCAAAAAGAGCTAAACTGATCAAGATGCTGTTTGGGAGGCACACTCGTATGAGCCAAGATCCACCATGGGAAGGGGCACTTTTGAGACAGAAAAGTGCTGGCCCAATGTAATGTAGGCCTACCTATACATATGTGCATTGCACATAGTTCACCTGTTGCCACTGGCGAATGTGCCTGCTCAGCGCACGTGGCCGATGAATTCATTCCCCGCCACAAGGGGTGACAAGACAGTGACGTTGCCTTTTGCCAAATTACTTTGGACGCTTCTTAAATAATGCTGCAAAAATATTCTACATATACTGTTAATGCTAATTTCTCAGTTCATACCATGGGAAAGATGAAGCTCTCGAGTAACTAACTTCATACACGGTAACATTCGATCACAGTTCAGCAACTGTAAACATTTCCCTTGCCACTGATAATCACGCACTTCGACAAGACCACGTGACACATGCTGGATTTAAATACAACAATGACACTGAAGAAATTGTTACTGACATTTCAGTTTAATCATGCATGTTAGACTACACATCCATCTAAAATGATAAATTATGGTATTTTGGAAACAACTATGCAGACTACACTATAGTCATGACAAATATGTGGACTATTATAATCAGATATACAAAAATGGACACTGACGTAATTTCTTCAATTTTATCTATGCCAGCAGTTCTGGCATAGATAAGTTGGTTGCGTGGCACAGCGGTAGAACGTCTGTCTTTGGCCGGCGAATTTTCCCTATCCTGTGTGAAATCTGTAGCTAGCAGGTGACCACTTATGTAGGCAAACTGTCCGCTATAGATCAACCAACCAGGCCAACTCAGCCTTTCATCCCTTCGGGGTCGATAGATGAGTAGTAAGCTGCAATTATGTCTCCTACCTCAGTTAGGGGTGGCGCCATCTGGTGAACACTTAAAAGGAAAGGCAGGCATGGTGTATTTGCAGGTAAAGCTGTGTGACCCATGCCCGAGCATATACATAGTATATAAATGGTGCTATATAAAACAGTCAGATCGCCAAGATGGCGCTAGCAATAGGCTCTTCTTAAATCTATCGATTCAATTTTGTTCAAATAACGAGACAAGTTAACTTCTCCGAGTTTAACAACTTGCCACACAACATAGAGATCATGTATTACTTTGATGTCACTTCATCCTATCTATACAGCTACAATGGTACCATTTGACAACTTAACTGAATGAACCTGGGGGCTGCGGAAAGTCTAACTTAACGGACGTCCAACCAGACATAAGCGAAAAATACGAGCACAGGCGTGGAGCCTCTTTGCACGCCTCTTCAATATTCAAGAACTACAATACACTACTTCGAAACAATATCTAACAAATTACACTTCGACTTCCAGTTCATTAAATTTTGGCACAATAGTCGTAAATTATTTCCTGATTAGACCAGAATTTATCCAATCTGGATTTAAATGTGTTAGTAGATTCTGCATGCACAACGTCATTAGGCAGACTGTTCCACATATTGACAATTCTATTAGTAAAAAAAATTTGCACAGATCATATCTTGCACGATTCTTTTGTAGTCTTAAATCATTGCCTCTGGTTGTTAGAGTAGGTGATGTAGTTAAATTTGGTATTGCTGACAAGTCATATTTGCCAGATAGTATCTTATAAGTTTCAATCATATCCTCTCTAATTCGTCGATAATGGATCGTAGGTAGCTTGCAAGTTTTCAGACGATCAGCATATTTTAAATGCCAAATTTTTGGTAGTAATTTATTTGCCTTTTTTGTAGCATGATCATGCATGATGCGACTGTCATATTCACATTTCACTTCTCATTTTGATACATGTAGTGTTGTGCAACTTGTGTCGTAAGGTCAGTTGTCTTT
>Ga0209780_1000922_pt1 | contig 17907 bp, 12 predicted proteins | sample WorMetexBAHAMAS2_FD_187384 | JGI IMG/M metagenome (GOLD analysis project Ga0209780, IMG submission 187384) | Marine gutless worms symbiont microbial communities from Max Planck institute for Marine Microbiology, Germany - Inanidrilus exumae... | ecosystem: Host-associated > Annelida > Digestive...
CGTACGTGTAACCGGGCATTGATAGAGAGATGCAGCTCGCAATCTGGAAGTGACGTCATGGTTCCTGGGGATAGGAAGTAAGGAGGAAATGCAAGAGGAAGATATAGATGTGAAAAATTGTTTATTTATGTGTTCACGGCGATCGCGGAGAGAAGGCAATTTAGGAAGAATGAGCGCAAAGGTATATGGAAGTTGCTGAAGTGTGTCCCATGAGGATAGTGATGGCTGCTGTGATACAATCCTTGCAACTGAAATTTGAATGTGCTGCAAACGTGTCAAGCACCTCGATGGCGAGCTGTAAAGAACTGAGTTGGCATAATCAAGTCAACTGGAAACCAAAGCTGCGGCGATATCTGCTACGGTGGAATTGTCGAAGACAGCATGTTTGTGGCAAAATGCATGGATATGGTAAAAACAGAGTAGCTCTGATCAGTTAGGTAAGACTGAATCCATGACAAAGCCATGTATGTAACACTGAAGCTGTGACTGAGTCGGTCAAGTAGTACTGAATGGTCAGTGGTGTCAAATGCAGCACTTGGGTCGAGTGACACCAACAAGGAGGACATGCACCACTGCCTCACCTGCTGAGTAACACTGAAGGATCACAGCTTTCGAATGTCGTGTTGTTCAGTGTTGGAAGTTGGAACCATGTCTCTGAAGCAGCAGAAATTGGTTGGGTCAGTCACCATCGTTTGCTCCAGTTTCAGAGTTTTAATACGTGCATTTATTGCAGTACCATTTGCAGTGAATAGTACTTTACTTTTACAACAGCAGTCTAAATCTTAAATTTTTATTATTTGTCCACAGTTTTATAACTTTATATGTTGCCATTTTTTGTCGTCTGGAATTTGTGCTGCTGTATATTAAGACATTAAATGCGGTTTGGAACTCTGGTTTTTAGAATGTTCAGTGACTGTGTTGATTTATCAGGCCACTGGATCCAAGATCTCTAGGTTGGGTCATGGGTCATGGTCATGGGTCATAAATGTAGTCCTAGTCTATATCTGTTATATTGTGCAGTGTTGCTACTTCGAGCACACTTAACAAGAAAGTGATGAAATGGTGATTGTACAATAACATATTCTATGATATCATGTTAGTATTTTATAGAACAGTTCCTTCCAATATTGCCATAATATTATAATATGCATTTTAGTTTTTTTTATATTTTGTTGTGGTAAGTCAAGTCCAATGCAACATAAACAAGTTAACCATTTGTGTACCTTTGACACACATTGAGCTGTAGTGGCGATGTTTTAGTGTTGGTTTATTCTTACGGTAATCAAACACCAAAAGAATGACCAAAATTGGCATGCATTTGACATGACACTGATGTTGCAAAAATAATTTTGTCTTTGTTTTTTTGACATGCATTATATATTGGCTGTGCAAGAATGGACTGGCTGTTGGCTGACTATCTAGAGAAGTTAATTGAGGAATGATGTTTGTTGAGATTGAGTCAGCTGCTGGTCTGTGAGTGTAGGCCGGTCTCATTCACCATTCACTGGCGTGTTGCTGTCAACAGTCTGTACCAGGTTCAACCAACGTTACGTCTGACCATCGACCCCAGTAATACAGGTACATTAAATGGCTTGGCTACTGTTTTCTTTGACTTTATGTGTGAATGAACTGTTGGTTATGAGTAGTTATGTCATCGTATCTAAAGGTTCATGTGCTTCCTTGAAAGTCAGTGAAAATCCATAAATTTTTCCCCTACAATTTCAGTTCACTGGAAGGTCCTGGAAACTTAAAAAAATTGTGGTCCTTGAAGTCCTTGAAATCCAAATGTACTGGAATAATCCTTGTCAAATATGACAACGTTACATATCACTATTCGTGCTAGCTTGACAGTTAATTGAGTTAATGTAAGTGAGACTATCATATTGGCAATCGTTTGGATATCAACATTAATTGCTGAATTATCTTTCAGTTTTTCTTGCATTGACATTTGTTTTTATGCTATTTATTTACTATCAGCTGCTGTATAAATTTAAACGTAGCCGGGTTGCAAAGACGTCGTGGAATTTGGGGTTGAAAAAAGCTTGGGATGCTGGAAAAGTCCTGTAATGTTGGATGTTTATCAGAGTGTGAAATCTGCATGTCATCAATGTGTGAGATTGAGACAAGTCTGCTGTGTGTGGTGTATGCAGAAGGCGGCGTCGAGGCTACAGCGATGTTTGACAGAATGCTGGAGACATTGCCGAACTGCAGTGAGGCAGTGATAATGTTCACAAGGGCTCTGTTCACCGGTGACACAGTTTGACTATTGCAACTTTGTTCACTCTCAGACAGCTCCGCATTATCACGCTGCTGATGGTGTGGACGCATTGACTGATTCAGAGCCTGACATTCCGTCGACATCACAGATATCTCTCTCTTGCTTTGTTGACTGTGTAAATCATCTCTGTTTTGACAGCCATTTACTGGGTGAACATACGTTAAGGCAGTTCTCCCTTCGGTTTTTTTCTCTAGTTGTTGGAAGAGAACCTTCGTTTGTGTGCAGCTGGATTGATCACTGTAATACTATGCTTGCCGCAACGCCAATAGTTATAACAGACAAGTTGCACAGAGTGTTTGTTGAATGCTGCTGCCCGTGTTCTCAGTGGCACGGTTGGCACCAACAACTTCAATACCGGTCTGACGCGACTGCATAATGAATTACATTGGCTTGATATCCCTGATGGAGTCACATATTAACTTGGCGTTATGATGTTTCGCCGTCTGCATAGCCAGTCATCACTTTACCTGGTGGACTACTGTCGACCAGTTACTGACATGGCATCTCGGCAGCGTCTACAATCAGTCAACCGCCATCTCCTCCATGTGCCACGGTATCGGTTTAACGTGTATGGCCGACGAACTTTTGCTGTGGCTGGACTGTCGGCTTGGAACTCTTTCCCGGACTATCTCTGGGCCTCTGATTGTAGCGTTGATAGTTTCAAACATTTGCTAAAGATGCACTTGTGTCGTGGCTTAGCGGTAGAGCATTGGACTTGCGATTTACAGGTCGCGGGTTCAATTCCCGGCCGGTCCGCTTTCACGTAACATAGGTCAACTCAGCATTGCATCCCTCCGGGGTCGCTAAATCGAGTACCTGCTTCCGCTGGGGGTAAAGGCGGGATTCTCACCACTGCCGGATGGCAGGTAACACTGTGTGATCCCATATGGCATGTGAGTTTCCCGTAGCAGTGAAAGCTAAGTTGATGCTAACTTGCTATACAGTTACACTGTTCGCTTTTTTACTTACTTTACTTGTTTGCGCGGTACTAGAAACATTTAGCGCATTACGGGTAGGCTTTGTCTTGTGATGATGCGCTTTATAAATTGACATTTATATTACATTACAAATGTCCGGGGCCAGATGTCATTTATGTCAGTCAACCAGCAGTGTCAAAGCAATGAAAGAAAGTTAAAGCGCTGACCCTAACCAGTGGCTGTCCCGTATACTGTCTTCATCCACCACTGGACTCCTGAAGCAAGGAGCGTTGCTCCCCTTGTGCCCATTATTTCAATGCCAATGCAGTACCCTACTCTGTAAGCGTTAACTGCAGTTTGCAGTGCTACTGTGCTTCTCTTAAGTTACTTCAGCGTTGGCTCTCTGTCCTCTGCTGTTTCGCCTCCCACTGCAAAGCAGCTCCTTGGAAAACCAACCAGAGGGCCTGGGGAGCGTTGTGTGGTTTGGGGCAAAGCCTCATGCAGCTAAAATCAATTTTTGGTGTTGCACTCTTTTTGCCTTTTTCTCTGTAACAAAAATAAAAGATATGATCACCTGATTTTGCACATCTGCGTCATGTATTTGGCAAGGCTCGCATGTTGGCCTGCTGTATAGTAGACTCTGCGACCTGCTGTCTGTCCGAGTATAAACATTTTCTTGCAGCATTATTGGTTAATTTTTTGATGTTTAGTAATTATTGGTAGATTTGTGTTTGCATTTCTGTCATTAAGCACTGCTGAGGTTTCTTGCTTCTTCTGTCATATTGTGTGATAAAAAGTGTGTTCTTTAGACAAATTAAGCACCTATTAACATTTTGTGTATGCCGTTTTTTGCAATAAGACACTTATAATAATAATAATAATACAACATTTGTATAGCGCCATAGCGCCACACTTTCACATGTCTACATTTATTTGGGTGTTGTATTGTTATTTACTTATTAAAGTAAAACTGTTTGTGATCTCTTAATAAGTTTTGTTCACAAACAATCGAATATGCTTTTGTATAACTATGTTGTGACATAATAAACCTCACCTTAGATCAACTCACAGTTGAACATCAAAATTTGTATTATTTTAATCAGATATCGCATTGTATAAAGAATAAGAAGCTCAGCTGTCGCAGACAGACCGTGTAATTGGAAAATTCTATTGTCAGTTAAATCTAATGTTCACATAATCGATAACGACAGTTTGTGAAGTTGTCCTGTGTGTGACACTGGTGGTCAATGATGCTGTTATGATGACCAAGGCGTTGTCGTCTAGTGAGCAATGAATGCGTGGTTTGTTTTCAGTGTGAGACGTTTTATCACGCGTTGTTTTTAGAACCAATTCTTTATTTCTCGTAACTGCTGTAAGCTCTCCTGTGACCACGGTGAACAACAAAGACCACAGTCAGAGTGGCCTGACGTAACAACAACATAAAACAAAGCACCAGATCATCAATCAACACTCGTAAGCTTACACCGCGACCTTCATCTGTCGTTGTCAACCAACAATGTTGCATACAGGCTACTTGGGAGGAGATATTTCTTGCCCAAAAGCAACATAATTCCCCCCCAAAATAACGTCTGTATGTTGATTACTCTGCAATATTCATTTGCTGTGTATGACGCATCCTATATTATATACACAATACGGGCAGGTTTCCCTGCAGGCGGCTGGCCTGTTGGGCAGCAAACTGTAGAAGCAGCCAGAAAATGCATCACTTATAGTGAAAAAAATCAAAACTTCACAGGAGCTGAGGAGCAGCTCCCCAATTCCAACCCCAATTACCCCATAGGGGAGACTGTTCGCCCCAGTCCTCAGGAAAATGTATGCAGCACTGGTCACGTGATATGTGCTGATCTTGTGATCAGATGGCATCACTTGTGTAATGAACCACAGGTCGTAACAAGAAAGCAATCGAGCTCCACTTCAGAGATTACCGTAATTATTTCCAATGACGTACTTAGAATCTAAGAAAAGGGGCTCACCGTCACCAGTCTCACACACCCTTTCTAAAATCAGTGCTCGAGTTACCGGAAGCGGGGGGATTTCCCCCACTGCCCTTGTGGACCCCATGTAATACACGGCGTCGAAGTCTCAGCGCTTTGATGTCGTCCTCCCACTGCTTTTTTCTTAGTTCGACCACTGTCTAAAATTCAAATCTAGTTCACTCATTTGTGTCCGCTGGATATGACTTTCGAATATAACTTATCAAGTTTTTTTTCATTAATAATTTTCTTACGTTTCAGGCGGATGCAGGCCCCAAAATACGCCACGTTATAAGTTATCAGAAGTGAACGCAAGACTTATACACAATGTACATCCGTCTGAGACGAATGAAAATGCAGGACTGGACTGGAAAATGAGGTACCGCAAGACACAGTGGAGTCTTGACTGTTGCATGGATGCCTGCGTCAGCGATGACGGAAGCACGCAGGGAATCTGACGCAATTGTCCTGCATGTATCACAGGTATTGCAGCAAGTTCGGTATGATCAGATGTGTATCAGTTAAGAATCTTGCAATGAATCTTTAATCTTGGACTGTATGGTCACACGTGGTCGCTGCGCTGTCGACGTGTGTCATACGGCGTCGTGGCCGGCTGGTGTTGTGTTCTGTCGTACTATTAACCTGTAGACGGTGATGCCCTCGTAGACCAATGTCCATATCATCACCAGCAAAATGGCGGCCTGCAGTCACACCCACGACGACAACTTCAGCATCAACAAGCTTACAGCACCAACGCATGCAATCCCTTGTCTTTATTTCTGTTACTGCATGCATTAAACAGAAAACTGAATCCGTCCACGAGGTCAGAAATTATTTTTGCACTTCTTGTTTTGACTACAACGTACAATTTGATTTCTATTTTCTCTTTGACATCTCCCATTCTGTAGGCTAAATGCTCCACAAACTGTAGCTTCTTGTTGGAATCAATCCAATCACTGGTCTGTCTGCACACTTACTGCTGGAGCTAAACGCACAAGTGACATGAACCCCACGAAGTAAAGCTGCTGGTCTGGAACCCGATTTACACAAAAAATCGGAAAAATCATAAGTTTATCTTAAGATTTTCCTAATTCACACTATATCCTAAATTTTTCCTAAGTTTGTCATAAGGTTTTTTTGTAAATCAGGCCCCCGGTCTGTAAAGTTGGTTTAGTTTATGAAATTAATTTCTCAGACAGACAAGACTGTTCAGTATCTTTCTGTGAACTATGAGTGTCGCCGCTATCCCATGTAAAAATGGTGGCGCTATGAGTACGACCAGCCTGTGTTAATATGCACTGTTACTGTCAACTACATCAACGACTCAGTAAAAATTTTCTACACTTTGCAAAACAAGAACAACCCTTAATGCAAGCCGTGGATACAACGCAGTTAGTTACCATAATGTATGTGAAATAGTCCGTCCACAATTGTATGCCGTAGACACGGCACCAGGCAATGTAACACGGCAGGAACGCCTCTGTGCGGTCCCACTCCGAGCACCTGCACACAGTAACAACAGCGTGAACCAGTCTTAACAGTTGTCAAGTACGTAGAAATGCGCACTAGGCAGTGTGATTGTACAGCTGTAGTTATTTAAGTTAGTCAAGCTTGGCAGTACTATGCTTATGCTATGAAATGCAAAGCTTCAACAAGTGCTGTCTGTCCCAAAACAAACAACAAATAATGTTAGAGTTTAATGTCAGTGAAGTTATATGTTAGCTGATTTTAAATTTTAAAAACATGCTGAACAAACAAGAAATTGGGACAAAACTTTGTAATATCCAGTAGTATAGTCATCACTAGAATTACTAAAGTAAAACAAGTACGTCCATCTTCGGGGACAGCCGTATATCCACACATGCCGATCCTACACGTGGCCAGCGCGCTAGATGCTTCGGCCTGCACACGGGCCACGCCCGCGGGCCAGTGCGCGTTAGCTGGCCAGCGCGCGGGTGAGCACGCGTGGCCCGTGCTAGGCTCCTTCCCGTTCTATTTATAATTAAGTGCACGCGCTGGCTAATTCGCCGGCCGATTTTGGGCTTTAGGGGCAGCAATGTAGCCAATGTTCCCCAAAATGGGAGATTCCCTGCCTTGTATGCCGACGAACCGCCATGCAAAACTTGACTCTGCTAGCTTTATCCTCAGAGGAGAAATTCGTAACCATACAAACACACATACAAAATTACAAACAAACAGTAGGCCTAACTGATATATCCACACCTTGCCTATCGCCATGTGTGGATAATAATTCCACAATGCAGATGGCAAGAGATAATGTGATTTAACGTATCAGTTTATGTACCAGAGTCAAAAACGGATGACTAAATAATTGATAAGTAGAAAGGGTATTATAATGAGCACGGACATTTATAACAATGAACCTACTCCTTTTGTGAAGTAACAGTGTTAGTGATGAAAGCCAGTAACTAGCTGATTGCTTGGACTAGAGTAACAAGTTACGTTACCTGAACCAGCACAAAAATCCTTAACTGCTTGGGATGCAAAAGTTTTCAATGGGGAATGGGCAACCATGCCTAATTATGTGATTGGTTAGGAGCAGGTGTAATACAGGAGTGTCAGTCACCTGGAGTACAGGTGTAACACTAGTGTCACGTTATTAGCAGCTACTGGAGCAGGAACTTGTAACTTGGACAACGTGTAATTGCCAACAGCAAAACGAAAGCCTTCTTCGATCATCTCCGCCAGCCTGTACAGACCCTGTGGTCACACATCAATTCACAGTCAGTAAGCTTATAATGTCTAACACATACATCAGGAATGGACAATCAAGCAGATCCTCATTTTAGTCAAACTAATGTTATTTAAGTTAACTGTACCTTTAACTACAACTAAAAAGTATCAGAAAACAAAACTAAACTAGTAATAAAATATTTCTAAATAAAATAATTAGTTTGTTACAAAAACGTATGTAATAATGTTACCTACTCAAACTAAGTATCTTGAACTTTATATGAATCCATTTAACATTTGTGGTCCTTGGTTTTGCTATGGATTTTTAGCATGTCTACTGTGATACCGTCACGTCCAGAAATAAAAATTAAACGCTGAGCATAACACAACAAAGGACATTTTTTATGATATACCATAACAAAAAATAACTAAAAAATTTTACACGAGTGTATATAACTATAACGAAAAAAATTTAACAAAAGAATAACTAAAACTAAAAAGATTTGGTATAACTATAGAACAACCAGAAAAAAAATCCATAAGTAAAATAACACCAAGTAGCACATGTCTTCTTGAATGGCTGCAGTCATGAGCCGCAATGGGCGGGCAGTGTCCCTTCGGCTGCTAGTCATGCCGGGCGCATTGGTGCATGGTAGACTTTAGGACTAAGCAAGTATGTCGGTACTCCTAATTGTCAGGCAGAAATATACGTTGGCTGCGCCCCCTGGTGAGTCACGTTGAGTATGATACTATGACGACGAGACAAGCAGACAGACGGACGGACGGACCCCAGACCGTTACACTGCGCTTTCTGCAAGACGCGGCCAGCGTAATAATGTTACTACTGGCGTATGCAATAAGGAGTGTTGACTGACTTGTGAGTCGCCCCTGAGAGCAGCATTGGAAAACATCTCGGCAGCAGTGTACAGCTGACGGCGTCCACCGTAACCATTCGCATAGTACTCGCCCATCTTGATCCACGCTGAAATCAGCGCAACAACACACAAACATACACAAATGTGTAGGTTTTACCGCGGTCAAATGGTTGATCGGATTCGATTCCCTTATCTCATCTTACTGATCTTGGTATCAGGTATGATAATCATTTCAGCTTTAGTAAGTTTAGACCTCTTATACAAAATATTGTTTCGAATGCCTGATTCAGAGCCAAGCTCATTTTAAAGTGTTTAGTTTCTCGAGATTCTCGATTATTAATCAATGCATTTTATGTAATTGTACGTCTATTTTGGCACTTTCATCCGTAGTATGGAGCCCTCATTTCAAGTGTGATGTTGAGCAAAAATAAAAATGTAAAGAGGCGCTTCACTAAAGCTATTTTACCATCAATTATAGTGCTAGCCTGCTAGGCCATCCAAACTGAAGTTACAAACACTGAAGATGCGTAGAATTATAACGGACTTAACTATGTGTTACAACTCCTTAATGGACTCACCGAGACTGACTATAAATTCGTTCTCTCAAGTTCAAGCATCAGTCAAACGAGTGGAAACAGTTTAAAACTTAACAAAAAACGCTTGGCAAGCACACGTGATGCTGCTTTACTTCACAATAGAATCATTAACCTATGAAATGCACTTCCTGATTATATTGTGACTGCAAGCAATGTTTCTTGTTTCAAACGTTACTTACTTAATTGTGCAAACAATGTTGGCAATGACTTTTGTACTTCTCGTTACTATTAGCCTTGTATGATGTTTTTGGTTTTATCAATTTGTGGTTTTGAGGGGGAAGGCACCAGTAAGTGAAGAGTTAGATCTTCGTTGGTGCCCTGTCCTGTACAGGCTGTACTATACTAACTGTCGTAATTACTTCATGTTTGATTCACTGACTGGCAAATAAAATTGATTGATTGATCGATTGAAGAAGACGACGACAACGAACAGCCACAGCAACAACAATAATAATCCGCATATCTTTTAGTGTCCATGTATAGATGTATAGTAGATACCACAACAGTCCTGTCAGGCAAAGATGCACACACATAGACACTGCCACTGGACAAACGAAACCACTGAAATCAGAATAGCAACAGACCGTAGGGGTCGACTTGATGGAGTAGGCGCTGTGTCGACAGGTTGTAATGTCTCCACATGCATTCTTTCTCCATGTGCGACGCCAAATCTTCCTAGTTCACAATCAACGTCAATTCACCGCCGTTGAAATCCATTACTCAGCGTGACGGCAGTGCAGTAATCCAGCGGAATCGCCACGTTGTAATTATTATTTGCTACAGCTCATCTGGATTCTGGACGAATGCCACTTTCAGTTTTTTGGCTGCATCGTATGCACTCGATGTATAAGATGATGCGGCCTATTGCTACAGACGCGTGGTTTCTTTGTCTGTTGGTCACGTTCGTGAGCCCTGCAAAAACGGCTGAACCGATCGAGATGCCATTTGGGGGCTGACTTGGGACTCGGGTGGGTCAAGGAACCATTATTAGATGGGGGTCAAGATCTTCCCCACAGGAAGGGGCAATTTTGGGGTTGACGGACGGTGCGACCCACTGAAAAGCAATAAAAATCAATGACGGCGACAGCGGGACTGCGGCAACCGGCTGCAATGCTAGCGACTGGTCAGTGTCACAATATATTGTCCCGCCATGAAAAATCAGCCCCTGCGATGCGGCCTTTCGTCAAAATTCTTTGACCACTTGTTATTTAAGCAGCACAGATTTCCATTATTATTCCAGTTTGTATCGGGTCTCTATAAAACAAACCGTTCTGATTCACGCAACAGATTTTCTAAAGGCTGGATGCGCTTCCAGTGACCCAACCGAAAGTGTTAGTGGATTGGAGAAAGAAATGCTCTGCGTGAAATAGACGTCATCTTAATGTAGCGTCCAAAGTAATACGAGGAATGACAAGACAGCTATGCGGCCTGTTGCCACCAAATTACTCTTGGACACTTCTTATTACTGCTTTTGCTGGTGTTGTTAGACTCACGTGGTTGCCTTCACAGAGATAGGCGAGGTTGAAGTTGGCAACTTCCACTCCAGTACTTGCAGCCATGGTATAGTAGACCAAAGCAAGCAGCCTAATCACACCATGCCAGCCATTAGTTTTGTCAAAAAACAAACGATCTAGGCCTATACATATGATGCTAAACATAGACAGTAATGAACGAAAACTGGTGCTTTTCATTTGAATGCGATACGATACGACACGATACAGTATATTTACGTGCGCTCAAAAACTGACGAGATGGCCAGCTTAGTCTAGCGCACGGCACTGAAACGAAAAAAAATAAGGAAAAACTAAAAACGAAAACCGAGTAGCTGAAAAGAAACGGTCCGGGTAATTTTACGATTCATCACAGATTACACTACATGAGCTAAATAACGTCTGTCACGAATTACTCTTCAAGCACGCTGGAGTAATTCGTGTAGCAAAAAAATTTAAAACTGCGTGACCATTTTCTAGGCACATCTGATTAACTGCGCTGAGAGCAATGGAAGAAGCAAGTTGCTGCAACACATTTGCTACCAGTAACACTGTGTTGTCCTAAAGAAGATTATTACCATTAGGGCACAGCTGGCTAGGAAATCCAGGGTTACAGACCCCCAGTCCTGACCACAGTGACTTGTGAAACTCTCACAAATTCAACAAGGAAGTTCTCGTTGCTGTGATCTTGTGCTTAAGTCATGACGAAAAATGTTGTCCTCAGACTCCTTGAATTTGGACCCTGCTGGGCAAAATTTCCTGGCTACGCCGTGACTATGACAGATGACAGACAGACATACATACAGACAGACAGACATACGGACGGAGTTACCAGTCGTGGACACGGAAGGCACGCACACCTCTTGTGAGCAGTTTACCGACAGATGGATTTCGTTCAGACACGTAGCGAGCCCAGCTACATTCAGCAGACATTGCAGACAAACTCCGTGATGGCGATGATGATGATGACGATGATGACAATTATGATAACAATGCGGATGTGTGTAAGGTATGCAGTGCCAACAGTCACTGGTACAATCGTCGGAGAGTTGGCATAGAGGAAGCAATCTCCTTTCCTTAAACAGGCTGACGGTAGATGAAGACAGAACGAGGCTAGACCAGTGGTTGTGGTCAGGGCTTAGAGTTTTTTCAATGCTTTAACACTGCCGGTTGGTGACATCCAGCCCGATCAAAAACCTATTTTATCCCCCAAAGGTTTTCTACCATAACAAGTGACAGAGGAAAACTGGAAAACGCCGACCGGCAGAGGTCGTCAGCGAGGTACGACGGCGCTACACCGTGCAGACACTTGTAGACGAGAAGTGCGAGCTCATAGTCAATCCGCTCCGGTGCTTTGAGCCAGTGCAGCTGGCGGAGGAGCAGAGTGATGTGGTCATACCTCGACGAGGAACACATCAGCCGGGCAGAAAAGTTCATCACTGACTGTAGTCGCTCAAGCTGGTACAGCGGGATGCCGACGAGTGAACAGAATTAGGCCTATATGGTTCAAAGGACTATTAACAACCATTAAGAACAGCACTAACAGCAGTTGAAAGCAAAACCACATCTCTAACAAAAAATAATCGAAATTAAAAAAACAAAATAAAACATAAATCACTGAAAAACAATGCGAAATAGTTAAACTAGCGTGTAATTGATTTCAAGTAGTCGACTATATGCCACAACGTTCGAGTTACAAATGTTGTACACAGTTAGAGCGTTATTACTCGAGGGCAAGGTACGTGTTGCGTCGTGCGAATGGATGTCCTCGCATGTTGAACATCGCAATCATAATTGCCGACTCGAATTGGCCTCGTAGAGCTCCAGCAGCAAAGTACTGGAACGCCTTCATCTGACAACATCGTACAATATAATAATGGCTTAATTGCATGATTAACGCGGAGTGCATTTATTTGTACAACAGTTGACAACATTTCAACTGACAAAGGGCGTCACGTGGGTCTCTCGGCAACCTCTGAGCCTCTGGTTTGCTTTCTTATGTCTGCTTGTAACATTTTTGTTTTACATTATTCGTATTACAGGACGTAATAAAAATGATAATCGCTAATCGCAGCTTGTATGGTAGTACAAGCTATTCTGTTATAAAACCCAGCAGCAAAAGTTATGGTAAAGGGCAAATTTCAACCCCCCCTCGGGGGGGAGGTCCGAAACCCCTCAACGGATTTCGACGAAACTTCGAATATATAACTACGTCGTGGGTATGACCACACATTAAAATGCATGTGGTACCAATAATGGATGGCTAAGGTACCAGATGGCGAGAAAAAATTGCGGAAAATTTCCACCGGCTGAGTAGGGTGCACGAACGTTACAGTCAGACGACAGACGGAACGGCGATAGCATATAGCAAATGTGAACGGACGTACGCTAAAAACTGCCAATTTGAAGGAGATGCGCTCAGGGATACGCAGCCAATGATTTCAATGAAGGCTGATGAGCGCAGGAGAAATGTGCTCGGAACGCTGTAAACCGAAATTACCGACTGAAGACGCCGGATCAGTAAAGTGGGCAGACCATATACAGCAGGCTGTTACAGTAGTCTAAGTGAGGCAGAACAAGCGCGGTAACCAGAGACTGGAACACAGGCAGTGAAGGCATTCCGAAATTCCACTCATGTGATGGCTGCCCATATCTTTATGACGCCGTAACAGATTTTTATGATTTTTGACACACTTCAATGCCATTTTGTAGTGCTGCAGAACATTCATGTTCATATTAGAATATTTCCGCAGAATAATCCGAGCTCTAGTGGCCACTAACTCTGTCGACGACGCCGTCTGTGTTGCGTCCGTAGTACCACATGTGTCCGAGGTTGTGAGAAGCGTCCTTGTTTCCTAGCAAGTGAGCTTTCTGAAACCGCTCGGCAGCCTCCGTGTAGTTGTGCTTGATCTCCAGCGCGTACCAGCCGAGCGCGTTGATCGCTCCCGAGTGGTTCATCGCCGCTGCGCGTTCCAGTTGCTTCAACGCCAGACTCATATTTGCCTTCGTACCGTGACCCTAACACACGCACACACACAACTGAATCAGCTGTCACCACAGACATCAATCCATAGGGCCCCCAGCACCTGCAGTTATAAACTACCAATTTAGTTGTCCAGATATACCAATCGGTCTGCTGTGTGTGTACTCTGCTGTGTGTGTGTTTGTGTCTGTCTCTGTTCAGACAATAACTTTTAAACTAAATGACCTCTGAACTTGATATTTGGCAGGCCAGTTTATAAATCGCGATCAAATGTCAAGGTTATAGCCCGTTAGGCCAAACGTCACCGTCACATGAGGAAAAATGCTGCTGAAGTGGTCGATGCGACCTCCTCCCTCAGTCGCTGCATCACTAACATTGCTTTACGCACTGCGTAGGTTACACTGAGAGATGGTATGAAAACAGTGGCGCATCCACGACTTTGAACAAAGGAGGTTAGGGGCAAAGACTCCAGAGAAGAGTTACAAGTAAAATTTAATGCTTTTGGCTTAAAGGCAAAAGCCTCGGAACAGTGGCGGTACCAGGCCCACAGACAAGAATCCACAACTGTCTGTGTCGAAATTTGTCCATTTTATCTAACTAGCACACTGCCTTCAGTTGACGCAATGACGACGCGTGGCAATGGCTGCCAGGCCTCAAGCCTAGATGATACATTTACCTTCAGCAGCACGATGCCATAGTCATACAGAGCCTGTGGATTGCCGGACTCAGCAGCTTGCCGATAGTATTCCAAAGCAGCCGAGATGTCGCGAGTGATGCCCTGAGATCCCCAGTACAGCATACGAGCCATGTTTTGCTGTTAAAACCACACATATACGGTACGTCAAACAACTTACAGCGTGCCATGTCGTCTGTGAACTTATACATTTCACATAAACCTAATCAATTCACTTCACTTTGCTGTGGTCTCCAGTAAGCTGACTGCATCGTCTACTGTTTCTATGTCATGAAGTTAAGGTCAAAGGTCAAATAACTCATCAGCAGCAAAAAAACATCGTACTACGTAACAGATGGCCATATCAATTTCAAACTCTAGTCTGCAGAAATTATTACTGATGGGAAATCACATAATACACTTATTAGGTCAGTAGATTAAATAGACCGGAAATAGAAACGTAAGGATTTTCAGCTCATTCAACAAAAAATGACCCGACAATGTCCTCAAATCACTAAAATATAACTGCTTATAAGGAAATCAGTGTCACAGTTTTCGCCAAAAGCTCACAAATACCATTTCTGCGCATATACAGAAAAATATGGCAAACACTGTCACCACAAAATGCAGCTTGTTATGCACCAGTCACCTATTTCTGTGTCAAGCAGCAGTAAAAAGATCACATTGCAACAGATTGGGAACTGGGAAGGCCTGTCAGGAAATAATTTAGCAGAGGCCGTGTATCACGAACAAGCTTGAAACGTGCATTTCATTCAATAAGGCACGTGATCATACGATACGATATGATATGGTATATTTACGTGCGCTGAAAAGCTGACGGGAGGGCCAGCTTAATGTAGCGCACGGCACCAAAAAACGAGAAGAATACAGAAAAACTAAAGATAAAAAACCGAGTAGCTCAGAAAAAACGGTCGGGTGATAGTCGTGAAGGCAGCCCGGGGAAAGAAGTGAAACTAGAGGGGGAAGGATATACGATACGATACGATACGGTATATTCGAGTGCGCGATCAGGCGTGTCTTGGTGTGTTCAAGTACCTGCCGAATACCACATGACGTGAGTGACGCACCTGCGCGCCGACAACGCCCAGCGATGCCTGGTGTTTGAACCAAAGAAACAGGTCGCCGTGTTCGTCTGTGTGTTCTCGTAGAGCGTTGTCATTGGTCAGGCGAACCATCTCAGTAAACACCTGCACACAAATGTACACTCAGACTGTATCATACTGGACGGGGACAGGGTTCACTTTCTGGCCCACCCAGGCTGTGGCTAGCCTGCGTCTGCTTTCTACACTACATTATTACAGTAATGACAGTTCTCGTGAAGCACTAATCAGCAACAGAGTCAAACTCAGAAATTAAATAAGCTGATGTGCAATTTGAGCTAACATCTTTGTCGCGGTGCTGGTCCATGTCTACTTTGGTCTTGTCAGCCGTCTGCTTGTAGTAAACTGCAAACAAACAAAACAACCAGATTACATCACTTTGCCTTTCATGTTAAATACTCCTGACTCACTCACTTTTGGACAGCAATATAATGCACACACGAACGCGTCTGGGAGACAGAAGTTATTCCGTCGCTGGACCGTGTCTCTGGAACTCTCTGCCTGTTACATTACGTGACAATGACATCTCACTTGTACAGCTTAAGAGACTTATGAAGACACTTTTTGGCTGCGGCGCACAGTGACTGTTGCTTTTTTGCGCCGTATACAAATATCCGTATTTACTTACTTACTTACACACACACAATTAAACTGTTTTACAGCAATTATATCGGTCAACCCGTGTTAACCAGCACCCCCAATTACGAAATGGGTTTTGTTGGCGCAATTAACTGCCCGTCTGCCCTTGCAACTGGCACATATAGATTAGGGAGAAGATGCTAGACTTGTCGTCAATATTGTTGTCTATATCATCTCTGTACCGACGACAGTGACGCAAATCAGTGAACAACATCACGAAATTGATAACACGTTAAATTTAACTTTAGCACAGCCAACTGCAGACAGTCTTGACTACCGACTCAGTCACACACAGACCGTATCCTTGTTCATAGTCTTGTGGCACTCCGTCGAGACCGAAGGCATGCTTGTTGCCGAGAGCCATTGCACACAGCCTGTTGCCGTCCATCGCACCATACATGAGGTACAGCTGTGACTGTACACACAGCCAACCGAGACATACAACTCACGTCTCACTTCATCATCTCACTCGACATTGATGACGGTGATGCACAGTCTACCACTCGAAACAAAAGACGTTATTAACGGTAAAGATAGCCTACTAAGATACAGATAAACACAGGAAATACACATCAGTCCCAAAGTCCATGAAGCCAGACCAGTGGGTTCAGTGGCCAGTCCGGCATGTTCAGTGGTCAGTTTGGTAGGTACAATGATCAATCCGGCATGTCCATTGGTCGGTCTGGCAGGCCCAGTGCATGCTCAGTCTTGCGGCTTAACGTCAGCTTACGTGCTCTACATTTAGTTACATATTACAAGTTATGTCATAACATTAATACTGTTTTGTTTTTTTGCCAGTCGTGATCCGATTACCAAACAGAAGCCTATGAAGGCTTATTGCAGTAGTTTTTATGGTTCTGTTATGTGGGATCTGGCTAATGCTTCCATACGCGACGTTTGCGTACCCTGGCGTAATGGCCTGATACATTTGGGACCTGCCGCATAACACACATTGCAATTTGCTTCCATTAATTTACTCTGCGATACGTTGCCGCATGCACAACATTAATTACGAACGTTCTTGATAGTGATAACGAGGTAGTAAGCTATGTTGCACGGCATGGCGTTTATTTCAGTCGGATGCTGTCGCTGATTGGTCGCAATGCTGTTTTCTGTTGCTTGAGATACGATGTCTGTTAAAAGCATTGTATCTATTAATAAAGTTTCTGTTCGGTATGCTCAGTCTCCTGATATTATTTATACTGCACGCTGTTTACTAGAGCTGCTATATGTTAAACATGGATACTTCTGTCTGAGTTTGTTCGCACGTGATGAGCTTATGTATGCTATTTCTTTTTTGACTACCGTGTGTGTAGTTTACTAGTTTTTGTGTATTTTTTACGATTTTTCAATGATAAAATAATTTTCCATATCGCATCATACTGTACACAGCTCAGGAAACACCAATTGAACTGAACTTCACGTAGGCCTAATGTTTACAACTGTCGCAATGACCTGATGTTCATTTGATTTGACGTCGAGACCGTAGTTGAGGATGACTGAGAGCATGAACGTAGCGTCATGGTTGCCAAAGCAACTAGCTTGTTTCAGCAGCAGAATTATGTCATCTTTGGCGTCAAGCAGGCCTCTCGTCTCCTGCAGACAGCAGCGTAGACACACATCATAGCAATGCATAGACAATAACAG
>Ga0209780_1000923_pt1 | contig 17886 bp, 9 predicted proteins | sample WorMetexBAHAMAS2_FD_187384 | JGI IMG/M metagenome (GOLD analysis project Ga0209780, IMG submission 187384) | Marine gutless worms symbiont microbial communities from Max Planck institute for Marine Microbiology, Germany - Inanidrilus exumae... | ecosystem: Host-associated > Annelida > Digestive...
AAATAAAAACTGCTGAGCTGGAATGGCTAACAGAAAAAGTCTCGTGAAAAAGAATTGAGTTAAAACGTTATTAACGTCAATAACATTTTGAGTCAAAACACTGTCGTTTGTTTCGATGTGTAGTTCTGTTTTTCTAACACTTTGTTTACTATACAGCTGTTTTGTACTTTATAGTTTGAGAGTGATGAATTGATTTGTGAGTCGTGAAGTTGTAAATGATATTTTCAATTATTTTCCGGGTGAATGCAGTTTGCCATAAGAACGTGGTTGGGTGTGTTTGATGTGATGTGAGTAGGTGCTGCAGTGGCTTGTGTGTTGCTGCGGACGGGAAGTGGTGTGAACTGTTTGAACGCTGCTACTTTCAACTGCTTGCTACCACGTCCGTTACTTCACAGCCGCCGTTGCCGTCGTTGGAGTTGACGCAGCGTGTCTGGCAAAACATTGCCGCTATTTTGAACAATGCCAGCACCAGCTCATACAGGTCATTGTAGTCACAGATAAGCATGTCTTGAAGTGTACTAGCCTTTTTGTTACTGGTTGAAATTGGTCATGGTGTCACACATTTCATTATTCCTCGCTTATGGAATTACGTGATAGCTTTGTTTGACATACAATCATCATAGCATCACCCTGCATCTGCATGAGTTGTGGAAACTAGTACTCGAATGTTGTATTTTAGGTCGACTCTTCTGAGTCGACCTAATAAAGTGGCTAAGTTTTTAGGTCGACTCGTTAGAGTTGAAGCCAGTCTCAAATGTCCGTCCATCTGTATGTACACCCGTCCGTACATACGTCTGTCAGTCCACAAAAAGTTTCTTCGATTTCAATGAAATTTGACATGTGGGTAGAGGGCGATGAGTGATGCACGACGCTATGCAGTATGACTTGATTTAAGGTCAAGGTCAAGGTCACGAGCCCTTGAAAGTTGGAAATCCTTCCATTGCCAAAAGCTATCTCCTCCGCCATTTACAATGGCAGCTGGCAACTGACCACTAATTCTTAAACTAGAGCACAATATCGAAATTTGATTAGGCCCAATTTTTTATATTTGCCCTAGTTTTTTTGTGCCACGTTACTTTGAACGTGGCAGAAATGTCAGTTGTGAAGAGTCGACCATCAGTCCCGCACCGGGCTAATTTATGTTGTTGTTGTTGATTGTGCTGCTGCTAGTATTTATTAGTTGGTATTAATCTTATTGTTACTACTACTACTGCTACTACATGCCTGTCTACCTACAACTACTAGATGTTCAGTTTGCCAAATATATCCTGTTTGCATAATAGTTAGTGTTTAATTCTTTAACTGGTGTATTTCTGCCTCCAAATGCTGCAAGAAAATGTTGCAGATTGTTGCATGGATGTTCCTTTTTAGGTCGACTCTTTGACACAGTCGACCTAATAAAGTTGGTCTCAAATGTCCATACGTACGTGCGTGCATGCGTATGTACGTCCGTCCACAAAAAGTTTCTTCAATTTCAGTGAAATTTGGCATGTAGGTAGAGGTCGATGAGTGATGCACAACGGTATGCAGTATGACCTGATTCAAGGTCAAGTTTACGAGCCCTTCATAGTCCAGTACGGGGCTAATTTATTAGTCATGTTAACAGTCTTGATTGAGGTATCAGTATGACATACTATGCAGTTGGTACCAACATTGCAGTTAACTGATCACATTGCAGACCAAAGCAGAAGAAATGCAGTTGGAATCTTGACGAACTGCAACGAATTCCTGATGACGTCGGTCAACATCTTACACTGGAAACATATTCAGCTATCCGCTGCTACTTGAGCAAGGCAATTAATGTTTGACTGCTTTCAGATTCATATCTATCCCGTATGTGCATGTTAGAAGTGAGATTTTAGTCTTTATTTGTTTTCTCAGCTGTTTTATTCATTTAAGATGTTGTTGTAATTTTGCATTTATTCAGCTGATACATTAGTTTGTTGGATGTATTTAATTACTGACAATGTAGTGTGTATCTTGAGACAAAGTAGCTGTTTTTGTTGTTTGTGCCTGCAATTCGCCATCGACTAAAAGCTTCATATTATTATTATTATTATTATTATTATTATTACTATTGTTTTTAAAGTCAACAAGTGGCTATCCTGATAAAGACAACTGCTCTTAGTGGTATTCGATCCTGGTACCTCATGGGGTGCAGTCAGATGTGTTACCACTAGACAACTGCCCCCTGTGAGCTCTTGGACTGTAGTGCACCTTGGTTCATTTCTTGATTTCGATGCTATATAAATTGTTTACTTGCTTACTTAATTCCTTATTTACTTCCTGACATATGTAATTCCTTACGAATAGGCCCCTTCCGTTTCCAGGCCAGAGGTCGTAGGAGGCGACTAAACCTGGCATTTATTTTTTGTGTTTATTTTGTATCCTAGTATATTTTGTTACTGATGCGAGTTTTCTTTTGTTGTGTTAAGTTTAGCATGTCAGTAGTAAGCTAAGAAATTGGTTGGGAATAACGTCTCCGAAATGACCTATTTTGTGTCGGTTGGGACGTAAAACCTGAATTCAATCAACCACTGGACTGCGATCTATCATAGGTGCTTCATGTTGCAGAGTAGACTGCAGAAAGTACCAAACTACTTTAACTTCGTTTATTTTATGAAATCAGTGACTATGCATGGTATAGTAACACTACAGGACACATGCTACAGTTGAGACTTTTCATGATGGTGAAGACGTAGCATCTACTACTACTACTGCTACTGCTACTGCTACTGCTACTACTACTACTACTACTGGGTTTGTGAAGATGTAGCGTGCTGTGTGGTAGGCATTTGAGACATCGATTCACCCACTTGCTCAACTGCTTGAGTCTCTTGTTGATGCTTTCCTTGCTACATACGTCGGTATTGGGTCTCACCTACGCCTGCTACATCACGCAGTTGATGAGTTCAAGTCATTTGTCACCAGACTCTATCTGATTATCAGGTTTTCAGCAAACATATGATAGCATAATGAATATATAGCATACTATGGTTTTTGGCCAAAGATACACCTGTTTACTGTTGCACTGTGTACTCTGCTCCCCCTTGCTGTGGTTTGACGCTACTGCAAGTGTGCAGTCTGCAGCTGCGCCACAGATGCCCACAACCGCGGTGTGTGCTAATGCCACTCACAAGCCCCACCCAGTGTGACTGACCAACACCTTACCGAAATGAATAGTGTAAGATGATGTCATAATGAATCCATAACATATGCTGAAAATGATATCCAATCCAAGTCCTAATCCGCAAATGGAGTCCTGAAGGACACCAGCAGCCTGTGGTGAAGAGCCTTGTACTCGGAAGATAAATGTACTCTGAAACCTGGGCTTTTGTTGTTGTCTTAAAGGGTCGGCTAAATGCAGGTGACTGAGAGCCGTACAGAGTATTGCACAGAGAGATTTTAGCTGAAACTTCCCTTCAGTGCTTTAACAAGATTTGTTTGAATGACAGAAAAGGCATCTGACCTGTCAGTTGTCACTTAGATAAGAAGGCCACAAAAACTTTTTAAAACTTAAATTAGTGGATTTATGCTGAAATGCCCACAGGCTGTTGTATTTTAAGTGTCGTTAGAGCAGAATTGGTGTATGGCTTCAGTTTATTCAGTATTTTAACAAGTACATTAGTCGCTCCTATTGTCAGGTTGAAATGTACGCCGGGTGTGTCAAATGCTGCCACCTGGTGAGTCACAGTGAGTATGCCGATGGGACAGACAGAATGATGGCTGCCAGAGTGTTACATTATGCTTTCCAATAGACGTGCACAGCATAATAAGGTGCATTTGACCTGATGTGTTTATTTACTGTTAGTGTCCCTAAAACCATCAACTTCTCTCTGTCAAACACATACTAACAGAATGTACTTCATATGATGAAACATGACAGCAATACTGTTCCTTTACTGGCATTAAAAACATCTTCAATCATACACCCAGTTAAAATATATTAAATTTTATTTTTAAAATCAACTTATATGATCAACTATAATTTCTAAACAGAAATCCTACACAAATTGTACTTTTTCAATGAAATATTCTGCCTAATTTCAGTGTACTTATTTAATCTAAATTTACTGTTATTGTTATATTTTTCTTTTTCAGTTATCTTATCCCAAGAATTAATACTTATTAGATTTCAATATTTATGATATAGTTCTACCTACCTTAAATGCACAATATGACCTAAATTGTGTTGAAAGTGCCGTTAAACACAAACCAACCACTAAAACTACTTCTGTTTCTGTGTCAACTTTAAAGCAGTAGTAGTCCATATAGCAGTACGTCTGCAGCAACAACCGTTTTGTAATGATTATGCAGGTGAACCTGTGTGGATGATTTTGTAACCTAAAGCATCTCCATGCCGTCTTGAACTAGCAGTAACTCTAGCAAAAACAAGGTGTTGCCTTAACGGGACGTAACCGTACTGGCCCGCCATGGAGTGTTGGCCGCCCGACCACCGAAGCGCCCAGCTGCTTCGACCGCCCACGCGCCTGGCGGCCGGCTGGCCCGCCCGTAGCGTTACAGACCCCGACAGACGATGAAGACGCCGACAGACGACGCTGACAGACGCCAGCAAGCAAAACAGTACTGGCCCATTAGGCGGGCCACTAATAATAATGACACCAGTGTAAATGATGAGACCTAGTGAGTACGGTGTAATTTGCTGTCAGGCTGCTTTTTCCATCACTGCCAGAAGCCTATCAAATGGTTCACGTATTCTCGGAGTTGGTCGGTGCTGAGCCAGATGGTTCTCCAGTACTTAGCAGGCTGGATGATCTTAGCTGGTAGGTCTTCTCGTTGTAGGATTTTATTATCTGCTGTCGTAGCGGTAATTTTAAGTTGCATGCATGTAACCTGCAGTTACCAAATCTTGACCATTTGCGTATAGTGATATTTCCTCCGTTGTCCATTTACTTTCTTATCTTTTGCTTTGTTTACTTTTTCCTATTTTTCCTTTTCTTGTTCACTTTACCTATTTTCTTCTGTTGTCCATCCCTTCCCTTTCTATGAGAATGGTCACCACTTCGTTTCCAGGCCGGAGATTGTAGGAAGCGATCGAACCTGGGTTTAGTTTGTTTTGTTCATTGTGTGTTATCTGTATTGCTTAGTGAAGATTTATTCTGGTGTTTTGTTGCATTTGGTTCAGTTTAGTCTTGCGGTGTAAATAGTTGTCTTCCCCTGTTGTAGGCGCTAGCATAATAATTTAAATGAGCCTCTCGATCCTTTTCCCTTTTTGGATGGCTGCTGAACAAAAAGGTGGCCAGGGTTGAGATTAATATATCGCTGGCCTTCCTTCACTGGGTAGGGATAGCTCTCCACCCCTGTCCTTTTTGTTTCTGATATAGCCATATTTGTTCTGAAAGGGGACGTTAAACTCCAACAGACAAACTGCTGATAGTAATAGCTTTCTGTTGTTGTTCTTACTAGCACACTGTACCTCCAGTCAATGTAGTAATCAGTAGGTGTAAGGAGGAACCAGAGTGCTTTGTTATATGACAGACTATGTTAATTGCCTGACATTGTGTGCATCATTTAACGGTTATTTTTCACATGATCCTGAGTTTAAAAACTGTTGCCTTCCGTCTCCGGTTGTTTTTGGAACAGGTCTGTTTAATGCACATTCCCATCCTGTCAGCCTTACTCCAGCTACTGCCTCCGTTCTGTTTCACTTTACTGAAATGTGGCTGAATTGCGGTGTGGAACTTGCATCCAAAGGAACTGGTAAAAATTGCACAAATGTTTGCGGTATATGCATGCACGCATGCAGGGTTGTTATTGTCAGATGGTGGTGTAATTTTGGTTGTGGATTGCATTTTTTGCTTTCCGTATAGCGAGTGGGTAACGCCAGCGGCACTGCTGCACCCACTGCTGTTGCCGAAGATCTACCCGCCACTGTTCAACCTGTATGCACTCTACAATGAGAAGGACGACGATCGTTACTGGAAGCGAATTCGACTGTGGAACAAGCAGTCAAACCTCGCGCTGATGTCATATCTCGGTGTCGACAAGTAAGTCGAGATTGTCACTGTTTTTGAGGCTTATCGCTGTGTATAGTGTGATGTGATGTGTTTTATTGCTGTTGTATATGTTCATGTTTCTGTTGCACTGGCTAAGTTAAGATATATTTGACAGAAGTTGCTGTGTACATGGAGCCATTTGTGTAGCTTCATATGTTGTGCTGTCACTTGTTGACTTTAGCAATGCTAGTTTAAGAAACAGGAAGAAATTTCAAATTCAGCTTGTGACACAGTTTGCTGCAACTGTTTCTATGCTGTAGTTGTCTGTTCAAGATGTTGACTGGCGGATTTTGTGTGTCTAACTAACTGTGTATGGTGCTGCCATAAAGCAATTGTTGCCAACTAATTGTAAGTTGGCACGTCATTGAATGCATGCTTGTTGCATTAAATATTGAATTAGAGCAGAATTGTTAAATACAGTTGTACTAATGCAAGCATTTCCTGCAGCTGTGGAACAGTTTTACACTCATTTATTACTGACTGTTGTAGGAAGTTTTGGTTATGTCAAGACAAAGCCACTGCAGACTTGGCACAGCACCAGGTGAGAGGCCGCATTGCATAGTTGTGGCCTATTTTGACAGATGTCACACGTACCACGGTCTGTCTGTCTGTCTGTCTGTTGAGCACATGGGCTGAGCCCTGCAAAAACGGCTGAACCGATCGAGATTCCGTTTGAGGCTGGCTCGTGTGGGCCCATGTATTAGTTGGGGATCAAGGTTGAATGAATCCATTTGCCACCACAGCAGCCTTTCATCAGAGTTTATTGGTTACCTGTTTATTTACCTGCGCTGACAGCATTCTTTCATTCATTCATTCATTCATTCATTCATTCATTGTTTTCACCGCTGTTTGTCTGTCTGTTTATCCACACTATATCTCAAAAACCGATGCAGCTAGGATCGCCAGAATTGTCGTACAAATGTTCCATGATGAGTCTGGGGTCAGAAGTTCAAAGGTCAAGGTCACACCACAAAAAAACAGTGCTGGCGTGGATGTTTGAACTCTTGTGAGTGCTGGCTTCTTCTGGTATTATTATGCCAGTACTTCCCAACCTTTTATAAGTAAGGCACCATTTCCAAAATCCACTAAACTGCTGCCACACTGTCAATATATGGAGTATTTATTAATAATAATGATCTATTAAATTGCTATCATTTTAAGATTAGTGTAAAACTAGAGTGTTTATTTTCCTACTTACTCTGGTTATTTACTGATACATTTTTGTCCGCATCTGCATTAATGACGAAACAGATGAATATGAGTGAGTGATACCATTGATTTCTGACATCTTGTCGCCACACCTTTATTCATTGCTCGTGGCACTTCAAGGTATTGTGGCACCTCTTGGGAAGCACTTTCCATAACAATGGTTCAAATGAAAGTGCACGGCTTTTGAAATGGACACAATAATGCATTGAATAAAGCATTGGTGAAGTCATATGTAAGCCTCATTGTGCTGTACACCTTGCATATCAACGGCGTCTCTGAGTCTCACCTGTTACTTCACGTCACATTGCTAACTGCACCTGTTTGTACAGGTGAATAATTTCAGTAACATTAACAAACAGATTGTTTTAAAAACAAGAACTCATCAGGAGATGAGATAGCGAATGTGAACGTTTTTACGACGATATCGTACACATACTTTAAAATACCAAAAAGAGAACCTACTTTGTTTAACAAATTAGACGATAGCTAGGCAAGTACTGCGCATTAAGTCTTGAATTTATGAATCTGCTACAGAATTTCCACCTTGCAGTTATAGAATATTTATATCGTGGGCGTTGCGTGGTCCCTCTGCAGACGTTTACTGCTAGACATAGTTATGGCTTTGTCAACGCGCAGTGTGCCCCGAAACTACAAAATTCGGTAAAATAACGCAAAATAAGGGCCAACTGCACCTGTTTGTACAGGTAAATAATTTCAGTAATACCAACAAACAGATTGTTTTAAAATTAATTTAACAAATTCATGTTAACTGTTATAAATTTTGAATAGTCCTTATGTCGCTGCTAGAACGATTGATCATAATGTGTGGTTGTATTTGTGAAGGCTGACGTCAGTGATTCGTACCTGGAAGCCATTGATCGGCTACAGAGAATTAGGTATATTGTTGTCATTTTTGCAGTCTCGTGTTTCATCTTCATTCCTTTGTCATACATTGCATACATAGCTTTTGAATGGGCCGGGCAAACCCCCCAAATTGTCGGACGACCCCCAAAATTGCCCGTTCGTTTCTTGGTTGTTGCTTTCAAATAGACACAGCGCTTTGACACTGTTGGTTTGGTGACAGGAAGGGCGTATACAGGCCACAAAATCTCGCTCCTTCTCCTTTTTAGATCGACTCTTCGACAGAGTCGACCTAATAAAGCCGGTTTCAAATGTTCGTCCGTACGTCCATCCGTCCATAAAAAGTTTCTTCGATTTCAGTGAAATTTGGCACGTAGGTAGAGGTCGATAAGTGATGCACGATGGTATGCATTATGACCCGATCCAAGGTCAAGGTCACGAGCCCTTAAAAGTTGGAAATCCGCCATTTTCAAAGCTGTCTCCTCCGCCATTTACAATGGGAGCTGGCAACTTGCCGCGGATTTTTAAACTAGGGTACAATATCTAGATTTGATTGGGACGGATTTTTGATATTCGGCCTAGTTTGTGTGTCACGTGACTTTGAAGTTGGCACAAACGTCAGTTGCGAAGAGTCGACCATCATTCCCCGTACAAGGCTAATTTTTACTGGCCGTTTTATACATGAATCTGGGTTAGCAATGTCCTCCTTGGTTCTCTTCCTTTACTGTAATGCCATGCTATGGGTGTCCCGTATTGTATTTCCCAAGGGACAGTAGTTGCCGGTGCTTATCTCCAATTTTCTAGGCAGACACCCGCAGGTGACGTTAGTCATATACCCAGCAGTAGGCCGTCATTGCTTTCTGCCAGGCCCACGGTTACATTCCCAGCTGCAGAGCGTCACCGTCTTTGGCTGGTACCAATTTATACTGCTTGGTGAACAGAGGCATATGTGTGAACGACTTGTTAAGGGTTGCTGCGTGACAGCGGAACGGCCGGGGATTGAACTGGCGACTTGTAAATTGCTAGTCGAACCTGCTACATATTGCACCACCACACGACACCTTGGTGACTGATCCATGTAATCAGTACACAACATTAATTTACTGATGACTTGCATTGTTGACTGTATTAACAGCACGTCGTTCAGTCCGACCGAAAAGCTCTCTCAGATCCAGCTTGCATTCGACGAAATTAACCGAGTCAGTATCCGCTCACTGTTGCTGTTGTAGAGTATTTTTCGGTTTGCAGCAAACAGAATTTGTTTACTGTAAAATTTAGCTGTTTCTTGCACTCTAAACGTGTAATTTGAAGGCCTTCAGAGACAGCAAACCACTTTCGAGGCTGGCCATACTGTGTGATTTTGATTTGTCATAGTGGATTTCACCAGTGACGTAATAATACATTCTTGGCTGGAAGGTTAGGTTATCAGCTAATAAGCCTGTTGCCATGGCACGCATTACCCAGCAGGCAGACAGGCTGTCAGTTGACGACAACATATTGTTTATGATAACACAAACAACTTTACAGTCATCACGTGACCATCAGTTAGTGATAGTTGCGTCGTCACAGTATAGTAAGAGATGTCAGGGGTGTCCCATACTGGGATTTTTAAAGTGGCTTTCCCCACTGCATTTTGTAACAACATGCTGCATACTTACTTGTTGCTTTTCCCGTGGTGGGTTCAGGTCACTCACGACATGAAAGTGCTTGTTTCTTTTCCTGTTGTGTGAATTTTACGATAATTCATCCATATATCCTTCAGTAATACTGCATAATGGAAAAACCAACACACTAGCAGAAAGCAAGGCAAAAACACGGTCCTCTTGACAGAGTAATGGTCATACTGTGTGATTTTGGGAGTATTTTGGATTGCATTGACTGTGGTAAATCGATGTTGAAGCTGGCTGTGTATGCTGCTTTTATTTCATTCATTGTTTTGACAACGTTGACTGATGGCAGGAAAGCCATCAGGTGCCATTCGTCTCTAAAAGCTGGTTTTTTGATCAGGTGTCTCCTACCCTTCAATAGACATCAGCTGAGCTATGGTGATTGTCTGGAGGTTAAGAGGGAAAATAATGCAGAACTATTCTATGCTGTATTCTGTACAACAGTTGTGCACAATGATATGCACACAAATAATTATCCCCACAAAAGCGAGGGAATATGTTTTACCGGCGTTGGTTTGTCTGTCTGTGTGTCTGTTTGTGACCACGATAACTAAAAAAATTGTGGACGGATTTGTACCAAATTTTATGGAAAGGTTCCGAGGGGGAAAGGGAAGACCAAGTTCGTGTTTCGTTTTGATTCAGTAGAAGGATATGGAAGTAATGCTCAAAAAACTCCGTAAACCGGCGGTTTAAACATGATAAACCGTAAATCCGGTTTACATTTTATGCATCACCAGCATGGTGATGATTAATCGTACCCACAATTGGCGAACGCGATGTACCTAAATGCCGAAATGGCCACATGTAAGCAGCACCATTGGGCAAACTTTCACGGGGAGTTGTACTGTCTCAGAGTACTTTCCATCTATTTCTTAAATGTGCATGTTGATTTAGGTTTAGATTTTGTTTTGTGTGTTTATTTACATTTAGCAATTTGGGTGTTTTTGTGTTAGCTTAAACCATTTTATTCCTATGCTGCTTGCTTTTGTTTTGTTGGGTTTAGTTTCATCAGTACCAACTTCCAACCCAACAGGTTGGATGGCAAGAATGTCTCCAAAATGACCTATTCTTTGTCAAGTGAGATGTAAAACCGTAACTCAGTCAATCAATCAATCAATCAATCAATTCGGATCAAGTGCAAGAAGAACACCAAGGGGAATCAACTAACTTAGGTTTACCCAGAAATGGCCGTTATGGAGTTGATGATGGTGATATTTGTGCTTTGTGTACCGTTAAATTGTTGCATGTAAAGATTTTCAGTAAATTGTAAGCAGCGTGGTATTGACGTGGCCAGGTTGTGCAGCGGAACCTTGGCAGCGAATATCAGTGGAGCATGGATGACTTGTTTCCACTGTTCCAGTTCATCGTCGTCCGGTCGTGTATCCAGCATCTGGCCGCTGAGATTCACTTCATTGACGACCTCATGGAGCCGCATCTTCAGCACGGAGAACTCGGCATCATGTTCACCACGCTCAAAGTTTGTTTTAATTTTGTTGTCGTCATTAATTGTAAGCACTAAAATCAGTTCATAATTCGATATACGCAGTAGACTTAGGGCTTCATCAGCAAGTGACATTTTGCCGTAGTTTCAGATAAAACATAATGATAAAAGATAATGAATAGCTTCCATCAGTTTTTGTGCGATGTATATTCTCTTTTTTTGCAGTCTGTGCTTTCACGCTGTTGGCTAGTTAGCATACAGGTAGACAACAAACAACTAACACGGATGCACCTAGAAAAGGTCCTTTAGACCAGTTATGCAGGGTGTTACAAAAACGGTTCAGTGGCTTCTGTGTGTCAAAAAAGGTGCAATTATACTCTGCCCATAAGTTCACCAAATCCTGATTGATTTTCTAAAATGTTTTACCACTCTACTCAGCAGTAGATTTGTAACGAAGTCATGACTGATGATCTCTCTGTGCTACACTACATTCTGAACTAATTGGCACGTTTCGACTTACAGTGACCAATTTCCTGTTTTTTTCTGTGCCACCCTGTATGTACGTGCGTGTTTGTGTGTGTGTGGCACATTTGTAGGCATGCTATTTCCAGATTCTTAACGAGAAAGTGGTTTGATTTCATCGTCTGCAGCAACATCGATGACAAAACTGTTTCACTCTGTGAACATGTTGTGTAGTAGAATGTTTTCATTCCACTCACTGTCCGCCGTGCTTACAGTGGTGTGGGTCATCGTTTACTTGTATTCAGTGTGTGTTATTACTGGCCCGCCTACACAGTGTAGGGGGCCTGTTTTGTTTTGCTCTCTGGCGTCTGTCGTCGTCGTCGTCTGTAACACTCCATGGTAGGCCTGCAGGTGGCTTCACCCACGCAGGCCAGGCGATGACGTCATGCCGCCTCCAGTCTACTGTAATTATAGCTCCACGGTAACACTGCATGGCGGGCCAGTAATGTTACATCCCGTCAGGGCGACACCTTGTTTGTTACATACTTAATGTTGTGTGATCATGCAGTTCACGTTCTTCATTGTTGCCATCGTGACTGATTTGTGCATTACACTTCTGCGATGCTTATAGAGTGCTTGTGCTAGATATTTGTCCGCTGCTGCTTTATTTAATATCGTTGTGTTGAAAGTACCGGTAACAGCAGTGTTTAGGGTAGTGGTGATATTGATGGTCGTATGTATAGTGTGTATTTAAGCATTTATATCATGTACAATTGTACGAATTCATTGATACTGGTGAAGGTGGAGGGGGCACTTACCCCAACCAGTCACCTCGTCTCATCTTGTCATTATCTATCACCAGATTCACAAAGGAAGGGGCGGTGCTCCCTTCACATTGGCTGTCCAACGCCAGTACCAATGAGGTTGGTTGGTTGTTTAGGTTATATAGTACCTTTAAGGTAGAACTATATTATAAATATTAAAATTTAATTAATATTTATTAAATTTTAATATTTCTAATATAGTTTTACCTTAAGGGCACGATATGATCTAAATTGTGTTGAAAGTGCCGTTAAACGCTAACCAACCAACCAACCAATAGATAGATAGATTATTGTCCCCTTTCAGTACAAAAACAGGCTATATTGGGGACAATATGCGTCACCATGCCAAATTTTGTGCCGATCGGTCAAACCGTTGCCGAGATATGGCGGTTTTTCGATTTTCACAATGGCGGCCGTCCGCCATCTTGGATTTGTTATACACCTGTTTGGACCACCCACGAAGAGTATTTGGTGGTCTTTGTCACTGCAAAATTTCATTTGAATCGATGCAATAGTTTCGATAATATGCAAGTTTTAACATTATGAGCATTAGGCTTAAAAACGCTCATTCACGCCCCTTTTGGGGTGCTTTTGGGGTAAAAATTGGAGAAATCGGAAATTTTATGTAGTTTTATCCCTCTAGGAATGCAATAACCCGGGACTGACATCCTATGAATCAAGCAGCATAAAAATCAGTTCTCCAGTTTAGTCTTGGGATGCGAGCAAAAATGGTCACAAGCAAAAAAACTTTTAAAAACCACGCGATAATGATATTTCACCCATTTGCCGGAACGCCTCCGCTGGGGCGATCGGTTTGAATTTTGGCATGTTGGGTCATATCACCGACATGATCGCCCATACCAAATTTTGTGACAATCGGTTTAGGGGTTTTGGAGTTCTGATACTCCTAATTTTGCCATTCTCCATATATATAGCTGGTCGCCCTTACAACAGTGCCTCGAGTTTTCTTCAGTACTTGTACACTATTACTTTGGTTGACATAAAGGACAGCCATGCCACTTATCATCAAAGATTCTCTTTCTGATACGATGGAGGTTGAAACCGAGAAGAGCATTAGCTAATCCGGATAATTCAACTGGAAAACGGCTACTGTAAAACACTCAATATTTTGCATACATCAAATTTTCGCAATTTGACTAGAATTGCGAAATTAAATACACACGAATTTCTGGAATTTGCCCATTACCATAACTTTGTCTGCATAGAATATAAACACTTGGAAAATATGCCAAATTAAAATGCAGCGAATTTTCTATGTAAGAAAATTGTGAAATTATGGTAGTGAAAATATAGAGTTTTCCAGTATTAAACGGTGGTGGTGGTTGTGGTGGTGGTGGCATATGCACTGGTATATTTTTTCCGGTGCTTCCTAACAACTGTTGTTATAATTTCACTTAAAACGTACTGCATTAACATGCTGCTGAATATTTTGTTATGCTATAAGGTGTGCATTGGTACCGGCTGCTGCTTTAGCAGTGCCTCAGTAGTTTTCAGAACCACTGTAGCTGTGTGTGATGAGTTCTGCAATGGAGCTCTACAGTCATTGTTCATAAAGTATATTGATCACTAAGACCCACCACAGTGAACTCTGTAACAAATTCGTTACTGTGCAACATACACTAACAGAAATGTGTAACCTGCAATAATTCTCGACATAATCACTATTTGCAGTTGCACGCTAACACTAATAAAATCTTCAGTTACTCAACTAGCAAAAATATTGTATACTATCAAAAATGTTGATATGCATGTAAATCATAAACTAACCAACCAGCCACAAACCTGAACCTTTGAATATGTTTGTGTCTGTTAGCGTGCCGTTTTGGTATTGCTATCCGTATTTGGCAGATTTTTCTATGCACTTTTCAAACATGCGCATCTATAACTTACAAGCAGTCTTGACATGAATACTGTTTTTACACTCACGTCTATTAAAGCTTTAAACAGTAGATTTTTAAAAATATTGGAGAGTTCATAAAAAGTTAAATTTGTATGATAAATTATAACCCTAAAGGTGAGATGAAACCTAAATTGCGTTTAAGAGTTAAGACGCAATTAAATACTAACCAACGAGTCAGCCAACCAACCAGCGTGCATCTGCGATTGGCTTTCTGTTTCTTTGGGAGTCTACTTGAGCGTTGGAAACCAAGTATCTACAATGTGTCTGAGAAAGCGGATTGATTATAATGACGGGCCTTGATCCGAGAAGGATCTGAAGATAGTTGTTGGACTTGAACTGCATAGTATTTACTATACCGTCTATACGCGTTGTCTATGTGTCAGTTTTTAGCTTGGCTACTTAAGATTAATTGTGAACTACTTATGAACTTGTAAGTCGGCATTAATCTCAGTGACGAATCAATATGAAACTTGTTGGTCAAGAGAATAATGAAACGTGACTGTGTTTTATCACATGGTGAGTGCGAAGTTGTCCGACTTTCTCTCGTCCTCGGTGACTGCCATGTTAGACCTACCAACAAAACCGTTGTTTTTTGCAGTTAACTGTCGCGCTGTATATAATATCGCTTGCATTTAGGCGTTTTGCCTTGTGTGGTTGCATGTTTGATTACAGATTTGAATGTTTCTGCGGTTTACCAGTTTGTTATTCACTGTTACCGTCGAAATTGTCCCACGAAGTTGTAGATTGATAGAAGTTTCCTTCATGTGTCTTGTCTGTGGCGCTTCGTCATCTTGGTCACGTGACATGTTCCGTGTGAAATATGAATCATGAAATGACAAAGCGATCAGTTTGATTGTTGAGTTTTTCCATTCATCTTTTATTCTCGTTTCTTTCAAATGTAGTTAGTGTGAATACCGACTGCAGATGTTACGACTGCTTCTGTTGATTGTCAACCGTAGTTACATTAATGGCCAGCGGCGTCGCCAGGATTTGGTGCGAGGAGGGGCACACAAGTTACTGGGTGTTCACACGAGATGACTGTCAACATATAGTCGCTGTCAGGCTTTGTATATGTCAAAGACACTGAAAAAAATAAATTGTTGTAAGTTGAGGGGGGCCACGTGCCCCAGTGCCCCATAGCTGGCGACGCCAATGTTAATGGCTGTGGCGAACGCGGAAACGGGAGCCTACTTTAGGTTGTGGGGGCTTTGTCCCAGTGGTGTCCTGGGATCAGTGACGAGGGAATGTTGCCGTTGCAAATGTGCGGCCTCGGCGGTTAAGACATTCGGGTCTGTCCCCGCAGTTAGGAGATCTGTTGATAGATTCACTGATTGTCGTAGCGCTTTACATCCGACTCGGCACAAAAATAGGTCATTTTAGCCAGTCACTTAGCGTGGTGCTGAAGAAACTAAATCTAGCATAACGAAAGCAGACGTGCGCTAATAAACGGACAGATAGCCTAATGCAATACAAAATAAGCCTAAAAGCTAAAGACAACGTTTGGTCGGCTTGTACGTCGTTTGATCTAGAAACTGATCGGACCTATTATTATTATTATTGTGATTTATTCGCATCAAAAATGCATATAAAATCAACAAACGCATCAATATCATCTGCCACCAGGGCTTTTTCGCACGCGGCGGCTGATGTGAAAATAGCGCACCTGTTAATTGAGTCAGTTGACTGGGTCGGGCCGGCTTTTAGGCAGTATAGCGTATAAAACTGCAGCTGTTTTGTTTTTGCTGTTTAATTATCGTTAATCGTAGCAGGCCTCACGGCATTGCTTATCAGAAGATCGAGTACCCCGGTAGTAATTATGTTCAAATATGCTTAATTTTACTAATTTACACAGCTGCTAGCCTGCTGCTACTAATAGGCCTGTGCACAGGAATCGGGCATTAATAGACCTGAAATTTACACAGGACGTGAATTTATTATTTTTGCATATTTTGTGTAACTAGAAAAGCCCTGTTCTCGAGGTCACGCCGATAACTTAGCAACGTGTTTCCTCCTGTTACCTTGACCTAGTTTGGACCAATTTAAGATGGGCCATTTGGCCGGAGCCGGATATCTAGATCAAAGGTTCATTCGAAAGTTATTGTACGAACACACACACACACATGGCGGACAGATCGCACTACCCGGGCCACAAAAGTGTCCGGTAATAGGCCTAGAATCCGGTAATATAGTCTTGTGTTGGAAACCATTAGGCCTACAATACGACGACAGATGGACGTCGATGTAGCTACTTGCAGTTTGCAGCAGTAGCGTCACAAGAATTTGCCGATCGAGAATCTCGTCTTCTGCGTGTAGCGTGCGGGTGCAGCGGTGTGGAGAAATTCCTGTCACGCATTCAGTTAATTAGTCGGCGGCATCAGTGAGATCGCTAGGTTACTTTTGATCGGTCTACTGTATAGTTTTCTAGGCCTAAGCAAATGATTAATACGGTAGAATTATCTATAAACGAGTAAAAACCATTTTATGTTACGCGTCGTAGTTTCAGCGCACGGCATAAAAACGAAAAGGAATATAAGGAAGAAACTAAAAACAAAACCGGGTAGGTCAGAAGAAACTGTCCGGGCGATAGTCCGTGAAGACTGTCCGGGGAGAACGTGAGACTACGGGGGAGTATTTGTGAAAGGTAAGTTTTAATTCGGGATGAAAGAAAGAGTTATGGATGCGCAGAGCGGTGAAGAGCAAGAAGTGATGGGTAAAGGAACAGGTGAGTCGGGTATAGAGAAACTGGTATCAGAGTGAGGTCGATGAAGACGTAGGGAGTTGGTTACATGGACGGGGTGACGCGCAAGAATTTATGGCAAATATTCCAAAATGGTAGAAAATGAAAGGAAATTACGATGCTTAACTTTTGAGGGACACGCTAATGGCCATTTGGCAACTAGTTGTCATGCAAAAATCAGTCGACACATGGCCAACTGGTAACTTAAAATGATTTCACTCGTTTGTAGCTAACTATATTGTATGAGCCGACCAAACGTAAGCCCTGTGCTTTCCTCCTAAACTTGTAGGCCTAGAGGATGAAGTTATATAGGCCTAGCCTACAACAGTTTTTCGTATCGACTAATTATTTAGTCGCGCACAGCTCTGGCATCAGTGAAAACAATGTTGAGACAATGTGATGCAGGCTATACCTTTTAGATGAACAATTAATATATCAGATGGTTGTGCGTCAGTAAGCATAAGAATCTGCCGAAGACTGTTCTTGGTGAGGTTAGTAGTTTAGTAATGCACTGATGTGGGAGAAATATATATACGGCAGCTGCAGCAGTGACGGACCACAAGCACAATTCCAATATGAGGCCTATTCGTTTATTACGCCGAAGCAGCGCAACATTAGCCTACAAGCATAAAATATCAACGAAGTTGAACAACTGGCATGGACGTAAATCACGGGGGGACATGGGGACGAGTTCCGTAGAATTTGGAGTGGGGGACGCTAATGCAAATTGCCCCCCCCCCTCAGATT
>Ga0209780_1000924_pt1 | contig 17879 bp, 13 predicted proteins | sample WorMetexBAHAMAS2_FD_187384 | JGI IMG/M metagenome (GOLD analysis project Ga0209780, IMG submission 187384) | Marine gutless worms symbiont microbial communities from Max Planck institute for Marine Microbiology, Germany - Inanidrilus exumae... | ecosystem: Host-associated > Annelida > Digestive...
GTAATAAATTATTACTAATTAATAAATAATTAAATTATTAGCTCCTGTTTGTTTAATCGGTCTTCCGTGCGTTATGTATCACCGGAAGTGGGTGAACCATAGATATTACGTTAAAACCCAACTCCCTCTAGGGCATGTAAGTGGGGCTACTAAGTTATTAGATGTCATAACCTGTCTTGCAGCCTTTGCGCGCTATTCACTCGTTGTTTAGAGCGATCCTTCAGTTTCAACGCGTACCCGTTATCTTGTCCATGATCGTCTGCAGTTTGTTTACTTCAAGATTCAGTTATAGAGTGTAATATTATGTGCATTCGCCGCGTAATTTATGCTCCTGAGTGCAAACGAACTTGCGTTCGATAAATCAGTCGAAATTGTGTATAGAGAGACTATACGAAGAATCCGCTGTCTGTGATGAACGGACATGCTGCCATATCGTCCGTTGATGGTCGACTGCGTTTATTTATATGTACCTGTAAATACCGACAGTTCTATAGAAATATTTACAAGAAGCGCAGATACACAGAGAGAGAGAGAGAGAGAGAGTTCGTCAGAGATCGGAGCCAACAACGGCGAGTGTTGGTTCGTCATAGCGATGAGGTGGCGACTTATCCCTGGATAGCGTGAATGGTCTGAGTCACGGAGCGGCGCATTGTCAGTCGACAGCTGGTGACAATTGACCGGAGTGCCGACCGCATCCAACAGCTGCTGGAAGATTAATGAGCCGTATACACTGCCAGCATCTGCAGCCCACTGTTGTGTACGGTATCAGGACGTCGTCGACATGCGCTTTAACGCCCGAAGTGTGACATTGCCTTTATTATAATACATAATTCATATCGGGTGTCAGTGGCGTCGCCAGGTGCGAGCGGTTGGGGAGGGGGCATTGCATAAGTAACATACCGTTGTGGCGACAGAATCATCTAGTAATGTGTGGACCCCTACTCCACCCCTGCATCCTGAACATTTTTTAACGAATTTGCCACCATCTCAGGATCCAGTTTAGAGACAGTTGGGGGAGTAACTGCCCCCGTTTGCCGCCGTGTCAACGCCACTGTCGGGTGTTTACCGTAAAACACGCCTACTTGCCAACATAGACTGATTATTACCGACTACATTAGTAGTCCACATAGAGAAATGGTCAGCTGTACACAGCCCGCTTTTGCTGATGCTGATGCTGCTACATCTACAGCATCACTTCGTGATTTTCACGTCCATAAAGACTTCCACCAGTCTCTGTTTTGAGTAGCGTACTCGTGTCTGCTCCTGCAGCATATTTTCCCCAATGACAGTTTCCCTTTTCCATAGGTTATTTTTCCTAGGGGAGGGAATTATTTCTCGTCCCTACGTCCATAGAAAATGTTGCCGATGCGAGTAGATTAAAATTCAGCCGTATGGCGACGACATTGATAGCGACTTTCTTGCTTTATAAATTTTTGTCGAGTTGTCTGATGTAGAACGTGAGGTGATACAACTGCAGTGAGTTTGCTCAGATGGATAGAAAAATGCTGACCTTAGAAACTTATTTTGTTTGTAATTTTATTTATTTATCAAACTACCATTTTCATGGTGAAATAAAGGTTTTTAAACTTATTGGGATTGTAATCCGTCCTGTGACCCAGCCAACAGTATTGGTATCGGAGCACTAAAAGAAACAGTCACGTGAATGCGATACGTGTCGTAATAAATTTGCAGTCACGATAACCGTTTGGTCGGGTGTGTTTTTGAGCAGGACTTTGCTCGTCGATGTCCAAGTCGCCGTGGCAGAACAGTCCGACGGACTTCGTCAACTGTCTCAGCGACCTCCACAACGTGAGTCTTGCCCAGCTGTTAACATTGACATATTTTATGTGAATTTTACGAGCACATTTTAAGTAAGTAAGTTTAGACTGCTGTAGCCGATGTCGCCGCGCACGACTTGTCGGCTTCATGATCGGACGATTTTCGTCTGTTCAGTTGGAGTGAGAGTAGTGAATGATAGTGACGCAGAGATAAAAGCTGAAAGAACAGGTGACGAGGCACGCTGGTCTCAACACTACCACCTCGGCTTTAACGCACTTTCCATGCCAGGTGAACCTTCATTAGTCGCTTTCGGCATTCCTGCAGAATAGCGTTCGCGATTTTATGCCCCGTGGAATTCCACGGGGACGACAACTTATGAAATTTTTCGTAAAGACTCCATGGGATCACATGTGAAATACTCCTTGGAATTTTCAAGCCACGTGGGGAAAACATGTGAAAACTCCATGGAGACTCCATGAAATTTCATGGGGTATAAAACCGAGACTGCTGTATACAGGATCGTTGCCGCTTTCCCTTCAGTTCTCGTCCTCCGCCTGTTTCAAATAGAACGTCCGGTCTTTGCGGATAAGTGGCCCGGATACCTGTCGTTTCACAGTGTCAGAGAACTGAAAGGAAACAACAGGCACTTACTCAACCACGGAAAATCGCCCTGTGGTCTCATCATTTCTTCTTCCACCACCGGACTCCGGCGTGAAGGGGCGTTCGTTCGTTCGTTGGTCATTGCGGGCAGGGCTCCAGCCTACTCTGGACCCCAGCGCTGAGACCTTTGCGTGAAGGGGTATTGCTCCCCTGGATCACACGAGTCTCGTGCCAATACTGTGGCTCTGGACATCGTTTGTGCCTGGTGCTTAGGTTCTACTGCACGCATGACGAGTTCACGTCGGTGATTGTGTAAATAGAGCCGAACTCGACGCTATTAGAGTCTGTCATTTGTCTCTCACGACGTCCACGCGATATAGCTAACAACGCTAGTGGAGTGTTGACGTCCGGAGTGCTGCAGAGGCTGTCGATAGCCGTTCCTATGTTTGCGCTGCGGCTGTATGCATGGTTTATGCCACTATTAGGACAATTGCAGCTCCATTAGTCTGTGCATGAACCGTAATGACATGGTTGCATTTCAGCGGGCCTGCTAGATGTATCCTGACTGTTTTGGGGCATGAAAAATAACAAAAACGACTGGCAAAGTGGAACGTCCTCGGTTTGCCATTTTCGGGGAGTTTCGGCGGTCTCCTTCGGAATATTGTAGAAATTTAGGTGCTGTAAGTTTTAAGATGCTGAGTCCCGACTCGAATACTCTGTAAACCCTATAACCGTGTTTACGCGTAGAACAAAAGGATGGCCAGTTGGGTAGGATATGCATGGGGAAATTGGTCTCGGTCCCCACATTTCTATCAGAACGTGTGAGACGGCAGAACATTATGAGGTGTCCGCCGTTAAAATATTCTCGATGTAACTTGATCAGATCACTCGGAGTAGAGTTGTGGAAAGGTTGGCGGACGTGTGTGCGATTTGTAGAGTTCCTGCAGTTACGCTATTCGACTTTCTGAATAAGCCGCAGTCGTTACTGTAAACTATAAATCAGTTTTAGACTTTTACAGTGTACGACGGTTGCGGTTGCAGTTAGCTTTGCCGATATTAATCCACTACTAATCCATTAATGTCAATTCTTTTCTGCTCGACTTGTGCCACGCTTTCATCGCACGTTATCGACTGACTTTCCGGACGTTGCCGGACGACTGCTGGACTGAGGATTACAGACAGACTACAGTGAGTTCCATTTTCAGGACGTGGAAAACCGAGTCGTATCTAAAGCTGGAAAGCGAAGCATTCGCGTCGTGACAACGGACTGGCGCGCATGGTTGAAGGACGAACAGGCAGCGACGTAAACAGAAGCGTTGCATTACGTCGCCGTATTTTTTGCCAGGACGCTGAAAGCACAGGACTGGAAGTTGACGGACCGAATAAATAGATTCGTCGATTGTTGTTTATGCATCTAACTTTGTTATTTTCTAGCGGGGTTTAAGCCTGATGGCTGTTTTGCGTATATAGTAGTAACGGCGTTGCAGTATGACCCGATCCAAGGTCAAAGTCGAGGTCACGAGCCCTTGAAAGTCGGAAAATCGGCCATTTTCAAAGATCCTCCCCCGCTTAAAATGGGGGCTGGCAGATGACCACGGGTTCTCAAATTAGGGCACGATACCTAAAGCTTATCGGGGCCGGATTTTTTATTTTTGTCATAGTTTTTGTGTCACGTGACTTTGAAGTTGGTAGTAAGTAGGAGTCGACCGTCAGTCCCGTATAGGGCTAATTTATATATAAATGCTTGCCGTGCCGCGAACTAGCTGGCCGAGGCCTGAGAGGAGTAAATATGATAGTTAAATGACTGACAGATGAATTGCCATGTTTCTTTACATCATTGGCTATGAGACGTATTTTTTGACCGTGTCTGATATTTTGACAGTGTATGTCAGTTTAGATCTGTTGCCAGCAATGCGCTTTAATAACGTTGCTGTGTTTTTCGTTAGCGTAATACTGAGGTCCGTCATTTTCTGGTCCTGTGTTTTCCGGTAAGCCTAGAGAGGGATGCTGTGCTGTGCTGCTGCTGCTGCTGCTGCTGAGTCGGCCGTCAGCTGTGCCTTGCCTTCGACTCTCTTCGCCTCGCCCTGCAGTCCGATTTATCGTGACGTCGATGGCGCGTAAATAACATTTCGGGAACGTCTGAGTTCTAGGGCTGGGCGACTTCACTGCAGATTCGATTCGATGCGATTAAGTGCAGACATTAATGAGTCGTGAAGAATGAAATGTTTTTATAAGATAAATCTCTCCAGCACGAAATTTGATAACTATTGAATGAGTGGTTTCCTGTATAATGTGGACTTTTCTATAACTTCCCCTACATTGTGTTGTTGAAACTAGTTTTACGTGTAATCGAGTTTCCTGACGGTTTGTGATTTATATACTGCGTACTGAATTGACTAGAAAGCCTCGCTCGAGGTCACACCGACCACTTTAGCCGACAGAAATAATGTACAGCAGTTGTTAGGCCTACTTATTTATAGTTGTAAATCGGGTCTACTTTTATGTACTGTTTGTTTTGGCTCTCGCTACGCCACGGTCGGCCATCATAGCTTTTGTTTTATCCTGTGACGGAGAACTTTGACCTTGAACTTTGTCCTTTGAACTTGACCTAGTTAGGGTCGTGGTGAACCGTGTTGCCAAATATCTGGGTCAGAGGTCATTTAGCTCAAAATTTATTGTCCGTCTGATTGCTCCATCCGGACCCTAAAGTGGTCGGTAAAATTTGAAATAACTTACCAGTGCAACGATAAGAGGCATTGTTTTATTTTCACTTTATGCATACAGCGCTGTCGTAACACTTACGCAAGCGTTTGAATGGAATCAGTCTTTGGTACGTATATACGGAATACGGTGCGGGCCCGATGTGACTTCGCTGGACCACTAAGACTGAGATGTCATGCCGTCAAAAACAGTGACTGAAAAGCCAGCATTTTCTGCTGCATGAATACAAATGAAAAAGTATCACACACACGCATTCGCTTTAACGCTCAGTTTCTAGGTAAACATCCACTTGTTCTGAAACGGAAACTTTTGGGAGTATATAGGCCCGATTTGGCGCCGGTTTTCGGTCCGGTTACGCCCGTCTCCTCACCAAACCAAAATGTCAAAGCACTGTAGGGAACCGAACTGAAAACGCGGAAAAACGTGAAGTGTCCAGAGGATTTAGTGAATCCGTGTAATTTGTTTGAATATGTTCTACACCGTGTCCCAAAATTAGCGATACCCCGCGTTTTAAACACATATAATTCAGCTTGTAGTTTATGGATTTCAACCAAATATTAAAAACTGCATTTACTTACTATTATTTACCGCCATACCTATTTACATGACCGCGCCTTACCGCGTGCACTCATTATACCTTGGTTGTGACGTCATTATTACGTCAGCTCATCGTGCGTGGGCGACAGTTGACCTTCTTTCGACTGAAACACCAGCTTTCATCCCGCCAACACTCTGGCCGCCCAACAGTCCGGATTCGAATCCGGTGGATTATAAACTGTGGTCGGTAATTCAGGAGCAAGTGTATAAGGTGAAGGTCAACAATGTCGATGAGCTGCGCCAGCGTATCCAGACTGTCTGGGACGAACTTGACCAGAGTGTTATTGACAAGGCAATCAAGCAGTGGCGCACTCGCCCTCGTGCTTGCGTCAAGGCCAAAGGTGGACACTTTGAGCACAAGCTTTAACATTTTGTTAAGAGAGATGGTCTCTATAAATGTTTAAAATTTTATTAAATGCTGTCTCATATTAACGATTTTAGATCAACTTATTTGTAGGGGTATCGCTAATTTTGGGACACGGTGTAGTTGAGTCGCATTTGGCCCAGCCCTGTTGGGTTCCCGCGCTAACTGCTTAGTGGCACCCGCCAGCTGCGAGGGTTTCAGAGTCCACCATACGCGTGTGTCTGCCCGCCGCTTGTGTGGGCGGACGTGTTGGTTGAATTTCGAGTGGCCTTGGCGGAAGCTTAACGCCGTGCATGCGCGAAGAACATTTTCGGCGGCAAACTAACACTGCGAGCGTCCGATTTAATCTGATAAAACTTGCACTGAATCTGCCACTTGCTGTGAATAACCTGCAACTTTACGCACGACACGAGGCCTTGCCGTTGATCTTTATTAACCCCCAGACGCATGTAGGCCTACAGCACAGTAAAACCAATCATGCGGAGGTTGTAAGCTGGACACAGGGGTCACATGACGAGGCAAAGCGCCTCTCCCCATCGAACTAGGGGACCTGGATAGCGTCACAACTCACAAACTCCATCCAGCAGGGTCCGGGGCAGAGCTGTGGACGAAAACAATTTTTGGTGGACTGTTAGTATAAGTGCCTTTTTGTAACGTTTTAAACGGTTTCTGGCTAAGTAGTTAACTTGGGTTGAAGTTAGGGGTGTGCGGGTAAGTTGTGATGCCGACTGACTTGGGAGGAAGACTGGCCACGGTGCGCCAACACGGTATGTGCCAGCAGTAGCGTATTTAACGGGGTAGGGGCATTCGGCGATGCCCCCTCGCGGACGTTGACCATGTGTTTTTGTGAAATATTCTACAATTTATACAATTTTTGCTATTTTCTGACGTCAGAAGTCACAAAATATGCTTCGGCTTCTGGAGGACTTCGTGTCCTCTGGACCCCGCTGGGGGAATTCCGTCCTCCAGATCCCCTGACCCTGCCCCCTTTCCTAAATTCTAAATACGCCACAGTGTGTCAGGATTTATCGCCGTACAATATTCTAGAATATTCAGAACTGTTGATTTTCCGAGCGTCTGCAGGCATAGTCGTGTTATATTTCTTTCCGGTATGCGACGCATTACTATACGAAGTATGCCAGCGTCGAAACGGAATCCGTCTGTAATTCGGTGATTATTTATTACGTCCGGTCGGTATGCGGTCGCGTGTCACGTCGTCACCGGCAGTCGTCGTAGGATAGTGCCACTGCCCACAGTCGTGCCCACAGTGTGTGGACTACGGACTGATCTACTGGCGGATTGCGATCCGCAGAGTTCCACCCTTCGCTGCAGTGGAGAATAACAGTGTGAAGCAGCTGAAGTATGCCATAGTCCACACAAGAGCTTAGGCGGGGTGCTCGTCTCTGTGTCCCAGGCCTTGAAAACCCGTAGATGGATAAACGACTGGCCTATGCAGTAACCTTCCAGCCACAGAGCGTAACCGTTTATTAGCCGATACCGAATTATACTGCTTGGTAACAGGAAAACAGGGGTGTGAACAACTTATCCAGATTACCTCTTGATGGAAGTTCCGACGCCCAACCACGACACTCCGAATTACAGTAAAAAGGGAAAGATGAAGGATGCCGTACTCCTTAGATGTGTGTTGGCCGGTGATCTACTTCCATCATCTAGGCCACTGAGTCGGTAGGTGGATATATCACAGAGTCTTTGATGCATGGGCTAGCGCCTCTTATAATTCATTCTACTGAATGATTATGGCGCTTAATCAAATTTTATTACTTACTTACTTACTTAGTGCGATGACAGACCTACGGTTTCCTTTCCAGCCGCAGAGCACTGCCGCTGTCTGCTTGCTAGTACTCATTTCCCGTCCCGCTGAGGGTAGGAGGCTGAGTTGCATCGTATCGATTTGGTACAGTTATGTTTGGTACAGCGGTGGGGTGGACTGGGCCGGTTGCTGAGCCACCACGAACTGGTTGTGACAGACGGATGGACGGACAGTCAGAAATGACGTGGCGCAGGCCAGTACCACACTTGTGCTTCGTAAAAGTATAGCAGTGAGCGTTTATGGTTTTCTTAAAAAATTGTTTGGGTGTGTGCTTTCTGTGGAAATTACATATGCGTCCTAACATTTTTGAGTTAACATTACTGGAAAGTTTGCCGTAGCAGAGATGACGAATGGTCACATAAAGTCATCCGTAGTGGGGCCGTTTGATAGGCCGTATAGACGTGCTATTTCTTATTGCTGGACTGAAATAACCTCGTACAGTTTTTTCGGTGTATGCTGTGGCGCTAAGCCCGTCCGTCTATCACAAGCCGTAATTACACTGTATATCAAAATCGATAAACGTAGAATGATCACGCAAACAACACCGCGCAGAAGCCTAGGCACTATAAAGCCTAGGCACTATTTTTCTGATGCCAAAGATTTTGGTGAAATTCAACGAGAGTTACTCCAACAGGGGCGCAAAATGCAGGTGGGGTTGGTTAAAATCGGTGATTTTTGACCAGTGTTTCGCTATATCTCAGAAACGGTGCAAGTGTTAGGCTTTGGATGACAAACTACCCATGATGGGTGTATATGGAGCCACGTGACCTAATGTTACGTTTTGGGGCTTCAATCATATCTTCGGAATGGGTGAGGATAGGAACTTCTACTTTGGTGTGGATATTGACATGACACTGACGAGTGCTAGTGCATGTGTGATAGTGAGTGAGTGAGTAAGTAAGTAAGTAGTTTCTAACAACATGCAAGATAGATTACCCTCGAAGTTCTCAGGGTCACGTGACGTCTTTAGATTTCGGAAATAACTAATATCATCTCGAAAACGGTATAAAGTAGAAGCACAGTTACGATTGAAGTCTGGAAGACTAATAGGAAATCATATGTGACCTATAATGGAACCAATGATCTTGAGTGACCTTGAAGGTCACTTGCTGCCTAAAGCCTTTCTAACCCCCATACCTCGGGAAATATAGTATGTATGTCGATATGTTTACGCATGAATCGGAAAGCGCTCGTGGCTTGTAATTTCAACCGTCTTGTCAAAACTGAGGCAGTAATCTGATAAATCGAATGTTGTGCCAGTGAGACTCGTAAAGGCTGGCTTTTTGCATCGCGTGATATATAGCGAGCACACGGCGTCACTGTCCGTCTGTAGATGTAAATTAACATGCGGCTGCTGACCGGGAATGGCGGACTGAGAGCGGACGGAATTCTTGTCGTGGACACGGCCGGGTGTGTACTGATCGGCTAGCACGCGGTGGCACGCCTTCCATCGATCCGTCGAACTTGACGGGCTCGGAGACAGCGGACGAAACGAAACGTTATCGGAAATATGATCGATGCAGACAGTCGTCAATGCCGCAGACAGACAGCCACTGCACGCTTCCATGGACAGACCAGGCTGGAATAGCTGGAGGCAAATGCGGCTAAGATTAGCCAGTTATTTAATACATAGATTCTTAACCTGCAGGGTGCATGCATCCCGAGGGCCGCACAATGTATTTTATGGACTTAGGCCCACTGGAACGAATTGCCATTGGAACGAAATCCCAGTAGAACGAAATCCCGTCGGAAGGAATTCCCAGTAGAACGAATTGCTATAAAAACTTCAGTTTCAGTTTCAGGTTATAAAAATTAAATCAAGGCTCTGCAGGTCAAGATAGTTTAAACTTGCCTCGAACGCATAATTATGAAGTGAGTCCACGCAGCCTTATAGCGAAGCGTTGCTGAACACAATCGATTGCAACCGGTCAAACAAAGAGTAAAGCCGCCGATGCTTAATGAGCAATAATCAAAGGTGACCGCAGCGCGTACTCATTCACGTTCACACACAAAACGGTTATCAAAGAGTTAGTGCAATCACCATGTTCAAACTGCCATTTGCAATTTTGCATGGCGTATATACGGTAGACTACAACGTACACTGTAGTGTAGAGGTTCCCCTGATATATCTGAAAACATGAATTACTTAACGAATTAATTGTAGTCCTAATTGTCTGCAGTTAGAATTGACTACTGATTCATAAATAATTTTCAGTAGAATTAACACAAGTGCACAATTATTATATACATATTGTATAATAATCCAGTAAATCATAATGGGTAAACAAACACAGTATACAAGAACACAAACGATATATAAAAGTTACACATCGATACCGCCAACACATTCGGACAAAGAAAGGAACATCGACTAGAAAACAAATACAGAAATATAATTCCCGTTAGAACGAATTCCTGTCAGAACGAAAGCCCATTAGAACGAAAAATTGTGTCTCGATTGATCGAAATATGCTTTCGTTCTAGCGTGATTTCGTTCTAGTGGGACGTTCCCATTTTATGGGGTGCACCCGCAAGGCAGCGCTGACCAATAGGCCAGCAATCAGCTGAACTCCAGAAGATGACGTCACTAATATCCATAAATAGAAATTAATACTGTTAGATACCCGAACCACGCATGACCGTTGATCAAAGCTAAGGATAGAAGCGGACTCCATGCACATGATGATATGCGCGTGTATGTCTTAGCAGTGCTATAACGCGTCGTAAGTTAACTTGCTTCTAAGTTCAAAATAGCAGCTGCATGCCCACCGCTCTTGACAATCCATATAAGCCTAATGTTAGTCGGCAATATTGAGATTACGGCAAGACAATTTTGGGTATATTTAGAAGTGTGTACGGTAGGGATGTCAGACATCAAAAGGGCGCACATGCAAAAACGTTTAAGAACAACTGGTTCGTATTAGTAATACGTTAACCTGCGCTGCATACCTATGTGTAAAGTCGCACGTGCTGTGTCACAGCCAACATGTTATGAACAAAGTTGGTCGCTCATTGTGATAAACATGCATCTGCCGAACTAAGTTGACAGCACTTGCGACGGTAGACATGCTGTGGCGAAAAAAAAACAGAAAAATCGGCTAGGTTCAGAGTTTGGGTCAAGGTTCCACGGGGAAGTGCCTTATTTTTGAAAATACCCGATTTTTGCTATACATGTACAGCTCGAGGGTAGGCTCCTTGCCCAAAACCAGCTTGATCCGTTCTCCTGTTTCAGCATAACACGGCTAATACCGGCATGTAAGTGTGACAGACGGACGGACAGACACCAGCCACAGCGCATACCCCGCTGTGGAAATGTGTATGACCAGCCAGTTGTGTTTACCGCTTCCAACTGCATGGACGTCGGATCTTGCCTGGGTATTTTTGGCGCGTTTCTGCGAATACCGCTCACGCAGGTTGTAAGAGGCTGCAGCGCGCACAGACAAGTGAACGGCGTAGTTTTCTCGGCTGAGTATGATGAATTGTTTACACGACTGTAAACCCGACTCGCATAATGTCTGAACGTCGGTTACTGTACCTGTCAGAGGCGTGAACAGTGTGCGTATCCGCTTGAACAACCAGTAATTGAAGACGGTCATGTTTACTTTAAAGTATTGCGATCAGCGTGTCTGTAAGTTTGTCTGTTTGCTTGTCTGTCTGTCTGTCTATCCGCTCGCATGTCTCGAAAATTACACGTCCAAATTTCACGAAATTTTCTGTACATGTTACCTGTGGCCGTGGCTCGGTCTCTGTCCTTGTCTGACGGCAGTGCGATACGTTATGTACTTCCGGTTTTGTGTATGACGTCATGTTTTCATATAATGGACCGAATAAGCCAGAATCAGAGCGATGCGTTACAAACATTGCATTAGTAATTGCAATGACAAAATGTTGTAACGACTGTGGTGAGACCGTGAAGGCGTCTTTGACATCAAACATAGTTTATATTCATTACTTCATTAAAAATAATGCGATCAGCCTGTCTGTATGTTGGTTTTCTGTTTGTTTGTTTATCTGTCTGTCTGTTCATTTATATCTTAAAACCGCACGTCCACATTTCACAAAGTTTTCTATTCATGTTACTTGTGGCCATGGCTCAGTCCTCCTCTGATGGCAGTACCAATACGTTATGTACTTCCGGTTTTGTGGATGACGTCATTTTTATATGTTGGACCAAACAGGCCAGCATCAGAGACGACGTGTGTGTTTCGTACAGTTCGTCAGGTGGCGGCACCGGGGGCAAAGACTGCCGTCTCAGACTGCATCTTGTTCACTGTGGCCGATTTAGGCGCGGTAACGGACCGGGCGATCGCCGTCCTATTTGCTTAGAAAAATTTGAAAATATGTGTAAAAATTACAGACAACGCTGGTTATCAAATACGCATAACTGTTCAACTTCTGTGGGTGGCTGCTCTGCCATCGCACTTCCGTTTGCCGGAAAGGGATTTAACCCCGTAACACTCTGTTAGGGGCTCCGCTGTCGCCGTGAACCCACTAGGATGCTTGCTTGGATCCCATATTCCGCCTTCCCATTCTGAAAATCGTGGATCTGGATCCGCCTGTTCATATTCGGGCAGAGTGTCATGGCTAACGTTTAAATTTCGTGCAGTGTCACTGTTGGTGTGTGGATCAGTGTGGCTGGTACTGGGGAGCGATGAGCTTCGACGAGGCCGAGGCGATGCTGGCCAATCGTCGCGACGGATCGTTCTTGGTGCGGGACAGCTCCGACGAGCGCTACATTCTCAGCCTCAGCTTCCGGTCGCTAGGTGGCACTCATCACACGCGCATCGAACACTACAAAGGTATCGAAGACACGAATCTCTGTCGCATTACGACCACATTGATCTCTGTTAATTGTCCCGCTTCGTGAATTTTTACCTTGATCGCTTTAGTGGTGCAGTTAGAGCGTTCGGTTCGGTGTGTGTTGGTCCGGACAATAACCTTTAAACCAAATGACTTTTAACCTAAATATCTGGTGTGCTGGTTCATCCTTAGGCTGTCTGGGTCAGATTTGAAGGTCAAGGTCACGTAGGTCAAAGTTCACGGTCACAGCATGAAAAATATCGTGTTTTCGGCTATGGATGCAGTCAAATGATTGAAAAATGAAAGTGAATTTGGGAAACACCAGTTACGGCGCAGTGCAAGAATGCAGTTGTGCCGATTTCAGTGTGGTGTGTATATGCGCTTTGCCGAATTAAATTTTTCTAAGCAAGGCGATTCTGGCGTTTGTGGTGTAATGACATGTTCCATATAGAGATTCTGAGCAGTAACAGTTCGAATTGTATATGATGTTTAAATGTGTTCAGTTCATTGCGTTGACACTTTTGTTCGTTTGGTTGACCCGTAAGGTATCCCACCCACCTGTAAAACGTCTCGTCCAATTCTCCTGTAAGAAACTGACGTAACTTCAGAAAAGAAGGCCATAGTAGTGGTAGTGGTAGTAGCCGTGCTGATGTTTATGATGCTGTCATCCTGGCAAAGCCATTGCGAGAGTTCACCCGGTTCATTTGATGAATGCACACGGAGAGCGCCAAGTGGCAGCCAATCCTCAGACCAACTCAGTCACCTTGAGATGTGAGTACCTCGGCAGGTTAATGACATCCACACCCACCATCGCAATTTGTTATCTCTCTCTCAGTCTGAAAGTCCTGATACTCTTTTTACCGTCCCACTGAGGATAAAAGGCCGAGTGGACCTAGACTCTGCAGTAACGGTGTGCAGCCAGTACACAAGGCTTTGATTGATTTAGTTATTGATTGATTGGTTGAGGTCATTTCGGAGACGTTCTTCCATTCTGTCTCTTGGCTTAGTATAGAAGAAACTAACAAGGTTGTCGCAGCAGTAGTAACATTAGATGTTTAGCCCATTGTAGCTCAGTGTTCTCAAAATAGCTACACCAATTCAGGGATTCGATGCAGGCTGGCCAACCGAACATTACTTTCGGGCACCCTTGAGCGCCAGAGTGCCCGAAAGTCAAAAACTAAAAATGGTCGGTTAGCCAGCCTGGCATCGAATCCCTTAGTCACTGTCTCCGTTTTGAAACTCAGGGCAAAATGGGTCAAGTGAGTTGTTAAATGGACGGAAATGCGAGCGCGTCGGGGTGATGGGGAATTTTGCTGCGTGCTTGCAGGTACTTTCAGTTTCTGTTCTCAGTCGCTGACGGCGCCCGGCAGCGGCAGCAGCAGCGAGTCGCCGGCGACGACGATCGTCGACTTCATCGACCACGCGATGGCGACTTCTCGGTCCGGCCGCTGCCTCTACTACCTGCTGCCGCGGCGGCCCGGGCTCGCGCCGACGCCCGTCCGCCTGCTCCACCCCGTCTCGCGGTTCCGCTGCATGCACTCGCTGCAGCACCTCTGCAAGTTCGCCGTCCTGCGCCATGTCCGCCTTGACCTCGTCGACCGCCTGCCGATACCACCGCGCCTCAAAGAATACATCAAGCACGGCCGCGCCACCGCCGCCAACCCCACGTGACCAACCGAGTTAGATATTCTAGGCTGGAAAGGCTGCACCAATGCCATTATGCACGGCACCACGTGACTACCGCCTGTAATGGTCACGGGACTACAGTTAAACTTGTTTGCATTGTCATTTGTTAAAAATTACTGATAGCATAGAATGCTAAATTACTGCCAGTCAGTGATTTAAACAAATTTGATGTTTGGTCATTTTTCCTCGGCTAAATTAGACAGTACCCCGTTGTCACGTCACGTGCCTTCATCTGTCACAGTGTCTGGCCCTTTTAGCTGCTAGCCTGCCTTTCTAGCGTAGAATATTTAATATTTGCACGTGACCGTTCCCAAGACTGTGGCTCCGTTTTGCGTCAACAACTAGTGTAGATTCCGGTTGGTGATTCCCGGTTGTGGTTGACCTAGTGACGTGTTTGATGTCGAAATACGCCGGTAGCTCACAATGAGACCCTGGTTATCGATGAAAAACGGCCATTATTGAACGTCAAAGCAGCAGCTGGTGATGGTCTACGTCGCAGCACGCCGGGGGCGTGACCGTACGAGTCTACGACGCCCAATTGTGTTCGGCTGGTTCTGAAACGCTGGCGTGTGTGACTTAGATCGGGCTCAGTTGGACCGGAGCGTTTTGCTCGGTGGAGGTAAAGAACGAGACCAGGTTGTTCGGATCGCTGTGATTGCATTTTAGAATGGCAGTAGACGGACTACTGTGACGTCTTTCGAGTCTGTCCGTCCGTCCGTTTGTCGCACGCCTGCACTGCGTCGAAATGCGAAGACCTGTTTGCACGCCATGATGACGTATATAGTGCACAAAATTCGTCATATCAAACCCGCATCGCTGCTTTAGCACTCCACGACCACTGTTCTTGCACCAGAATCCATTCTTTCTTGTTTTTCTTTACATCAGTCTTGGCGAAATCCCGACAGCTCTAACGTCGACAGTGGCGCCATAGAACACGCTAGCGTGGCGCGCAGACAGGTGCGAGTTTGTGTGACGTAAACCAACAAAGAATGTCTAACACCGGATGACATTACTCGCTGAACCGTGGAGAAAGTCATGTTCTGCCTCTTCTGACTCAGCACATGCTTGACAAAGACGATATTGCTACCAGGCGCGCTGCCACGGTCGTGGGTTGGTAGAATGTGGGACTTTGCCGGAGTTCGACCCGGAAGAGAAAATTTGATACACTGAATATTTATTATGCGACTGTATTATTTTTGGGAGATACTCACCCGTGTTCGCCTCTGGCTATGCGCCGGGATGCTGCTGTTCGCTGTTAGATATTCATTTGCCAATATTCTGCTTGCGTATTTCGTTATTATTGTAATGCAAATTGTAATCGAAACGTTACGCAGGGCGCGAATACGCGGTTAGGGGGCCTACTGGTAGTTCTGCTGCACGTGCAAAACGAACTGTAGGTTTGGACGAAAGGTTGAGTGGAGTGTAGTTTTTGAAAGTATAAATTTTTACAGTAAAATACAGAACTATAATCGCCGATGCGGTGAAGTCGAAATGTGAGAAGAGCTTTAGCAAGAAAACATGTAAGATGTAGCTTCGTGTCTGAAGTTTTGTGGGAGAACTAATCTAAGGCAGAAGAGGTAAAGTAGCCTGTGGGTTACCATCATGTCACTGTCCAGTTTCAACTGTATATACCTATCATACACCGAGTATAGCAATCACCTTTTAAAATTAATGATTACTTTATTGTTGTTATTGTTTGTTTGTTTGTTATTGTTCGTCACCTGATTGTTACTTTGCCCCCGGTAGGGGTACGAAGTATTACGATCAGCGTGTCTGTGTGTATGTCTGTCTGTCTCTTTGTCTGTCCGCTTGCATATCTAAAAGCACGTCGAAGTTTCACCTAATTTTCTGTACATGTTACCTGTGTTCGCAACTTCGTGGCTCCATCCCACTCTGATGAGAATGCAATACGTTATGTACTTCCGGTTTTGTGGATGACGTCACGTTGGGAAGCAAATGGGCCATAATCAAAAACGACGCGTGTTTCGTCTAGTTCGTCAGGTGGCGGCACCGGGGGCGAAGTCTGCCGTCTCCGACTGCATCTTGTTCGACTGCTAAAATTAACAACAGTTGGCCAGTCATCACTGGATCATTTAGGCCTACGATATTTTATGTGTGTTTGAACGCGAATGATTGTGCGTTCATATTTTAAAGATGATTGGCAGCAGCTGCAGCATTTAATATGTCCTGTGACGTTGTTACCATTATTGTATATTGTCACACTGTATCCGTAGTTACAACCTTTGCCAGATATTACGTCACATGTGTAAAACTGTGTATTATTATTATTATATTATTATTATTATTATTTTTGTTTTTGTTCTAATCCTGGGATAAAATCTAAGAGCGTCACATAATTAAACACCTGTTATAGTTATTATTATTACTAATATTACGTTGAGACTTGATGATGTCTCATGTTTTCTGTAAATGATCATGTGGCGATCCACTGACTAGCATAATAAGATATTCGTTTATGTACACACGGATTCCTTGTGTAATATTTTAAACAGCAGAAATTCACCATCAGTTAAAGCGCTATTGCAAATTGCGGATATTATATACTCTGGTGTGTACCATAATATTCATGTATAGACCAGACCTAGCGTTCATCAACCTGTGCAGATAAAACTGGATTATGTCGTGAAAAAAATTGGCAACATTTGAAATAAATGTGCGCTGAAGGAAGGCGTAATAATGTACCGAGTAGTCGAGTGCCAGTATTAGTCTTCGAGCATATTGGCGCCAGTCGGCTTTTTCCGTATGATTCACCAGACGTCGCCAGTATGTCGTCCTTGTCTTCTATGGCGAGTGGTTTGGTCTGGTTTTTATTTTGTGAACAATACAACACTGCATGCGTTAATGAAGAACGATCATCATCTGGAAACGATTTAAACGGACGCCACACTGCCGCCGACAGCATGGGTCTCCTGTGATGAAGCTTGAGTTAGTTAATTTGTTAAACGTTTGCACGCTGTGTCATTGGCGTAGTTTATCAGGGGCTAGGGCGGGCTGAGCCCCCCCCCCATGAGCCCAGGTTTCAGTAAAAATTTAATTCAATGTTAGCGTGCGCACGCCGGTAGATATGGGCCGTAAAACGAGTGTTTGTTTTTATTGTAAAATTTTGACAGAATAGTTTGTTATTACCGCTCACTCGTATAACAGATTATTCTGTTGAAAATATGTTCTTCCTTTAGGCCTACAGATCAGTCAGTAAAGAAACATCTTATGACCTTTGCATGAAACTTCCACTTTTTCAAATACTGCATGCGACAACTGCAGTGTTAGGAACATTGCAGTTGTCCATGGATTCGGAAAATGTGGAGCTTACAGCGAACCTGTTCCTTACAGACTGATCTGTACAGGAACAACATATTTACAACAGAATAATCTACAGTGTGTAAAGCAGGGTAGTGGATTTCGTACACAGCTGTGCAACCACCATGGAATTGTTGCATAAAATTCAGTAAGATACGTGCCATCAGATGGCTTCTTTGGCAT